>Ga0207735_100083_pt1 | contig 23652 bp, 28 predicted proteins | sample TtaePargueraPR_9_FD_187280 | JGI IMG/M metagenome (GOLD analysis project Ga0207735, IMG submission 187280) | Aerobic enrichment media microbial communities from Bioluminiscent Bay, La Parguera, Puerto Rico - Tt and E2 (1) (SPAdes) | ecosystem: Environmental > Aquatic > Marine > Unclassified ... | reverse complement strand
GCCATGTCGCCACCCTGGCACCGTCACACGAGTCAAATCAACCCCTTGAATCACATTTGTCACATCAATCTCAGGAGTCACCCCCAGTATGTAGGGGATTGTCCGATTTATCAGGCGACTCGCCGGACTTCCGGCGTGTCGGGACCCGTCTCCAGAGGGCGCCGTCGCGCTCGACGAGGCCCCTCGCGGAGAGCCTGCCGAGGGCCGTGAGCGCCTCGCCGGGGGCCAGGCCGGCGGCGGTCGCGATGGCGTCGGCGCCGCCGCCGCGGCGCGGGATCGCGTCGTAGGCCTGGCGCTCCCCCGGCGTCTCGAAGTCGAGGCCCACCGGGGTCTCCGACGGCTCGGCGACCGAGCCGATCGGCAGGGCCAGCTCGAGGGCGTCGCGTGGATTCCCGATGAGCGTCACGTCCGGGCCGCGCAGCAGCGCGTGGCACCCCGCGGAGGACGCCGAGGTGACGGGGCCGGGCACCGCGCCGAGCGGTCGCGACAGCGCGAGCGCGTGGCGGGCGGTGCTGAGCGCGCCCGAGCGCGCGCCGGCCTCGACGACCACCGTGGCGCGCGCGGCCGCGATGAGCCGGTTGCGGCTCAGGAAGCGGTGGCGGTGGGGCGCGAAGCCCGGCGGCTGCTCGCTCACCACGGCCCCGGCCTCCATGAGCCGCTCGAGCAGCGCGGCGTTGCCCGCCGGGTAGAGGCGGTCGACTCCCCCGGCGAGGACGGCGACCGAGGTCCCGCCACCCGCGAGCGCGCCTCGGTGGGCGGCCGCGTCGATCCCGTAGGCGCCGCCGCTGATCACCGCGATCCCCCGGTCGGCGGCCGCCGCGGCGATCTCACCCGCCACGTGGTCGCCGTAGGACGTGGACGCGCGCGAGCCGACCAGCGCGAGCGAGCCCGTCCAGGCTGCGTCGAGGTCGGCGGCGCCGCGTACCCACAGCGCGAACGGCGCGTGCCGACCCCACGACTCGAGCGCGGCGGGCCAGCCCGGCTCCCCCGGGGTGAGCACCGACGCGCCCACCCGCGCCGCCCGCTCGAGGAGCCGGTCGGGGTCGGCCTCGCGGAGGCGAGGCAGCCAGCGGCCCAGGGCGGCGACAGTCTTGTCCGCCGCCGACGGCGGCACGGCGAGCTCGAGGGATGCGGCGACCGGGTCCGTCGCGGCGCGGCGCACCCACGCGAGCGCCGCCGACGCCCCGAGCGTCTCGACGAGCCACTCCGCCTGCTCGTCGAGGGGCTCGGCGATCGCGCTCCAGATCACCGCCGCCGCGCGGCTCATGCCCAGGCTCCGATGCCGGATGCCCCCGCGGGTCGCGCCCGTGACATGCTCGACGAGTGAACGCCGCGCGCCCGCTGATCCTCGTCGACATGTCCCTGCACCCGCGTGCGGAGGCGCGCCTGCGCGGGCGGGCCGAGGTCACGACCCTGCCCGCGACCGGTGCCCCGCGGGTCGCGGCGCTCGCGCGCGCCGACGGCATCCTGGCGTACGGCCCGCCCACGCCCGAGGAGCTGGCGGCGGCTGGCCGTCTGCGCGCCATCGCCGTGCATGTCGCGCCGCCTGCCACCCGCCGCGCCGCCGCCGCTCGAGGCATCGCTGTGCTCGAGTCCGCGCGCCTCTGGCGCACGGTCGCCGAGCACACCCTCGCACTGCTGCTCGCGACGCTGCGGCGCATCCCGCAGGCCGACGCGGCCATCCGCGACGGCCGATGGCCGCGCGAGGACCTGAAGGTCCCATTCTCGGGGCGCGACCTGGCGGGCTCCACCGTCGGCGTCCTCGGCGCGGGTCGCATCGGCGCGCCGCTGCTGCGGATGCTGGCGGGCCTCGAGACCGTCACTCTGTTCGCCGACAGCCGCGCGCTGCCCGAGCTCGCACACGACACCGGCGCGGCTCAGGTGGATCTCGACACGCTGGTGGCCGCGAGCGACGTCCTGGTGGTCGCGCTTCCGCTGGACGGCGCGACCCGCGGCCTCGTCGGCGCCGACCAGATCGCGCGGATGCGACCCGGCGCCGTGCTGATCAACACGGCCCGCGGCCCGGTGGTCGACGAGGCTGCGATGACCGCCGCGCTGCGCGACGGGCACCTGGGCGCGGCGGGGCTCGACGTGCACGGGGATGAACCGCTTCCGGCCGCGCACCCGCTGCTCGCCCTGGACAACGTGGTCATCACGCCTCACCTCGGCGGGTCCACCCTCGAGTGCGACCTCGAGCTGGTCGACGGGTTGCTCGACGCGCTCGGCGCCGGCCCGGAGCCCTCCGCTCATCCGCGCACGCCCTGACGCAGCGCGAGCGCCCGCGCGACCTCGTCGCGCCCCGGCGATCCCCGGCCACCGAGGTCGGCGAGGGTCCACGCGACCCGCAGCACCCGGTCGAAGCCGCGCGCGGTCAGCGCGCCGCGCTCGACGGCGCCCCACAGGTCGGCGCACGCCGACCGCGACGTCGCGCGCCGCAGCCACGGCCCGGCCGCCTCGGCGCAGAGGCGCCACCCGTGCGGGGCGAGACGCTCGGCCGCGGCCTCACGCGCCGCGTCCACACGCGCCGCCACCGCGGCGCTGGGCTCGCCGTCGTCCCGCGCCGCGCGCGACGGGGCGAGCACCCCCACCTGGATGTCGATCCGGTCGAGCAACGGCCCCGAGAGCCGGCCAAGGTAGCGGCGCCGGGACACGGCGGTGCACGAGCACGCCTCGCCCGTCCCGACGAACCGCCCGCACGGGCACGGATTCGCCGCGAGCACCAGCTGGAACCGCGCCGGGTACCGCGTCGCGCCGTGCGCGCGGTGCAGCACGATCTCGCCGCGCTCGAGCGGCTGGCGCAGCGTGTCGAGCACCCGCGTGGGGAACTCGGGAGCCTCATCAACAAATCGTGATTGATACCCTCGACGACAGACGGAGGGAACCATGACCGTTCGAGCCGCAATCTACGCCCGCATCTCGTCAGACCGTGACGGTGAAGGCGCCGGCGTGGCACGCCAACTCGAAGACTGCCGCGCGCTCGCCAAGCAGCGCGGCTGGACCATCACCCGCGAGTACGTGGACAACCACGCCTCCGCGTGGCGCAAGAACGCGAAGCGTCCCGAGTACGACCGGCTCGTAGCGGATCACGCCGCTCATGGCTTCGACGCGCTCATCTGCTGGGACCTGGACCGTCTCACACGCCAACCACGCCAACTCGAAGACTGGATCGATGCCGCCGAAGAGCATGGCCTCCATGTGGTCACGGCGAACGGTGAAGCGGACCTGCGGACCGATGCTGGTCGCCTCTTCGCCCGCATCAAAGCGTCCGTGGCACGTGCCGAAGCGGATCGGATGTCCGCACGTATCAAGCGCGCGTCAGATCAAAGGCACTCAGATGGCCGCTACCACGGCGGGACCATCCCCTACGGCTATACCGTCCAGGACGGCAGGTTCGTGCCGCGACAGGACGAGGTAGCCGTCATCAACGAAGCGGTGGACCGGCTGCTGAAAGGTGACACCCTCTCCGGCATCGTCAAGGACTGGCAGCGTCAGGGACGGACCACGCGCGGCGGCAAGATCTGGCGTGTCACTGGCCTCCGTCCGATCCTCCGGAACCGGGCGCTGCTCGGTGAAACGAAACTGGGTGAGGTCAAGTGGGAGCCGGTGATGGACCGGGAGACGTTCGACCGTCTTGACCGTCTCTTCTCTGATCCCGCCCGCCGCGTGACCATCTCCCCCGGCGTGAAGGGTGGCCGCTACTCCCTCGGTGGTGGCCTCTGTGTATGTGGCCTCTGTGGTGCGAGCCTCACGAGCTACAAGCGGGGCACGGATCGGAAGCGGCGCGCGGCGCTTCGATGCGCGGTCCACACCGGGGGTTGCGGACACCTCACTGTGGACCACGACCGCCTCGAGGCGTACGTGTTCGACACGGTGATCCAGTCGCTACAGAAGAACGACAGGTGGCAGCAGCGACTCTCGGAGAAGGACCCTGCCCAGGATCGTGAACTGGCGCGACTGGAAAGTGAGAAAGCGAACCTTGACGAGCAGGGCCGGCGCGTCCGGTCGATGTTCGTTGAAGGGCTCATGCCCGAGCAGGAGATGCGTCAGCAGGTGACCCGCATTCAGGACGAGACCGAGAAGGTTCAAGAACGGATCGACTCGCTGCTCGGCACGACCGTGCTCAGCGCGGCCATGTCCGATGGACTCGACTGGCGGTCCTGGACCATCCCCAGGCGGCGCAACTTCATTCGGCTGCTAGTAGCCCAGGTGGTCGTAGACAAATGGCCTGAGGGGATGACTACGGGCCTGCCGAAGCGTGCCAGCGAGTCCGTCGAAGAACACCAAGCGCGGGTGGAGGCTCACCACCGTGAAGCGATCCGGCGACGGGTGACGATCGTCACGAAGTAGGGGCCATGTAGGTCGCGAAGACCGATAGCATCAGCACAGCCCACACGACTGGGCCGAAGAGCAGCGAAGCCACGAGCGCCTGGCGTGACCTCCTCTTGACCCAAGGTCGAACACGAACGCGCCACGGTTCGACGACGACGAAGATGCCGGCCAGGCTCCGTTCGGGCGTCGGCCAACCCATCAATCGAAGTAGACCACTCGGCACCTGTTCCACGTTCCCGTTCAAGTAGGCGGCATACACAGCCATGAACCGTGACATGACAACGAGCCCAGCGACGAACGGAATCGTCGCACAGAGCCGCCAAAGCAGAGGGACTTCTGTAAGGGGCAATGCAAGTAGCACGAGCGGGTAGCAAACCATGAGGACGGTTGCGTAGCCGAGAACGCGCACGATGAGCGCGTAGTCATCGCCCGCCTTGATGCGCTTAAACTCAGCGGCCGCGACCGAGTTTCGCGATGCCGCTTCCAGGTAGACGCTGGCCGAGAGGTTCCAGTCCGAGACGAGCTTCTCGGCAATTCGGCTCTGTTCCTCCTGCTGCCGCTCGACCTCTCTGCCGAGAGTATTCCGGGTGAACCTGATCTCGCGGGTCTGTGCAGTGGTCGCCTGACCGTATTTGCCTAGACGCTGCTCGTAAAGATCGAGATAGAGATACTTCCACATGAAGACGTCCGGCGCCTTCGCCTCGCGCGGAAGCCGGTCCGCGACCTCATCCCAATTCAGCAGCACGCTCGCGGTCTTGACGATCAGATCTAGCTCTGGCTTCGCCGCGCGCATCGCTTCAACACGACGCTCACATCGCGCAATGAATGCCCTGCGCGCTCCCGAAGATGTCTCGTGGGACAGATCCCGCGCGAGAGACTCGGGTTCCTCACCAGCAACAAGCGCGCGATACACGTCTGCGTCCATCGCCAGGCTCTCGCCCGTGACGGTCGCTATCTGGCGCATGTTGTCGTCGCGCGCCGCCTGCCGCTTCTCGAACTCGTCCTTCGCCGCGTCCGCCTCAACCTTCGCAAGGTCGAAGTCACGGCGGCTAGACACGAATCGGGACACGGCCATGCCACCGACGATGGCGACGATTGCAGCACCGGATTGCATCATCGCTGATAGGAGCCAGTTAACGTCCGCCATGCCCGCACACTAGCGCCAGCCTCCGACAATGACTTAAAGTCGTAGGTGCTCAGCACCAGGTAGGGGCTGGCGTGACGCAAGGAACTGATGGTTCCTTGCGGGCCGTCAGTTCCAAGCCTCTCGTCAGTCCTTCATGACCCGAGAGGAATTGAAATGGTGAAGCCCGAGGACGACTACTACGGGGTCTGGAGCGAGGCGAGCCAGCCCCCCAAGCGCCCCATCGTCCATGACACTGAACTCCGGCTCGGAGACCTGCCCAAGGTTTCGAGCTACACAGCCGAACGTCTCCAACGCATGTGGGAGTGGGGCGACCTGGGAACCGATCAGGTCGCCGTCGAAGAGACCGTCTCCGTGACCTTCTCTGCTGCAAGACGCACCATCAAGGAACTCGAGAATCGGCTGGACGAGTCCGAAGCGGCTCGGCGGCGTTGGACTGAGAAGGCGGGCCAGTCCCACGCCGAGTGGAGCCGCCAGTTCGAGGAAGAGCAGCGACGCCGTGCAGAGCGGGCTACGGCGGAGTCTCCGCGTGGCGGCAAGCGCCTCAACACAGTGAAGTTCCGCGTCCGAGCCACGTTCACGTCTGATGCGCAACCGGTCCTCGATGAACTGTGGCAGAGGTATGGCACGCCGCAGGGCAAGGCTTTTGAGGTGACGCACGGCGAGGCAGACGGCAAAGGTCTGCACTGCCTCGTCACCTACGGACCAGTGAGGGGCGGCGAGAAGTCGGACGTGCGCCGCAACCTCCAAAGGTGTGCAGAAGCCGTAGGCGTCGAGCTACTCGACCGCTCCAGAATCGAGGTTCTGGCGCGTGTCCAGCACGTCCGAGAGTGACTGTCTGACCCCCGTGACACTATGTGCGAAATAGTTGAGGGAGAAGATAGTGCTGCAGAATCCGTATGAAGGCGTGCCGCGATCGGGCTGGCCTGCGATCACCCGGGAACTCGTCGACGCGCACCCGCTTAAGCCGGACGCCGTCGTGGACCACGTCTCCGATGCCTGGGACCGCATCATGGACTCGCGTATCGGCGGGCACCTCCGCATGGGCGAGGACTTTCGTCCGAGCCCCCAGTTGATGGGGAGCTTCCTGCACGCTGTCTTCGCCGCTGTTGTCGAGGAGAAGAACCCGGGAGTCTGGCGCGCGGAAGCGACGAAGGAAGACAAGGACCTTGTCTACATCAAGGACGACTCCTTCTCGACCGAAGTGAAGACGAGTTCGAGTGCGCGTTCGATCTACGGCAATCGCTCGTACGCGCAACCGCAGAGCGAGCGTGGCAGCGGGAAGAGCAAGGACGGCTACTACATCGCGATCAACACGCAGGCGTTCTCGAGGACGCGCGCTCCGCGGGTGCGCCGCATTGCGATGGGCTGGCTGTCACACGAGGACTGGATCCCCCAGGCCTCCGTTACGGGCCAGCGCGCGCACCTCGAGCAGGAGACCTACCGGGACAAGTTCATCGTCCTCTACCCCTAGAGCAGGAGTTCCGAACTGTTCTTGTAGCGCTGGACGGCGCCCTCGCAATACTCGGCGGAGGTCTCGAAGCCGAGGACCCGTCGTCCGAGGCGGGAGGCGACGACCGCAGTCGTGCCCGAACCCATGAACGGGTCGAGCACGATGTCGCCTTCCGCTGAGGTCGCCTTCACAACCCGCTCAATGACGGCCTCAGGGAACTGCGCAGGGTGGGCCGCGCGTTCCTTCGAACTCCGGTTCTTGCCGGACGTCACCTTCTTGAACTGCCACACGTCGGTCGGGTTCTTCCCCAGCGGATTGACCTTCCTACGGCCGTTCTTGAACTGGTTCGGGTACTTCACGTCGGGGTCACGAACAGCGTCGAGGTCAAAGTGGTACTCGGCGGAGTTCTTGACATACCAGAGAAACTTCTCGTTTCTCGGGGAGAAGAACAGTCGGCCAGCGACTCCGGCGCCGTAGTTCCAGACGACCTCCTGGATAAGGAAGAAGTCTGAGAGATTCCAAAGCAGGTAGGGCAGCGGAACCGCCTTGCCCGCGTCGTGAATCGGCATGTAGCCCACGTTGAGCCAGAACGCGCCGTCATCCGCCGTCACATCGTGGACGGCGTTGATCCAGTCGCGAGACCAGTCGACGTAGTCGTCCAGCGGCTTGTTCGTCTCGTATGCCTTGCCGATGTTGTACGGAGGTGATGTGACCGTTAGGTCAACGACTCCTCGCGGCATGGCCCGCATGCCTTCCACGCAGTCCCGGTTGTAGAGCACAAACCGGTCGTCGGCGAAGAACGGTTCGCCTAGCGCGTCGAGGATGCTGTCGAAGGTCACTGAGTCTCCTATCGGATTCGTGAAGAGGTTACGGGAGGACACAGACATCACTGCACCACCTTCCGCAGGTTCGCCGTCGTCCACGCCGTCGCCCTCCGCGGACTGAGGCCCCGCTCGTTCAGGCAGTCGGCTACCGCTTGCCAGTCGTGACCAGCACGGCGCATCGCGTGGACCTCAGCCAGCACGCGCTGCTCGGCAGGCACTTGCCCGTCCTTGGACCAGCCGAACGGGTACGACCCGGACGGGTGCCCACCTTTCGCCTTCTTCGCCTTCCGGCCATCCCTCAGCCGTTTCACGGTCATCGCCCGGTCGAGCTGAGCGAACACGCCAGCCATCTGCCGCATCGCTGTCCGCATGGGGTCGTCCGGGTCATCCTGTGGCACGCGACCCAGATCAGCGGCGTGAACCTCCGTGCCGTACTTCCACGCCTCCGCGAGGATCACTTCTTGCGTGGTGAGCGCACGCGCGAGACGGTCCAGCCGGGCAACGACCAGCACGTCCGCAAGGTCGTCCCGCAGGTAACCGAGCGCTTCCATCAGCATGGGACGTTCAGCAGCAGGCAGGGTTCCTGAGGTCGCCGCTTCACGGAACACGGCAACGACGTTGAGGCCGGCACGCTCGGCGTACCTCTCACAGTCGTACTTCTGGATGTCGAGGCCGTACCCGTCGAGCGCTTGCCCGTTGGTGGAGACACGCAGGTAGATGACGGCGTCCATCACGACCAACCCAGGCCAGCGGAGACGGCAGCCGGCAGGTAGCCCACCTGCTCCCCCTCAGCCAGGTACACGACGTCCTCGGTCTCCCCCACTTCGGACACGTCGTACTCGAAGGGCCAGGACGGCTGGGTCGCCAGCCGAACCTCAGCATCGGTGTTCATGCCCTGAAGGATCTCTACCAGTTCGCCAACAGTCATCGTTCGTCTCCCGTCTCACCATTCGGACAACTTGTCCGTTGGTTGAGATTCGATACGGTTGATGCATCGATGTCAAACCTCTTCTTCAGAAGCGGTTACTCGGCGCTAGAAGCCTCCCTGAGCACACGAAGTTCCCTTCTGGCCCAACTAACCATCCGACGGTCTGCCAGTGCTTGTAGGACGTCTCGGCGCATCTCAGTGGTCTGCCAAGACGACAGGTGCACCAGGTCCCATAGGACGTCGTGCCATGCGTCGAAGGCGTGAACGTCGTCCGGGTACATGACGGTCAACGTCCACCACACGAGCGGCCACTTCTCGGCACGGCCCTCGGTTCGTGACTGTTCAACGAAATGGATCGCGATGCCGAGGCCGCCCGGATGTTCAGCGGCTAGCTCGGGGATGCTTCTGGTCTGCGTGAAGGTCGACGAAACTCCCATTTCTAGTGTTCCATCCGTCATCCCCAGCCACCCTGGCCCGTATCTATACAACGGGCCAGGTTGGACAATGGCCTCCGGTGAGCCGTTGGACAATGGTGGACAATGGCTTGGACTTTGGCAGTTACCAGGTATTTCGTCATTTTCGACGGCTCCTTGGTCAATGGTGGTCAATGGCTTGGACAATGGTTGAGCCATTGTCCAAGCGAAAAATGGCATTTACCAGGTATTTCACTGTTTTCACGCTCGGCTTGGACAATGGCTTGGACAATGGCTTACCGCGCCATCGACCACGTGGTCGGCTGACGGCCTGAACCGGTCATGCCACCATCCGTCCGCACCACCCGCTCCCCCAGCGCTTCCAGATCCCGGATCACCGAGTTACGAGACCTGCCGGACAGCCGTTCCAGTTCCTTCACCGTCAGCCGGCCGTGCATCGTCAGCGCCATCTCCACCGACATGTAGTCCACCGTCGGAGTCGTTGACCTGCCCGCTTCATGGTCATGCACCACCACGAACGGGCCAACCTCCGCACCAGGCTGCTTCACGTGATGCAGGGACACTTCCGCGTCACCCGGCTGCCCACTCAGCGCGATCACCGAACCGAGACCAGACGTCAGCCACGTTGACCCGTAGATGTTGTCCAACGTGGGCTTGCGCTTCCCATCCTGCGGAGCCTTCCGCTCGTGGTGAAGAAGCAGTAGCTCCACACCATCCGCGATCACCGACTGCCACGCCGAGTTCAGCGCCGACGCCACCGTGTCATCCGTTGTCCCCGGCGCCAGATCCTTCACCGAGTCCACGACCACGACACCAACCTCTGGGCACACTTCCCGCACCCACTCGAGGAACCTGCCCTTCACCGTAGGATCCACCGGCAGCGGCCCCTTCCACACCACCAGCCGGTCATCCAGCACGAGCCGATCCTGCTCCGACACCATCCGCCGAAACGACCGGGCAGCCTGCCGGGGCCGGTCCATCGCCAGGTACAGGGTCGGACGATCAGACGGCGCGACCGTGTGACCCAGGAACTGGCCCGGAACCACTCCCGCGCGCGCGAGCACGAGCTGTTGCGCGATCGTCGTCTTGCCCAGGCCCTGATGACCCGCGATCATCACGCCCTCACCCTCAGCCCAGAGCACGTGCTCACCGTCACCCCACACGGCAGGGATCTCGTCCGGCTCGTCCAGGATGAACCCACCACCCGCCACGAGCCGGGTCTCCACCGGGGGCCACGACGGCACATCCGGGGCGTGATCCTGCTTGAACGCCTGCTCCACTTTCACCAGCGCGTCATGCTCAGGGAAGCCCGACCGGCGCGCCGCCTCCAGCACGAGCATCTTCACCACCCGACGGCCACCATCCGCATCCGTGCTGTGCTGTCGCCGCAGGCGACACGCCCACCGGAACAGGGTGTCGTCTCGCTGGCCCTCAGGCACACCATCCAGGATGGACGCGGAATCGTTCAGGCCCTCACGATCCGTGCCACGAGAAGACGACTCGCGGATCTTCGCAGCGACCTCCACCGGCAGTGTCGGAGGTTCACCATCCGCACCCGCCCTCCACTGGTACATGCCACCCGCGATGTGCCGCCCACCCGGTAGCACCACGTAGCCACCATCCGAACGGATATCCACACCGGGCAGCCAGCCCACCCGGTTGCCGATCCCCTCCGCGTAACGGAAGAAGTGGTGCAGCCCTCCACCACCAGTGAGGACAGTGGGGGTGCCGATAGGCAGCCGGATATCGGCCATGCTCTCGAAGCCGCCCTTGTCGGCGTCCACGTCGATGACGATCACATCGGATTCGACACCACACGCGAGGCCCCAGTTCGTGTCCGGGTAGATGTCCACCCACTGGGCGATCCGCTCCGGGTCACGTGAAGCGTCTTTCACGCCGTGTCGTGTACGAGGATGCTTTCCCGGTGCATCGCATTCCTTTCCCTTATTGCACGTGCAGAAGCCACGCGAAATGGAATGCACCGGGAATATCTTCCAGCCCCGCTTTATGAACGACTCTGGGCTAGTATTGTCATTGAAGTCGACTACTGCTTGTTGCTGCTTCCCGGAAAGACCCTCGCCCACGGGGGTCTTTTCGTTTTCAGTCGTCATCCGAGGCCACCTCCGTCGCACGGAGGAAAGCGGCGGCACGGTCGATAGCCTCGTCCGAGAACGTCAGCTCGTCGTCGCGGCTCATGACTCGCGCAGCCCACTGGACAGCGGCGTCCGGTCAGCGTGGAACTCGGCGGCGAGCGCGGCCTCTGTGAACAGGTCTTCGAGGCGGCGCTCCAGCAGCCGTGGCAGACGGCGCCGTAGTGCAGGTGATGGTGCGGTTCGTCCGTACGCGACGTTGCACAGATGCGTATACGGGATGTTCATGGCCTCGGCCGCTGCGCGGTACCCGAAGCCTTGCTTGCCGAGTTCTCGGATGAACGGTTGCTTGCCATAGCGCGGCATCTCGACTACTCCTGTCGAATGCCACGCTCCTTCGTCCTTCGCGTGGAATGAATCCGATGTGTCCCGTTGTCTCGTGGGACGTTCCGTCGGCTGATGTTCTCGATATGAACTTGTGTATCGATACTAACTAGGTATCTATGAAATCGGCAAACACGGAAAAGTGTCAACCTATTCCCGCGAAGAATGTCAACCCCTCCCCCGCGTTGACCCGTCCAGTCGAGCCAGAACCAGCCGTCAGACGTGCTAGATGGCCCTCTCAGCGTCGTTGGCGCTGAACCGGGGTAGTTGACCTACCGCAGGTGCTTCGGAGGCTCAGACCGCGCTTTCAGGTCGATGACGACGGCGTCACCAGGCTCAGGCACAGGCTCCGCTTCGAACGGCTCCAGCGTGCCACCCTCACGACGGATCGCATCAGCGGCGTCACGGACCTCCGGCAGGTCCAACGGGTTCGGTTCTTCGACCACCTCGGCGTCGATGACCTCAGCGTCCTCCGGCACCGACCGGAGGATCCCCGCCGGACTACCCTCACCCGACACCAGGTGCATCCACGGCTTGATCTCCGCCGTGACCTCCGCCTTCGCGTGATACCCGGTCCGGTCAAGGACGATCTGGATCGCACGGATACGGTCCGCATCGGAGGTGTCCTTCTTCGTGATGATCCGCAGTAGCTGCGCCATCGCCGGGTCGACCATCTCCAGCAGGCGCTCACGCGCGGCCTTCTTCACAGGACCGGACTTGCCACCATGCATCGGACAGACCGAGCCACCGTGAATCGCGTAGTTCTTGCACGGCTCGCCGTTGGCTTTCGTCGCCCTGCACCGCTGACGGAACCGCATCAGCCGGTCCGGGATCGGCATGTCCACCTGCTCGATGCCACCATGCGCCGAGCAAAGGGTGCCACCGGTCACCGCTGGCCGTTCACACTGCCTGCCGAAGTTCTCGCTGCGCTTCTGCTTGACCGTCGCTTCACAGCGTGACATTCGGTTCCCTCCACTGGACCTTGGGGAACTCGTGGGCCAGGCTCTCTGCGCACGTGTCACAGAACTCGAACTGCACGATGTGCATCCCGACGGGCACCCACACCACCTTCACCGGCCCGATGCGCCGGCCAAGGTCACCCGTCGCGGGATCGACGTGGAAGCCCCACACACACGTTCCATGCTTCGGGATGCTCGCGTGCTCGGGACGGTGACCCCAACCGCGCCTGCCCCACTCGGGCACCGGGTCCCCAGCACCCGGCTCCAGCCACGCGGCACGATCCGCGTACCCCGGCATCGTTGCCGGCACGACCCTGGCCTCGATCGGCTGGTCACCGTCAGGCACCCGGTTCCGGGCTTCCATCGCCAGTTCGTGGATGCGGTGGTCCTCGAGGAGCATCCAGTTCTCACCGGTGAGGCGAGCCACCTCGCGATGCGCGGCCTCCTGCTGGTCAAGGAATGCAACAGTGTCCATTTCTGGACTCCTTTTCTTGGCTGGTTGGCTGGTATTTGCCGGAGGACGCCAGGAACCAGCCAGAACCTGGCGCCCTCCGGGGTCTTAGAGGGTCGGCGCGGTGTACGACCCGTTGGTCGTCACCTGCATCACCGCGGCCGCGCCACGGTGCCGAGCGCCGACGCCGAAGCCACGCGAGTAGTACGACTGAGCGAGCGGGTACGCGGGGTTCGCGCCAGGGATCTGACGGAGACCCTGATAGGTGTCCCGCTTGTGCTCACGGAACGCGAGCGGGTTGCGCTCAGCGTTCGGCCCACCGGTCGCCAGCGCGACGACGTAGCCCTTCGGCACGTAGTGGTCTTCGACCACCCAGGCAGGGCCGTAGCCGCCGATGACGGTGAGGCCGTTGTACTCCTTCGGAGGCCGCTGCCCCACGAGGATGTCCTGCGTGAGGTACGCGGGCGCGGACTCGGAGGGGATGAAGTCGAACGGGTCACCGTTGGCGACTCGGTAGCCGCGAACGTACTCGCCCTCCTGCGGGTTCACCATGACCAGCATCTGGTCCCCCGGCTCCACGCCGTAGCCGTGGTGCCGGATGTGGTTGATGAGGTCACGAAGGTCCGCGCCGTCCGGCGTCGCCGAACCGGTCGTGAAGTAGTGGGTGTGCGCCCCAGTGAACGTCTCGCCGCCATACGCGGGCGGAACCGTGCTGTCGCCGTTCCACAGCGCGTACACAGTGTTGCCCTCGTCGTTGGTCCGGTTCGTGTCGGTCATCAGCGCCTGCATGACCTTCTTGAACACGAGCCGGTTGTCCGCTTCCAGCGCCTGCTGGTGGATCGTACGGACCTGGTCGGCGGTGGCATCTCGAAGGAACGCCCACGTGTACCGCGTCGCCTTGTCGTACCACTTGAGCGGGAACGACAGCCGCTCGATGGTGTGGTCGTGGCGCATCGCCGTGGGGACGCCGAACTCGGTCGCTTCGTCGAAGTCGTCACCAGCCGCGAGCTGTGCAACGAAGTCCGACTCGGCGGTGGTGCGGTAGGTGAACAGCGAAGAGATCGCGGTCCGGTGCTCGTTCGCGAGCGAGAGCGTGTCCTGGAACTCGTTCCAGATCTTGTTGAGGTCTTCGCCGTCGATCGTCGTCTCGGGGACGTCGAAAGCGGTCATGAATCCGCGTGCCATTGGGTACTCCAAGTGAGGTCGTAGAGAAGGTTCTGGCCGCCCTCTGCGCTCTCTGTCGCAGTCCGCTAGCCGTTCAAACTCGACGCGGGGCCTCTGACCTCACTTCCGACAGCGCCACTGTCACTGCCGACAGTTCGATAGTATCAGGACTACGGGTATCAAATCTGACTTCTTGTATCGTCCAGGAACAGCACGCCCCGGTGCGCGAGCGAGACCGCGCCCGGCCGCGCGAGCCCGGACCCGCCGCCCACGATCGCCACCGCGGACGCCGTGTGGTGCGGCGACTCGAACGGCGGCCGGCGGACCAGCCCGCGGGCCGGATCGAACGCGCCGGCGAGCGAGTGGATGCCGGTGACCTCGACCGCATCGTCCTCGTCAAGGTCGGGCAGCAGCCCCGGCAGCCGCTCGGCGAGCATCGTCTTGCCCGCCCCTGGCGGCCCGAGCATGAGCAGGTGGTGGCCGCCGGCGGCGGCGACCTCGAGCGCGAGCCGAGCCTCCGCCTGGCCGCGCACGTCCGCGAGGTCCGACGCCTCGCGCGGGAGATCCGCGACACCCGGCGCGGGCACGGGCTCGTCGGTCTCCGCCCGCGCGTCCGCGCCGAGACCGCGCAGCACCGCCGCGAGGGTCGCCGCGCCGCTCACCCGCGCTCCGCCCACGAGTGCGGCCTCGTCCGCGTTGCCGGCCGGCACCGTCACGTCCCGCCAGCCCGCGCGCACGGCGGCGGCGACCGCCGGCAGCACACCCCGCACGGGGCGGAGGCGCCCGTCGAGGCCCAGCTCGCCCAGCAGCACCAGGTCGCGCGCCCGCCGCGCATCGACGTCGCCGGCCGCCGCGAGGATCGCCACGGCGATGGCCACATCCGTCGCGGGCCCGGACTTGGGCAGCGAGGCCGGGGACAGGTTGACCGTGATGCGGTGTCGCGGCCACTCCACCCCGGACGAGGCGACCGCCGCGCGCACCCGGTCCCGCGCCTCGGACAGGGACGCGTCCGGCAGGCCGACGATCGTGAACGCGGGCAGCCCGCGCGCGACGTGCGCCTCGACCTCGATCACGTGGCCGGTGAGCCCCGCGAGCACCACCGAGCGGCAGCGGCCGATCACCCCACACCCTCGAGGTGCTCGAGCACGGCCGCTCCCGAGCGCGGGATGGTCACGCCCACGACGTCGATGCGGATGTCCGCGTACACGGCGTCCTGCTGCGCGAGCCACTCGCCCGCGAGCCTTCTGAGGCGGCCGAGCTTGCCACGCGTGACGGCCGCCAGCGCACCCCCGAAGGCGTCCGACCGGCGCGTCTTGACCTCGACGAACACCACGGTGCCGCCGTCGCGGCCCACGATGTCGACCTCGCCGAGCCCGCACCGCCAGTTGCGCGCGAGCACCTCCCAGCCGTCCTGCTCGAGCCGCCTCGCAACGAGGTCCTCGCCGTACCGGCCCACCGCGTCCTTCACCGCCATCGCCCACCTCCGTCTTCACGGTGGGCGATGCGCGGGCCGGGCGGGCGACACGCCTCCGGACCCGTGGATGCGCGGCCGGCCGCCGCGGCCTGGGGACGGCGGCTACGGCCGGGGCGCCTCCGGCTCGGCCTCGGGGGCCGCGACCGCGGCGACGACCACGGGCGGGGCCTCGTCGCGCGTGGGCTCGATCGCCGCATCGTCCGTCGGCATGTGCGCGTCGGCGGACAGCAGCAGCCTCGCGGCCGCAAGCGACACCATCACGGTGGCGCCGCCGCCGATGAGGTACGGCAGCTGCAGGTCGGCGCGCGCGACCCAGCCGCCGAGCATCGTCGCGAGCGGCATGAGACCCCACGCGACGGTCCGGGCCGCGCCGATCACGCGGCCCAGCATGTGGCCGGGCACGAGCGCCTGCCGCAGGCTGCCCCACGGCACGTTCCACAGCGCGACGCCATAGGCGCCGATCGCGTACGCCAGAACCGCGGTCCATGCATTCGGCGCGAAGCCCACGGCGAAGAGCCCGGCGCCGCCGAGCACCGACGCGGACAGCAGCGTGCGGCCGCGGCCGAGACGCGCGACCACGGCGCCGGCGGTCAGCGCGCCCGCGACCCCGCCCAGCCCGATGCCGGCGGTGACGATGCCGACCAGCTGCGCGGTGACGCCGAAGCGGTCGACGAACAGCAGCACCGTGATGGCCTGCGCGAATGCGAGCAGCCCGCCGATCACCGAGGTGACGAGCACCATCGAGCGCAGGTAGCGGTGACGCCACAGGAACAGCAGCGCGTCCGTGAGCGACACTCGCGGCGCGGCCTCGCCGGGCGCGGCGCCCGGGGCCGAGGCGTGGGCCGCGACCGCGGGCAGCGCGAGCACCAGCCCCATCGCGACCAGGTAGCCGGCACCCGACACCACCAGCGGCAGCACGGCCGCGATCGCGAACAGCACTCCCGAGATCGGGGTCGCGACGAACATGTCGACGCCCACCTGGGCGGCCTGGATCCGGCCGTTCGCCTTGTCGAGGCCGCCGCGGCCCACGAGCGACGGCAGGACGGCGTTCGTGGCATTGTCGAACAGCGTCTCGCCGATCCCGAACACCAGCACCGCGGCGGCGAGCACGCCTAGCGTCGCGTGGCCCGTCTCGACCGCGAGCGCCACGCCCGCGGCGGCGAGCACGCGCACAGCGTTGGCGGCGCCCATCGCGCGACGGCGGTCGATCCGGTCCACGATCATCCCGGCCGGCACCCCGAAGATCAGCCACGGCACGTACGCGAGCGCGGACAGCACGGCGATGGCCACCGGGTCCTGCGTCAGCGAGACGGCCATGAGCGGGATCGCGAGCCGCGCGATGCCGTCCGCGAGGTTCGAGCCGAGCGCGGCGGCCCACAGCTTGCCGAAGCCGGCCCCCAGCGCGCTCATCGACCGGCCTCCGCGTCCAGCCCGACCACCGGGAACAGGTTGACGTGGGTCGCGACCACGCGGCTGCCCTCGACGGGGCCGCGGTCGCGGTAGCGCTCGAGTCGCTCGCTCACGAAGTCGTGGATCTCCTCGGAGAGCTCCTTGAGCTCGGCCGGCGTGAGATCGGCTCGGGCCGACATCAACATGGTCCCCTCCAGCCACTCGCGGTCCATGTCGGCGCTGGCGCGCAGGAGGTCGTCGATGTGGCGCGCGCGCTGGTCGGCGAGCTGGCGCGCGACCAGGGTCGCGGCCTCCTCCGCGGCGCGGTCGCCCTCCATGTCGGTCGGGGCGAGCGTCACGCCGCCGGGGACCACGCGCCACCACCGCTCGCGCCCGGTGCCGCGGTCCGGGTCCTCCTCCACGAAGCCATGGCGCGCGAGCTGGCGCAGGTGGTAGCTGGTCGCGCCCGACGACTCGCCGAGCCGCGCGGCCAGCCGCGAGGCCGTGGCGGGGCCGCCCATGACCAGGCTGTCGAGGATGTCGACTCGCAGGGGGTGCGCGAGGCCCTTGAGGGCCGAGGCGTCGACGCGCCGTCCGAAGTCGCTCATGGCGCCCACGCTAGACGTGCAAAGACTTCTTTGCAAGACTTTCTTTGCATTTGCGTGTCGGGCGATGCGCGCGCAGGCACGCAGAAGGGCCGGGACGTCGTCCCGGCCCTCCGACGGTCCAGCGCTAGAGTCGCGCGGGCTCGCTCCGCTCCCCCGCCGGCTGGCCGGAGGCGACGTCGGCGGCCACGGCGACCGCCGCATCGTCCCCCTCGACCGCCGCGCCGCGCTCGAGGGTGGTCCTCAGCGGCGCCTCCTTGATGAACAGGGTGAGGATCAGCGACAGCACCGCGAGCGGCACGATGTAGAGGAACACCGGGGTGAGGGCCTCGTTGTACGAGCTGACGATGATGTCCTGCGCCTGCTGCGGCAGCTGCGTGACGGCCTCGGGCGTGAGCGAGTTGGCGTCGCCGAGGCTCGCCGCGCCGCCGGGCACGCGCTCCGTGAGCAGCGCGATGAGGTTGTTGGTGAAGATCGAGCCGACCACCGCGGCGCCGAGCGAGGCGCCGATCTGCCGGAAGTAGTTGTTCGCGGCGGTGGCGGTGCCGACCATGCTGAGCGGGAACGTGTTCTGCACGATGAGCACCAGCACCTGCATCTGCAGACCCAGGCCCATGCCGAAGACCGCGAGGTACGCGCACGTGACCCACAGCGGCTGGGTCCACGACATGGTCGACAGCAGGAACATGGCCACGCCGATGACCACCGCACCCGCGACCGGGTACCACTTGTAGCGGCCGGTGCGGGAGACCGCGCGGCCCACGATGATCGACGTGGGCAGCATCGCACCCATCATCGGGATCATCAACAGGCCCGCGGCGGTCGCGTCGACCTGCGCCACCATCTGCAGGTAGGTGGGCATGTAGGCGAGCGTGCCGAACATCGCGATGCCCATGAGCAGGCCCGCGGCGGTGGTGAGATTGAAGTTGCGCTCCTTGAACAGCGTGAGCGGCATGATCGGCTCGGCGGCGCGGCGCTCGACCAGCACGAACGCGACACCCGCTACCACGGTCAGGCCGATGAGGCCCAGGATGACCGGCGAGTCCCAGGCGTAGGTGCCGCCGCCCCACGAGGTGAACAGCACCAGCGCGGCCGACGCGATCGCGATCAGCACCATGCCCGCGACGTCCAGCCGGGGCCGCGCGCGGTCCTTGGCCGGCGGGTGGAGGAACAGCATCACGGAGGCCATCGCGATGAGGCCGAGCGGCACGTTGATCCACATGCACCACTGCCAGCCGATCGACTCGGTGAACCAGCCGCCCAGCAGCGGGCCGATCACGGACGCGAGCGCGAACACGCCGCCCATGAGCCCCATGTACTTGCCGCGTTCGCGCGCGGGCACGATGTCCGCGATCACCGCCTGCGACAGGATCATGAGCCCGCCGCCGCCGATGCCCTGGATCGCGCGGCCCACGATGAGCTCGGTCATGCCGGTCGCGAGCGCGCCGACCACGGAGCCGACCATGAACACGCCGATCGCGAACAGGAACAGCGGCTTGCGGCCGATGAGGTCGCCCACCTTGCCATAGACCGGCATCATGATGGTCGCCGCGAGGATGTAGGCGGTGGTGACCCACAGCATGTGGTCGACGCCGTCGAGCTCGCCGACGATGGTCGGCAGCGCGGTCGAGAAGATGGTCTGGTCGAGGGCCGAGAGCAGCATCGCCGTCATCAGGCCCACGAAGACCAGCAGGATGCTCCTGCGGTCGTACGCGGACTCGGAGGCACGCGCGGTCGTGGTGTCGGTCATGGTCCTTCTTTCGAGCGGGGCGCGGGTCACGCGGCCGGGGAGACGATGCGCCGGATGCTGTCGATGCCGGCGCTGACGAGGGCGGGGATGTCGGTGGTGGGGCCGCCGGCGGTGATCCACTCGCGGCCGAGCTGCTGGAACGCGGTCATCGCGATGCCGTGCGTGAGCTGCGCCTCGGCGCGGGCCACGTCCTCGCTCAGTCCCGGGTCGGCGGCGCGCAGGCGCTCGACGATGAGGTCGGCGACCCGCTCGCGCTTGTCGGCGACGCGCGCGAGCTGGGCGGCGTGCAGCGCCGGTTCCTGGGCGAACAGCTCGCGGCGCAGGGCGAAGAGCTCCATGTCGGGGTCGGTCGCGAGGAACGTCGCGGCGAGCATCGCCATGAGGTCCTCGAGAACGGTGCCGGTGCCGGTCAGAAACGCGTCGACCGCGGCCTGCTCGGGCTGCGCGGGCGCGGGGCCGAGCAGCGCGCCCTCCTTGGACCCGAAGTAGTTGAAGAGCGTGCGGGGCGAGATGTCGGCCGCCTCGCAGATCTGCTCGACGGTGACGTGGTCGACGCCGTGCTCGAGCGCCAGCTCGATCGCCGCGCGCTCCATGCGGCGCGAGCGGCGCACGCGGTTGCGCTCGCGGAGCCCGGTTGTCTGCATGATCTGTATTTTTGCAGACTCTGCAAGTTTGCGTCAAGTGCAATCTCGCTGCGCGCGTCCGCAACCGCCGGCTGACCCGACGCGTGGACCGGATCACCCCTGGTCCCGACCGGGTGGGTACGGACGGCCGGCGGTTCGGAACGTCGGGACCGGGACCCGGGCGGCGGTGCGGGACGGCGGGACCGGGACCCGGCCGGCACAGCGCCACGCCAACTCGTCCGCAACCGCCGACCGAGCTGACGCAAGGGCCGGGTCTCCCCTGGTCCCCGACCGGGCGGGTGCGGATGGTCGGCGGTGGGGAACCGCCGGGGCGGCTAGCGGCCGCGGATCTGGCGGATGTCGGGGAGGTCGTCGTCGCGGGCGAGCTCCTCGATGTTGACGTCCTTGAACGTCACGACGCGCACGTTCTTCACCAGGCGCGCGCTGCGGTAGACGTCCCAGACCCAGGCGTCGGTCATGGTGACCTCGAAGTAGATGTCCCCGCCCGACGCCTTGACCTGGAGGTCGACCTTGTTGCAGAGGTAGAAGCGGCGCTCCGTCTCGACCACGTACTGGAACAGTCCCACGACGTCCCGGTACTCCCGGTAGAGCGCGAGCTCGGCTTCGGTCTCGTAGTTCTCGAGGTCTTCGTGGCTCACCCGTCAATCATGGCCGCAAAGGGCCCCGGCTGGCCAATGCCGCGCCGCCGTCTAGGCCCGGGCGGGCAGCTTCCAGGACACGCGGTGCAGCGGGGTGGGGCCGTGCTCGCGCAGCGCGGCGAGGTGAGCGGCGGCACCGTAGCCCTTGTTGCCGTCCCAGCCGTAGGCGGGATGGTCGGCGTGGGCGGCCGCCATGAGGGCGTCGCGCTCCACCTTCGCGAGCACCGACGCGGCGGCGATCGAGGCGCACGCCCGGTCGCCCTTGACCACCATGGTGACGGGCGGCGCGGTCCAGCCGTCCGACTCGTCGCCGAACAGGTCGGGCGGCGGCGGGGTGAGCCAGTCGTGGGTGCCGTCGAGCAGCACGGCGTCGACGGCGACGTCGATCGCGTCGAGCGCGCGCCGGGCGGCGAGCCGCAGCGCGGCGACGATGCCGACGGCGTCGATCTCGGGCGCGGACGCGTGGCCGACCGCGCGGGCCACCCCGAAGCCGGCGAGCGGCTCGATGAGGGCCTCGCGGCGCGCCGCGGACAGCAGTTTGGAGTCGGTGAGCCCGTCGGGCCAGGCCTCGCACGGCGCGACGACGGCGACGCCGACGCTCACGGGGCCGGCGAGCGCTCCCCTGCCGACCTCGTCGATGCCGGCGACCGTGGCGGCGCCGGCGTCCCACAGGGCGCGCTCGTGGGAGAGCGAGACGGTCATGTCAGTCGTTCTCGGAGACGGCCTCGTCGCCGAAGGGGTTGCCGAGCCCGCCGAGGCGGTCGAGCGGCCAGACCACCGCGAAGGTGGCGCCCACGACGTTGTCGCGCGGGACCGTGCCGCCGCCGGGGTCGCCCATGTGGGCGCGCGAGTCGGCGCTGTTGTCGCGGTTGTCGCCCATGACCCACAGGTAGTCCTCGGGGACCTCGACGCGGAACTCGGTGCCGCAGGGGCGCGAGCCCTCCGCGATGTAGGGCTCGTCGAGCGGCTCGCCGTTGACGCGCACCGGGCCGTCGGGATCGGTGCACTCGACCACGTCGCCGGGCAGGCCGATCACACGCTTGATGAGGTGCTCGCCCGCGTCCTCGGGGAGCAGGCCGGTCCAGGTCAGCACGTCCTGGACGGCGCCCCGGATTCCGCCCTCGTCGTCGTGGGGCCCGAGCCAGCTGGCCGGGTCCTTGAAGACCACGACGTCCCCGCGGCGCAGCGGCAGGGGGTCGGGCCGCCACTTGGTGACGAGGATGCGATCGCCCTCGAGGAGCGTCGGCTCCATCGAGGGCGAGGGGATGTAGAAGGACTGGAAGAGGAACGTCTTGATCAGCAGCGACAGGAGCAGCGCGCTGACGACGACAAGGAAGAACTCCTTGGCCCAGCCCCATGCGCGACGGCCGGCAGACGGCTGCCCGTCTGCCGGCGCGTCGCTGCTGGTCGCGATGGCTAGCTCTCGCGCTTCTCGCGGATGCGCGCCGCCTTGCCGCGCAGACCGCGCAGGTAGTACAGCTTCGCGCGACGCACGTCACCGCGCGACACGAGCTCGATCTTCTCGATCGTGGGGGCGTTGATCGGGAACACGCGCTCCACGCCGACGCCGAACGAGATCTTGCGGACCGTGAAGGTCTCGCCGATGCCCTGGCCCTGGCGGGCGATGACGACGCCCTGGAAGACCTGGATACGCGAGCGGTTGCCCTCGATGACCTTCACGTGCACCTTGATGGTGTCACCGGCGCGGAACGCCGGGACGTCGTCGCGGATCTGGCCCGCGACCACGTTGTCAAGCTTCTGCATGACTCTCTCTCCTCGCACATGCCACAGGTCACGTACGGTATCCGCCTGATGGCGATCGGTGTGACAGTTGCGTCGCGGGCTGAGCCGGACCCCCTGTGGCAGGTCTCGGCGCCGCGCGCACCGAGGATCTATTCTGCCACATCCCCCTGGTCCGGGGCGAGAAGATCCGGACGGCGCGAGCGCGTGCGCTCGACCTGCTGCTCGTGACGCCACTCGGCGATGCGCGCGTGGTGCCCGCTCAGCAGCACCTCCGGCACATCCAGGCCGCGCCACGACGCGGGCCGCGTGTAGCTCGGATACTCGAGCAGGCCGTCGGCGTGCGACTCCTCGACGATCGACTGCGCGTTGCCCATGAAGCCGGGGATGAGCCGCGTGACGGCCTCGATCATCGCGAAGGCCGCGACCTCTCCCCCGTTGAGCACGTAGTCGCCGAGGCTGACCTCGAGCACCCGGCAGCCCGTCCCCGCGTAGTGCTCCGCGACGCGGGCGTCGATGCCCTCGTAGCGGCCGCACGCGAACACCAGCTGCGGCGCCTGCGCGAGCTCGTGCGCGAGCGCCTGCGTGAAGGGCACGCCCGCGGGGCTCGGGATGACGAGCACGCCGGTGGGGCGGAGCACGTCGTCCAGCGCCTTGCCCCACACGTCGGGCTTCATCACCATGCCCGCGCCGCCGCCGAAGGGCGCGTCGTCCACCGTGCGGTGCACGTCCGGGCTGCCGTCCGCCTTGAAGGCCGCGTAGTCGCGCAGGTCGTGGACGTGGGTCTCGACCAGCTCGGCCTGACGGGCCTTGCCCAGCAGCGACACGTCGAGCACCCCGAAGAACTCGGGGAAGATCGTGACGACGTCGATGCGCATCCTCATCCGGAGGTCTCCCCCGTCGCCTCCGGCTCCTCGCCGGCGAGCAGGCCGTACGGCGGCGTCAGCACCACGCGGCCGCCGTCGACGTCGACCTCGGGCACGAACTCCTCGACGAACGGGATCATCGCGCGGTGGCCGCCGGGCTGCTTCACCACGAGCAGGTCCTGGGCGGGCATGGTGAGCAGGTCGGCGACTTCGCCGATCGCGCTGCCGTCGGGCCGCACCGCCGCGAGGCCGACCAGCTGGTGGACGTACCAGGCGTCCTCCTCGTCGGACTCGGCACCGTCGAGCGTGAGCTCGACGCCGCGCGCCGCCTCGGCCTGCTCGCGCGTGGTGATCTCGGCGAAACGCACGTACCAGCGGCCGGCCTG
>Ga0207735_100082_pt1 | contig 23983 bp, 15 predicted proteins | sample TtaePargueraPR_9_FD_187280 | JGI IMG/M metagenome (GOLD analysis project Ga0207735, IMG submission 187280) | Aerobic enrichment media microbial communities from Bioluminiscent Bay, La Parguera, Puerto Rico - Tt and E2 (1) (SPAdes) | ecosystem: Environmental > Aquatic > Marine > Unclassified ... | reverse complement strand
GGCGGTGCTGCGCGATCGCGAACCGGTGGGCCTCGTCACGGACGCGCTGCAGCAGGTAGAGGCCCTGGGACGCGCGCTGCAGGATCACCGGGTAGTCGTCGTCGGGCACCCACAGCTCCTCGAGCCGCTTGGCGAGCCCGCACAGGGCGACGTCGGTGATGCCGAGCTCGGCGAGAGCGCGCGCCGCGGCCGCCACCTGGGGCGGTCCGCCGTCGACGACGACGAGCTGCGGCGGGTAGGCGAACCGCCGCTTCTCCTCCCCGGCGTCGCCGTCCGCCGGTCCGGAGATGTCCGGGTGGGCGTGCTGGTCGGCCAGGTAGCGGCGGAACCGGCGGGTGATGACCTCGTGCATGGCTGCGGTGTCGTCGGCCGCGCCGTCGCCGTCCGGTCCCCGGACCGAGAAGGAGCGGTACTCCCCCTTGCGCGGCAGACCGTCCTCGAACACCACCATCGAGGCGGACTGGTAGGTGCCCTGGGTGTGGGAGACGTCGTAGCACTCGATGCGCAGCGGCGCCTCGTCGAGGCCGAGCGCCTCCTGCAGCTCGGACAGCGCCTGGCTGCGCGTGGTCAGGTCGCCGGCCCGCCGGGTGCGGTGCAGCACGAGCGCCTGCTCGGCGTTCCTGCGCACCGTCTCGGCGAGCTCGCGCTTGTCGCCGCGCTGCGGCACGCGCACCTCGACGCGGGCGCCGCGAAGTCCGGACAGCCAGTCCGTCACCTCGTCGAGGTCGGGCGGGAGCACCGGGACCAGCACCTCGCGCGGGACGGCGTCGCGGACGGCAGCCCGCGCCTGGTGGTCGGGCAGGTCGGCGTCCCGCGCGTCCTCGACGTGCCCGTACACCTGCTGCAGCAGGTGCTCGACGAGCTCGCCGTCGCCGATGTCCTCGACCTTCTCCACGATCCAGCCGCGCTGGCCGCGGATGCGGCCGCCACGGACGTGGAAGACCTGGACGGCGGCCTCGAGCTCGTCGCCGTCCAGGGCGAAGACGTCGGCGTCGGTGGCGTCGGAGAGCACGACCGCGTTCTTCTCGGTGACGCGGCGCAGCGCGGCCAGGTCGTCCCGCAGCCGGGCGGCCTGCTCGTACTCGAGGTGCTCGGCCGCCTCGGCCATCTCCTTCTCGAGCCGCCGCACGAACCGGCCGGTGTCCCCGGCCATGAAGTCGCACAGGTCGCCGGCCAGGGCACGGTGGTCCTCGGGGCTGATCCGCCCGACGCACGGGGCGGAGCACTTGTCGATGTAGCCGAGCAGGCACGGCCGGCCGGACTGCTGGGCGCGTCGGTAGACGCCCGCCGAGCAGGTCCGCACGGGGAACACCCGCAGCAGCAGGTCGAGCGTCTCGCGGATCGCCCACGCGTGACCGTACGGACCGAAGTACCGGGTGCCGCGGCGCTTGCGACCGCGCATCACCTGGGCGCGGGGGACGTCCTCACCCATCGTCACCGCGAGGTACGGGTACGACTTGTCGTCGCGGTACTTGACGTTGAAGCGCGGGTCGTACTCCTTGATCCAGGAGTACTCCAGCGCCAGCGCCTCGACCTCGGTGCCGACGACCGTCCACTCGACCGAGGCCGCCGTGGTCACCATCTGCTGCGTGCGGTGGTGGAGGTTCGCGACGTCCTGGAAGTAGTTCGACAACCGCTGGCGCAGGTTCTTCGCCTTGCCGACGTACACGACGCGGCCGTGCCGGTCGCGGAACCGGTACACCCCCGGCGACGTCGGGATCTCCCCCGGTCTCGGCCGGTAGGTCGCAGGGTCCGCCATGCGCCCAGGGTAGGTCAGGTCTCCGACATCGCGGACCGTCGCCCGGACCTCCGGGGCGGGCCGGTCAGGAGCCGCCGGTCAGGTGCAGCGGCGCGGGCTCGACGAGCACGCGGAAGTTCACGCTGCGCGCGATGAAGCACAGGGCGTGCGCACGCTCGTGCAGCCGGGCGACGTGCTCGTCGTCGGCCTCCTCGCCCGGGTCCACGACGATCCGCGGCCGCAGGGTCACGTCGCTGAACTGTCCCTCGCCCCGCGACTCGACCCGCATCGTGCCGGTCGCGTCGTCGGCGTACTCGCGCACCACCAGCCCGCTCTCGGCGGCCAGGTGCAGGAACCACAGCATGTGGCACTGCGCCAGGCTGGCCACGAAGAGGTCCTCGGGGCTGAACCGCTCGGGGTCGCCGCGGAACGCCGGGTCGGCGCTGCCGGGCAGCACGGGACGGCCGGGCAGGGCGACGTCGTGGTCACGGGTGTAGGCGGTGTACGACGTCGTCGCCGCGGCCGCCGGATCCGCTCCGGCCGGCGGCCACGCGACGGCGGCCGTGTACGAGTGCTGGGCTCCCATGGCGCCCACCGTAGGGGGTCAGGCGGCGGAGCGCCCGGCGGTGCGCGAGCGACCGGGCTTCCTGCGCCCCTTCGCCGGCGTCGCCGGTGCGGGGGCGGGCGGGTCGACGGGCACCTCGGCCGACTCGTCCAGCACCTGGGCGAGGAACCGGCCCGTGTGACTGGCCTCCACGCGGGCGACCTGTTCCGGGGTGCCCTCGGCCACGACGAGGCCACCGCCCGAGCCGCCCTCCGGGCCCATGTCGACGATCCAGTCCGCGGACTTGATCACGTCGAGGTTGTGCTCGATGACGAGAACCGTGTTGCCCTTGTCCACCAGCGAGCGCAGCACGCCCAGGAGCTTGCGGATGTCCTCGAAGTGCAGGCCGGTGGTCGGCTCGTCCAGGACGTACACCGTCCGTCCGGTCGAGCGCTTCTGCAGCTCGCTGGCGAGCTTGACGCGCTGCGCCTCACCCCCGGACAGGGTGGGCGCGGGCTGGCCCAGCCGGACGTACCCGAGCCCGACGTCGACGAGCGTGCTCAGGTGCCGCGAGATGGCGGGGAACGCCGAGAAGAACTCGGCCGCCTCCTCGATCGGCATGTCGAGCACCTCGGCCACCGTGCGGCCCTTGAAGTGCACCTCGAGCGTCTCCCGGTTGTACCGGGCCCCGTGGCACACCTCGCACGGCACGTACACGTCCGGCAGGAAGTTCATCTCGATGCGCAGGGTGCCGTCGCCGGAGCAGGCCTCGCAGCGCCCGCCCTTGACGTTGAAGGAGAACCGCCCCGGGCCGTAGCCGCGGACCTTCGCCTCCTCCGTCTCCGCGAAGATCTTGCGGATCCGGTCCCACACGCCGGTGTACGTCGCCGGGTTCGACCGCGGCGTGCGCCCGATCGGCCCCTGGTCGACGTGCACGACCTTGTCCAGGTGCTCCGTGCCGGTGACGCGGGTGTGCCGACCCGCGACCTGCCGGGCACCGTTGAGCTCGTTGGCCAGCACCGTGTGCAGGATCGAGTTGACCAGCGTCGACTTGCCGGATCCCGAGACGCCCGTGACGGCGGTGAGGACCCCCAGCGGGAAGGACACCGAGATGTCGCGCAGGTTGTTCTCCCGCGCCCCCACCACGGTCACCTGGCGCTCCGGGTCCGTGCCGCGGCGGGCGGCCGGCAGCGCGATGCTGCGCCGGCCGGACAGGTACGCGCCCGTCATCGAGTCCTCGGCGGCGAGCAGGCCCGCGTAGTCGCCGGAGTGCACCACGCGTCCGCCGTGCTCGCCGGCACCCGGGCCGACGTCCACGATCCAGTCGGCGGCACGGATCGTGTCCTCGTCGTGCTCGACGACGATGAGCGTGTTGCCGAGGTCGCGCAAGCGGCTCAGGGTCTCGATGAGCCGGCGGTTGTCCCGCTGGTGCAGACCGATGCTCGGCTCGTCCAGGACGTACAGCACCCCGACCAGGCCCGAGCCGATCTGCGTCGCCAGCCGGATGCGCTGCGCCTCGCCGCCGGACAGCGTCCCGGCGGCCCGCTCGAGCGTGAGGTAGTGCAGGCCGACGTCGAGCAGGAAGCCCAACCGGGCGTGGATCTCCTTGAGGACCTCGCCCGCGATCGCCGTCTCGCGCTCGCCGAGCACCAGCGTGTCGAGGTACTTCTTGGCGTCCGAGATCGGCAGCCGGCACACGTCCCAGATCGACTTGGTCCCGACCTTGACGGCCAGCACCTCGGGCTTGAGCCGGGCGCCGCCGCACGTCGGGCACGGCACCTGGCGCATGAACGCCTCGTAGCGCTCCTTGGACCAGTCCGACTCGGTCTCCGAGTGGCGTCGCTCGATGAACGTGATCGCACCCTCGAACCCCGTCGAGTACTGGCGCTCACGCCCCCAGCGGTTGCGGTAGCGGACGTGCACCTTGTGGTTGCGCCCGTGCAGCACGGCCTTGCGGGCCCGTTCCGGCAGGGCGCGCCACGGCGTGTCGAGGGAGAACGACATCTCCTCCGCCAGCGCCGAGAGCACCCGCTCGAAGTACTCCGAGGAGGTCTGGGCCCAGGGCACCACGGCCCCCTCGCGGAGCGTCCGCTCCGGGTCGGGCACCACCAGCTCCGGGTCCACCTCCAGCCGGAAGCCGATCCCGGTGCACTCGGGGCAGGCGCCGTAGGGCGCGTTGAAGGAGAAGGTGCGCGGCTCGATCTCGTCGAGGCTCAACGGGTGGTCGTTCGGGCACGCCCGCTTCTCGGAGTACTTGCGCACCCGGTCGAGGTCGTCGATCGACGCGTCCACCAGCTCGACCATGACCAGCCCGCCGGCCAGCCCCAGGGCGGTCTCGACCGAGTCGGTCAGCCGGCGTCGGACCCCGTCGCGGGACACCAGGCGGTCGACCACGACCTCGATGTCGTGCTTGAGCTTCTTCTCCAGCGCCGGCGGGCTCGACAGCTGGACGACCTCGCCGTCCACGCGGGCACGCGAGAACCCCTGGGTCTGCAGCTCGGAGAACAGCTCGGCGTACTCCCCCTTGCGCCCCCGGACCACCGGCGCGAGCACCTGGTAGCGGGTGCCCTCGGGCAGCTCGAGGATCTTGTCGACGATCTGCTGCGGCGTCTGCGCGCGGACCGGCTCTCCGCACACCGGGCAGTGCTGGGTGCCGGTCCGGGCGAAGAGCAGCCGCAGGTAGTCGTAGACCTCGGTGATCGTGCCGACCGTGGAGCGCGGGTTGCGGTTGGTCGACTTCTGGTCGATCGACACCGCCGGGCTCAGCCCTTCGATGAAGTCGACGTCCGGCTTGTCCATCTGCCCGAGGAACTGGCGTGCGTACGCGGACAGCGACTCCACGTACCGTCGCTGCCCCTCGGCGAAGATCGTGTCGAAGGCCAGCGACGACTTCCCCGAGCCGCTCAGCCCTGTGAAGACGACGAGGCGGTCGCGCGGCAGGTCGAGGTCGACGTTGCGCAGGTTGTGCTCGCGGGCACCCGAGACGACGAGGCGATTGCTCACCGCAGCATCGTACGGCCCGCCACCGACCTTCGCACAGGTGTTCTACGTCTCACCGAGGCCCGTGGCAGCATGGGGGCCATGGCAGCCGAGCCCAGCACCGCGCCCACCGCCGTCCACGACCTGGAGCACGCCGTCGTGACGACGCTGGCCGTGGGCCCGATGGACAACAACGCCTACCTCCTCACCTGCCGGGCCACCGGCGCACGCGTGCTGATCGACGCCGCGGCCGAGCCCGACCGGCTCCTCGCCCTGCTCGCCACGGGGCCCGGAGCCGGGCCGGACCTCGTCGTGACCACCCACCGCCACCGCGACCACCTCGGCGCCCTGCCCGACGTCGTCGCGGCCACCGGTGCACCGGTCGCCGCAGGGACCGACGACGCCGACGCGATCGAGCACGAGACGGGCCTCGCGGTCGACCGCCGGCTGCGGCACGGCGACACCGTCGCCGTCGGACGCCTGCACCTCGACGTCGTGCACCTGCGGGGACACACCCCCGGCTCGGTCGCGCTCGCGCTGACCGGCACCGCCGGGCCGGTGCACCTGTTCACCGGTGACTCGCTCTTCCCCGGCGGCGTCGGGAACACCGGTGGCGACCCGGACCGGTTCACGCTCCTGCTCGGCGACGTCGTCGAGCGGGTCTTCGACCGGTACGACGACGCCACGGTCGTCCACCCGGGCCACGGACGCAGCACCACGGTGGGCGCCGAGCGGCCGCACCTCGACGAGTGGCGCGACCGCGGATGGTGAGACGCGCCGCACACGGCCGCAACGTGCTTGGATGGCGGGCATGGCCGTCATCGCCGTCACCTACACCTACGCCGACCAGCCCAGCCGCCTCGACGAGCTCCGGGCCGACCACCGCGCCTTCCTGAGCCGCCTGCACGAGGCGGGCGCCGTCGTCGTCTCCGGCCCGGGTCGGTGTCGACGTCGGCCGACCGGGCGGTCCGCACCAGGCTCGCGACGGTCGCCACCGCCAGCGACCCCACGATCACCACGAGCGAGACCCAGATCGGCACCTCCGGCGCCCAGGCGATCGGCTCGCCGCCGTTGACGAACGGCACGGTGTTGTCCGCCATCGCCTCCAGGACGAGCTTGACGCCGATGAATCCGAGGATGACCGCGAGCGCCAGCGGCAGGTAGACCAGCCGTTCCAGCAGCCCGCCCAGCAGGAAGTAGAGCTGGCGCAGGCCCATGAGCGCGAACACGTTCGTGGTGAACACGATGAACGGGTCGTGCGTCAGCCCGAAGATCGCCGGGATCGAGTCCAGCGCGAACAGCAGGTCCGTGGACCCGATGGCGAAGAAGACCACCAGCATCGGGGTCCACACCCGCCGGCCGTCCTGCACGGTGCGCAGCCGGGCGCCGTCGTACCGCTCCGTCAGCGGCAGGACGCGCCGCAGCCCGCGGATGGCGACGTTCTCGCGGTACTCCTCGTCGTCGTCGCCCACCACCAGCTTCACCGCGGTGTACACCAGGAACGCGCCGAACAGGTAGAACACCCACACGAACTGCTCGATGATCGCGGCCCCGGCGAGGATGAACCCGGCGCGCAGCACCAGAGCGACGAGGATGCCGACCATGAGCACCCGTTGCTGGTGCTCCCGCGGCACGGCGAAGCGGGACATGATGAGCACGAACACGAACAGGTTGTCCACGCTCAGGGAGTACTCCGTCAGCCATCCGGCGTAGAACTCCCCTGCCGGCGCCGCACCCCCGACCGCCCACACGACGAGCCCGAAGAGCCCCGCCAGGGCGACGTAGAAGCCCACCCACAGCCCGCTCTCGCGCATCGAGGGCACGTGCGGGCGCCGCGCGACGACGGCGAGGTCGGCCAGCAGCAGGCCGACGATCGCCGTCAGCGCCACCGCCTCGAACCACGTGGGCAGCTCGTGCGTCACCGGTCGGCGACCTCCGCGGCCAGTTTGCGGTCCCGGCGCGTCCTGGCCAGCGACGCGACCGTCGTGATCGTCAGGACGACGACGATGAAGGACAGCGACACGCTGGTCGGGATCTCCGGGATCACCTCGATGTGCTCACCGCCGTTGATGAACGGCACCTCGTTGGTGTGCAGCGCGTGGATGACGAGCTTGACGCCGATGAAGCCGAGGATCGCCGCCAGGCCGTAGTTGAGGTAGACGAGCCGGTCGAGGAGCCCGTCGACGAGGAAGTAGAGCTGACGCAGCCCGAGCAGGGAGAACGCGTTGGCGGTGAAGACGAGATACGTCTCCTGCGTGAGGCCGAAGATCGCCGGGATGGAGTCGACGGCGAACAGCAGGTCCGCGCTGCCGATCGCGATCATCACGATGAGCATGGGCGTCACGTACCGCTTGCCGTCGATCTTCGTGAACATGTGGTGCTCGACGTAGTCGTCGGTCGTCGGCAGGATCCGGCGGGTGAGCCGGAGCACCGCGTTCTCCTTGAACTCCTCGTCGTGGTCGGTGCCCGCCCGGGCCTGGGCGACCGCCGTCCAGATCAGGAAGAAGCCGAAGAGGTAGAAGATCCACGCGAAGTTCGCGATGAGGGCGGCGCCGGCGAGGATGAACACCGTCCGCAGCACCAGCGCGATGGTGATGCCGATGAGCAGCACGCGCTGCTGGTGCTCGCGCGGGACCCGGAAGCTGGTCATGATCAGCACGAACACGAACAGGTTGTCCACGCTGAGGGACTTCTCGGTGATGTAGCCGGCGAAGTACTCCCCGCCGTAGGTGGGGCCCCACCCGGCGAGCACGATGAGTCCGAACACCAGCGCCGCGGCGACGTAGGCGATCGACCACCAGGCCGACTCCTTGAGCGTGGGCGCGTGCGGCGTGCGCACGTGCCCGACGTAGTCGACGGCGAGCATCGCCAGGATGATCCCGACGGTGACGATCCAGACCCAGGGGGCGACGTCCATGCGTGTGTCCTCCGGTACGCAGCACTGTGACCGAAGGTCTCTTCCGCCACGCACCGCCACGCGCACCCGCAGGTGGCGCGGGCTGGTGGTTGCGAGACCGGTGGCGCCGGGCCGACGTCCGCGCCGGCCGTGATGACGACGTCACCGCTCGGGAATACTCCCCTTCAACGAGGTGCCAGCATACGGCACGGCGGCCCGGGCGCTCACTGCAGGCAGAACTCGTTGCCCTCCGGGTCCTGCATGACGATCCAGGTGTCGCCGAGCTCGCTGCGCTCCTCGACCGTCCGCGCCCCGATCGCCTCCAGGCGCGCCGCCTCGGCGCGCAGGACCTCGAGGCGCTCGCCGCCCCTGCGGCCGGCCGAGACGTTCAGGTCGAGGTGCACCCGGTTCTTGACGGTCTTGGTCTCCGGCACCTGCTGGATGAAGATCCGGGGTCCGGAGCCGTCCGGGTCGCTGACGGCGTTCTTGCTGTTCCACAGCTCGCGAGGCACCTCCCAGGCGGTCAGCGCCTCCTCCCACGACGCGAAGCCCTGCGGCGGCGCGTCCCGCACGTAGCCGAGCGCGGCGCACCAGAACTCGCCGAGCGCCAGCGGGTCCGCGGCGTCGAACGTCACCTGGAAGCTCGTGGACATCGTCGTCCTCCTCGGTCGTGGTCAGGCGGTGGCTTCCCGCATCTGCCGCAGCTCCTTCTTCAGGCCGCCGATCTCGTCCCGCAGGCGGGCGGCGACCTCGAACTGCAGCTCGCCGGCGGCTGCGTGCATCTGGTCGCTGAGCTCCTGGATGAGCTCGGCGAGCTCGGCCGCGGCGAGCCCGGCCAGGCGGTTTCCCGACGACGCCGGTTCCTTGGGCGAGCCCGGGACGGCCGCCTGGGACCGCTGCCCGTCCCGCGGCGACTTGCGGTAGCCGCCGGCCAGCAGCTCGGCCGTGTCGATGTCCTCGCGCGCCAGCATGTCGGTGACGTCGGCGATGCGCTTGCGCAACGGCTGCGGGTCGATGCCGCGTTCGGCGTTGTAGGCGATCTGCTTCGCGCGCCGCCGGTCCGTCTCGTCGAGCGCGTACCGCATGGCGGGCGTGACCTTGTCGGCGTACATGTGCACCTGCCCGGTGACGTTGCGTGCCGCGCGGCCGATGGTCTGGATCAGCGAGCGCTCGGAGCGCAGGAACCCCTCCTTGTCGGCGTCCAGGATCGCGACCAGCGACACCTCGGGCAGGTCGAGACCCTCCCGGAGCAGGTTGATGCCGACGAGCACGTCGAACTCGCCCATGCGCAGCTCGCGCAACAGCTCGACGCGGCGCAGCGTGTCGACCTCCGAGTGCAGGTACTGCACGCGCACGTCCTTGCCGAGCAGGTAGTCGGTGAGGTCCTCGGCCATCTTCTTGGTCAGCGTGGTGACCAGGACGCGCTCGTCACGGTCGACGCGGTCGCGGATCTCGCCCAGCAGGTCGTCGATCTGGCCCGTGGTGGGCTTGACCACGACCTCCGGGTCCACCAGGCCGGTCGGCCGGATGATCTGCTCCACGACGCCGTCGGACATCGACAGCTCGTAGTCGCCGGGGGTCGCCGAGAGGTAGACCGTCTGCCCGATGCGTTCGACGAACTCCTCCCAGCGCAGCGGCCGGTTGTCCGTGGCGCTGGGCAGCCGGAAGCCGTGGTCGACGAGGGAGCGCTTGCGGGACATGTCGCCCTCGAACATGGCGCCGATCTGCGGCACGGTCACGTGGGACTCGTCGATCACGAGCAGGAAGTCCTCGGGGAAGTAGTCCAGCAGCGTGTTCGGCGGGGACCCGGCCTCACGGCCGTCGATGTGGCGCGAGTAGTTCTCGATGCCGTTGCACGTCCCGATGGAGCGCATCATCTCGATGTCGTAGGTGGTGCGCATGCGCAGGCGCTGGGCCTCGAGCAGCTTGTTCTGGCGCTCCAGGTCGGCGAGCCGCGCCTCGAGCTCGGCCTCGATCGTGCCGATGGCCCGCTCCATGCGCTCCGGACCGGCGACGTAGTGGGTGGCCGGGAAGAGGTAGACGCTCTGCTCGTCGCGGATGACCTCACCGGTGAGCGGGTGCAGCGTCTGGATCGACTCGATCTCGTCGCCGAACATCTCGATCCGCACGGCGAGCTCCTCGTACACCGGGATGATCTCGACCGTGTCGCCGCGCACCCGGAACGTGCCCCGGGTGAAGGCGGTGTCGTTGCGCGTGTACTGCATCTGCACGAACCGGCGCAGCATGTCGTCGCGGTCGACGACGTCGCCGACGTCGAGGCGGACCATGCGGTCGACGTACTCCTGCGGAGTGCCGAGGCCGTAGATGCAGGACACCGAGGCGACGACGACGGTGTCGCGCCGCGTCAGGAGCGACGACGTCGCGGAGTGCCGCAGCCGCTCGACCTCGTCGTTGATGGACGAGTCCTTCTCGATGTAGGTGTCCGTCTGCGCGATGTAGGCCTCGGGCTGGTAGTAGTCGTAGTACGAGACGAAGTACTCGACGGCGTTGTTCGGCAGCAGCTCGCGGAACTCCGTGGCCAGCTGGGCGGCGAGGGTCTTGTTCGGCGCCATGATGAGCGTGGGGCGCTGCAGCTTCTCGATCAGCCAGGCCGTCGTCGCGCTCTTGCCCGTGCCGGTGGCACCCAGCAGCACGGTGTCCTTCTCCCCCGCCCGGACGCGCTCGGCGAGCTCGGCGATGGCGGTCGGCTGGTCGCCGCTCGGCTCGTACTCGGAGACCACCTCGAAGGGAGCCACCGTGCGCTGAAGATCGGTCACGGGTCGCATGCGTCAACGGTACGACGCGCCGCCGACACGGCGGGTGTCGAGGGTCAGTGCTCCGTGCCGGCGGCCGTGCGGGGCTCGGCCACCCGGCCGCGCAGCGCGCCGACGGCGGCGTCGACGACGAGGCCGAGCGCCCTGCTCGCGGCGTCCTGGTCGACGACGTCCGCCCGCGGCACGTGCACGAATCCCGACCGCACGCCCGCGCGGGCGGCCAGCTCGTGCTGGAGGGCGTAGAACACCGTGTTGCACACGTAGGTGCCGGCGGAGTTGCTCACCGCCGCCGGGATCCCGGCGCCGCGCAGCGCCTCGAGGCCCGCCTTCAGCGGCAGCGTCGAGAAGTACGCGGCCGGACCGCCCGCGACGACGGGTTCGTCGACCGGGGCCGCGCCGTCGTTGTCGGCGATCCGGGCGTCGACCACGTTGACCGCGACGCGCTCCAGCCGGATCGCCTCGGTCCCGGCGGCCAGCCCGACGGCGATCACCACGTCGGGCGCGTGCAGCGCGAGCAGCCGTTGGCACGCGTCGACGGCCCCGGCGAACGTCACGGGCAACCGTGCCGTCACGACCTCGACGTCGGGCCGCGGCGGCAGCGCCCGCACCGCGTCCCACGACTCGTTGACCGCATCGCCGCCGAAGGGTTCGAAGCCCGTCATCAGCACCTTCATGGCGACCACCCTAGGGCTCCTTTCACCCGTCACCGTGTTGTCCCGGGACTCCGAGTCTTGCTAGGTTCCGATTCGGCATCTTGCCTTACATATATCTCGGAGCGCTCATGACCCGCCACCTCGCTCGCCGCGTCGCCGCGTCGAGCACCGCCACCACTTTGGCCCTCGTCGCCCTCGCCGGCACCGCGGCCGCCACCTCCACGCAGACGCAGGTGACGGACCTGCCCACCTGCACGGTCGGCACCACGGGCGGCCTGCAGAACGACGTCACGTCCGCCGACGCCGGCACCGCCGTCGTGGTCGGCGGCGACTACGTCGCGCACGCCGCGGCCGCCGAGTCCGAGGGCCGGCTCGTGGTCGCCGGCTCCACCACGATCGCGGCGGGGCTGCTGAACGTCGGCCGCGCCGGCGTCGGGTCGGGCATCGTGCCGGTCGGCGACGTCGTGGTCTCGGGTGGGGACGTCACCGTGGCCGCCGGGTCCCTCCTCGACGTCAACCACGGCGTCGACGGCGGCGGGGACGTCCGCAGCGGCGGGTCGATTCAAGGGCGGATCGAGCTCAACGGCGGCGCCGCCCACTCGGGCGACAGCACCGCCGCCGACGTCGCGGCCGACCATGTCGCCACGCTGCGTGCCGTGTCCGCCGAGCTCGCGGACCTGGCCCCGACCGGCCGGCTCGGCACGGACGGCGCCTACCCCGCCCTCGTGGGCGACGGGACGTCCGACCCCCAGGTGTTCGAGCTCACCGCCGCACAGGCCGCCGACCTGGACGCCGTCGTCCTGCAGGACGTCGGCGACGGCGCGGTCGTGGTGAACGTGCGCGGTGACGACGCCCGACTCGACACGGTGCACACCGCGGCCGGCACGATCGGCTCCCGGATCGACACCCCCGCGACGCTCGGCGACTGGGCACCGCGCGTGCTGTGGAACGTCGCCGACGCCACCGCGCTGGAGCTCGCCGGCGGCAGCCAGCTCGTCGGGTCCGTGCTGGCCCCCCACGCCGACGTCGAGCAGACCACGCACACCAACGGTCGGCTCTGGGTCGGCGGGGACCTCCACCTCGGCCGCAGCGGCAGCGGCCTCGAGCACCACAACTACCCATGGGTCGGCACCCTCGAGACCACCTGCGACCCCGCGCCGGACGCGACCCCGACGCCCACGCCGGAGCCGACCACGACCCCGACGCCCGGCCCGAGCGCTCCGGTGACCACGCCCGCCGAACCGACCGAGGGACCGACGGACGGACCGACCGAGCCGGCCGGTCAGGACCCGACCCCCGGGGCGGAGGGCGAGGACCCGAGCACGGAGCCGCAGGTCGACGACACGTCGACGACCACCGCCGACGACCTGGGCGGCGCCGGAGGCACGGACCCCGTCGCGACGTCGAGCACCGCGCCGGCGTCCGCCGCCGAGCTCCCCCGGACCGGGTCGACCGTCGGGCCGCTGCTCGCCGCCGTCGCGGCACTCCTCGCGCTCGGCCTCGGTCTCGTCGCCTGGCGGCGCCGCCGCGCCTGAGCCGGGTGAAGGCGGTGCGCCATCGGGCGCGGGTCCACCTCGGCCGGTAGCGTGCGGTGGAATCGGTCACACACGGGAGGCCACCGGATGACCAGGCGAGACGACGGGCAGTTCGCGAGCGGCGTCCGGGCCAAGCTACCGCTCGCCGCGTCCGCGGCCGCCGTCGTCGCGCTCGCCGGCGCCCTGGTGCTCCCCGCCGCCACGCCGCCGGTGGCCGAGGCCGCGCCGCCCGACCTGATCCCCCCGGTGTCCGGCATCCTGCCCGGACCGGCACCGAGCGACAGCACCGGGACGCCCGGTTCCTGGGGACCGTGCGTCCCGGACGACGACGCCGACGACAGCTGCTCCGGCTGGCTCGTGCCCCCCGGCGCGGTGCCGCCGTTCGTGGGCACGGACAACGCGCCGAACGTCGTCGTCGGCGGTGACTTCACCGTTCCCGACGTCGCCGACTCCGCCGCCGAGACCGAAGGCCTGCTGGTGGTCGGCGGCGACGCCGTCTTCGACAAGGCCTACTCCGTCGGCGTCGTCGGCGCGGGCACGGGGGTCTCGCCGGCGCACCGCGAGGACATGCTGATCGTCGGCGGCGACGCCACCGTCAACGGTGCCACGACGTCGGTCACGGCGTTCGGGTTCGACGGCACCACGTTCCGCACCGGCACGATCCGCGTGGGCGGCGCGCAGAACTTCCAGGACCCCACCGGCGTCGCCAACGGCACGTTCGGCCAGCTCGGCTCCGTCGACTCGGCCAACCAGGACCCGCCCGCCCAGGAGTCGCAGAACCTGCTCTTCGACGACGTCTCCGTCCTCGAGGACGACGGCTACACAGAGCTGTTCGGCACCGAGGGCAAGATGGCCCGCTACTCCCAGCTGTGCTACGCCGAGCTGAGCACCGACACGACAGCCACGCAGATCGTCAACGAGGGCGGGCTGCTCGATCTTGAGCACGGCACCGTCACCAGCGACGCCGACGGCTTCGCGCTCACCAGCGACGGTTCCGGCGACGTCGTCGAGTTCCAGCTCCCGGCGACGATCGGCAGCCCCGGCCAGGCGGCCGAGATCCAGATCGTCGGCGTCGCCGACGGCGCGACCGTGCTGATCAACACCCTCGACAGCGGGCAGATCCGCCAGTACATCGGCGACGTCTCCTGGGGGGCCACGCCGGCCGAGGCAACCTCGAACCGAGCGCTCGCCCTCGGCAACGCCATCCTGTGGAACTACCCGTTCTCCACCGACGTCGCGGTCGGCGGGGCCACCCAGTTCCCCGGCTCGATCCTCGTCGGCGAGCCGACCTCGACCTTCCAGACCGGGTTCTCCGGCACCAACGGCCGCGTGTACACCCCGGGCGGCCTGATCCACTCCGGAACCATCGCCCAGACGTCCGGCAACGAGCTGCACGCCTACCCGTTCACCGGTGCGCTCGGCTGCATCCAGGCCCTGCCCGGCACGTTCAGCGTCGCCAAGGACCTCACCGGGGACGGAGCGGACGCGGTGCCCGACGGCACCACGTTCACCGTCGACTGGGAGGTCACCGGCCCCGCCGGCAGCCCGAACCTCGGCGACGCGGGCACTCTCGACGTGCCGGCCGAAGGCACGGCGGTCACCGGCCCGCTCGACCTGGCCGAGGGTGACGAGGTGACGATCTCCGAGCCGACGTTCCCCGACGTCGGCGGCATCGACTGGGGGACGCCCCTGATCTCCCCGAACCCGGTCACGATCGGCGCCGAGGGAGAGGTCGTGGCGGTCACCGTCACCAACGAGGCGGTGCTCCAGCGCGGCGGGTTCACGCTGACCAAGGACGTCACCGGCGACGACGGCGCGTCCACCACCGAGTTCGAGGTCGCCTGGACCTGCGACGCGGAGAACCTCGACGGCGACAGCTCGGGAACAGAGACGCTCACCGACGGCGAGCAGCTCACGGTGACCGGCTTCCCCGTCGGGACGGTCTGCTCCTTCACCGAGACCACCCCCACCGACGACAACGGCACCTGGGCCGCACCCGTCGTCACCCCCGACGAGATCACCATCGCCGAGGACGACGGCACCGCCCAGGTGGTCACCGTCACCAACGACTTCGCGGCCGACCGCGGTGGCTTCGCGATCACCAAGACCGTCACCGGCGACGACGGCGCAGCCACCACCGAGTTCACCGGCACCTGGACCTGCGACGCCCCGAACACCGACGGCCTCGACACCGGCACCTGGACCCTCACCGACGGCGACACCCTCACCCTCGACGGCTTCCCCCTCGACACCACCTGCACCGTCGCCGAGGACGCCGTCGACGACGCGAACGGCACCTGGGACACCACCATCGACCCCGGCGAGATCACCGTCGCCGCGGGCGACCCCACCGCCACGCTCGTGACCGTCGCCAACGACTTCAGCAGCGAGATCGGAGCGTTCGAGATCACCAAGTCGGTGACCGGCGACGGCGGCTCGAGCGTCACGGAGTTCACCGTCGAGTGGACCTGCACCACGCCCGAGGACGAGGAGATCGCGGGTTCCGTCACGGTCACGGACGGCAGCACGTCCGCTCCGGTCGTTGACCTGCCGGTCGGCACCACCTGCACCGTCTCCGAGCCGGAGATCGACGACCCTGCCGGCACCTGGAGCGCGGACGTCTCTCCGGAGACGCTCACCATCGGCAGCACGGACCCCGCGACGGTGGCCGTGGTCGCCGTGACGAACACGTTCGTCGAGAACCCGACCGGCGGCTTCTCGATCACCAAGGAGGTCACGGGCGACGACGGCGCCGCGACGACCGAGTTCATCGGCACCTGGACCTGCGACGCCCCGAACACCGACGGCGACGACACCGGCACGTGGACCCTCGCCGACGGCGACACCCTCACCCTCGACGGCTTCCCCCTCGGCACCGTCTGCACCGTCACCGAGGCCACCCCCGACGACCCCGACGGCACCTGGGGGGTGTCGATCGCGCCGGGTGAGATCGTCGTCTCCGACGCGGACCCGTCCGCCGCGGTCGTGACGGTCACCAACGAATTCCGGCTGCCGAGCCCCAGCCCGTCGACGCCGGTGCCGACACCGACCCCCAGCTCGCCCGAGCCGACGCAGGGCCCGCACATCCTGCCACGGACCGGGTCGGAGATCCACGGCTGGGTGGCGGCGTCCGGGGCGCTGATCCTGGTCGGCGGCCTGGCGGTCCTGGTCGTGCGGCGCCGTCAGCACTGACGGGCCGGCGGCTCAGCCCCGCGGGTCGTCCGCCGCCGCCTCCTGGGAGACCTCGTCGCGCACGCGGTCGAACAGGTCGTCCACCTGGGCGCGCAGGGCGTCCTCGCTCCCCGTCCCGTCCAGGACGACGTCGGCGGCGGCGAGGCGCTGCTCGTCGTCGGCCTGGGCGGCGACGCGCTGCTCCGCCTCCTCCACGGACAGTCGCCGCACGTCGACGAGCCGCTCCACACGCTGCGGCGCGGGGGCGTGGACCACCACGAGCAGGTGGAACCGTCCGGCCTGACCGGTCTCGACCAGCAGCGGGATGTCGTGGACCACCACGGCCCGCGGGTCGGCGGCCGCCGCCGCGGCCTCGTGCTCCGCGGCGAGGCGGCGGACCTCCGGGTGCACGATCCCCTCCAGACGCTGCCGGGCGCCGTCGTCGCCGAAGACGATCCGCCCCAGCGCCGGGCGGTCGAGTGCGCCCTGAGACGTCAGCACCTGCGGGCCGAAGGCCGCCACGACCTCCTCCAGCCCGACGGACCCGGGGGCCACCGCGTCCCGTGCCAACGCGTCGTGATCGATGAGGACCGCGCCCCGCTCCGCCAGCCGTCGTCCTGCGACCGACTTGCCCGCCGCGATGCCACCCGTGAGTCCGATGCGAAACATGGGCACCATCCTGCCCGGACCGTAGGCTTCCCGCCATGACCCCCAACGGCCCCACCTCCGGCACGAGCCGCCCGACCGGTGGTCCCGGCGGCGGGCCCATGCGCTCCTTCCTGCAGGACCGCTCGGTGACCGGGCGACGCCTGTCACGGGCGACGCTGCGCCGCATCCTCGCGTTCGCCCGCCCCTACCGTCGCCACCTCGTCTCCCTCGTGCTCCTGCTGTCCTGCAGCGCGGCGGCCGGTGCCGTCACTCCCCTGCTGTTCCGCCGCATCATCGACGACGGCATCGCCACGGGCGACCGCGGGCTCGTCCTGGTGCTGGCCGGCGTGGCCGTGGGCCTGGCGCTCCTCGCAGCGCTGCTGTCGCTCGCCGAGCGCTGGGTCGCTGCCCTGGTCGGCGAGGGACTGATCGTGGACCTGCGCACCGCCGTCTTCGACCACGTGCAGCGGATGCCGCTCGCGTTCTTCGCCCGCGCCCGCACCGGTGCGCTCGTCCAGCGCCTCAACGGGGACGTCCTCGGCGCGCAGCAGGCCTTCACCGCGACGCTGCAGGCCGTCGTGTCCAACGGTCTGACCGTCGTCTTCACGCTGGCGGCGATGCTCGTCATGTCGTGGCGGCTGACCCTCCTGGCGCTGGTGCTGGTCCCGGCGTTCGTGCTGCCGGCCCGCTGGTTCGGCCGGCGTCTCGCCGACCTGACGCGCACCACCTACGAGCTCAACGCCGAGGTCGGGCAGACCATGAACGAACGGTTCAACGTGGCCGGCGCCCAGCTGGCCAAGGTGTTCGGGGACCCGGACCGCGAGTCGGCCGCGTACACGGAGCAGGTCCGGGAGCTGCGCGACGTCGGGGTGCGCCGCGCCGTGCACGCGACCTGGTTCCGCGTCGGGCTGACCACGCTCGCGTCGGTCGCGATCGCCCTGGTGTACGGCGTCGGTGGGGTCCAGGCGATCGCCGGTGAGCTCACCGTCGGCACGCTCGTGGCCCTGACCGCCTACCTCGGGCGCCTCTACGCCCCGCTCGCCGCCCTGTCGAACGTCCAGGTGGACGTCATGACCGCGCTGGTCAGCTTCGAACGGGTGCTGGAGGTCCTCGACCTGCAGCCCGCGCTCGTCGAGGCCGACGACCCCGTGGACCTGCGCACCGCCGTGCGTGACGGTGGCGCGCGGATCGAGCTGGACGGGGTGACGTTCCGCTACCCCGGCGCCGACGAGGTCTCCCTCGCCTCCCTGGAGTCGGTGGCCGCGCCGCGCACGGACCCGGAGCAGGACACGCTGCGCGACGTGTCGTTCGCCGTGCCGTCCGGCGCGATGGTGGCGCTGGTAGGGGCCTCCGGCGCCGGCAAGACGACGATCTCCATGCTGGTCAGCCGCCTCTACGACCCGACGTCGGGAAGCGTGCGGATCGCCGGCGTCGACCTGCGGCAGGTGTCCTTCGCCTCCCTGCGGCGCACCGTCGGCGTGGTCTCCCAGGACGCCCACCTCTTCCACGACACGGTGGCCGCCAACCTGCGGCTCGCCCGGGCGGACGCCACCGACCACGACCTCGAGGAGGCGTTGCGCGCCGCGAACCTGTGGCCGCTCGTGGCGGCCATGCCGGACGGTCTCGAGACGGTCGTCGGCGACCGGGGGTACCGGCTGTCCGGGGGCGAGCGCCAGCGCCTCGCCATCGCGCGGGTCCTGCTCAAGGGGCCGGACGTCGTCGTGCTCGACGAGGCCACGGCACACCTCGACTCGGGCTCCGAGGCGGCAGTCCAGGCGGCGCTGGACGTCGCGCTCGAGGGCCGCACCGCGCTGGTGATCGCCCACCGGCTGTCGACCGTGCGGCACGCGGACCGCATCGTGGTGCTCGACGCGGGGCGCGTCGTCGAGCAGGGGACGCACGGCGAGCTGCTCGCCGCCGGCGGGCGCTACGCGGTGCTCCACCAGGCCCAGTTCGCCGCCGGACCCACCTCCTGACGGTGCGCTCTGTCGGCCGGTCGGGGGGCGGCCACCGCACCACGGCTCGGGAACGGCGAACGGCCCGGCACCCTCGGGGTGCCGGGCCGTTCGTCAGACGTCGTCGGGTGCGAGACCCGACGTCGGCCGGATCAGTTGCCGGTCAGCTTCTCGCGGAGCGCGGCGAGCGCCTCGTCCGAGGCGAGCGTGCCGCCGTTGTCCTCCTGCGGGGCCGGGGCGGCCGAGGAGTAGGACGACGTCGACGCAGCCGGAGCACCGGAGACGACGTCGCCGGCAGCAGCCTCGGCGTCGGCCGAGAGGGCCGCACGGACCTGCTCGCGGTGCGACTCCCAGCGGGCGTGCGCCTTGGCGTAGTCGGCCTCCCAGGCCTCACGCTGCGTCTCGAAGCCCTCGAGCCACTCGTTGGTCTCCGGGTCGAAGCCCTCGGGGTACTTGTACTCGCCGTTCTCGTCGTACTCGGCGGCCATGCCGTACAGGGCCGGGTCGAAGTCCTCGGACTCCGGGTCCATGCCCTCGTTGGCCTGCTTGAGCGACAGCGAGATGCGACGACGCTCGAGGTCGATGTCGATGACCTTGACGAAGACCTCGGCACCCACCTGCACGACCTGCTCGGGCAGCTCGACGTGGCGGACCGCCAGCTCGGAGATGTGCACCAGACCCTCGATGCCGTCCTCGACGCGGACGAACGCACCGAACGGCACCAGCTTGGTGACCTTGCCCGGCACGACCTGGCCGATGGCGTGGGTGCGGGCGAAGGTCTGCCACGGGTCCTCCTGCGTCGCCTTCAGCGACAGGGAGACGCGCTCGCGGTCGAAGTCCACGTCGAGCACCTCGACGGTGACCTCCTGGCCCACCTCGACGACCTCGGACGGGTGGTCGATGTGCTTCCAGGAGAGCTCGGAGACGTGCACGAGGCCGTCGACGCCGCCCAGGTCCACGAAGGCACCGAAGTTGACGATCGAGGAGACGACACCGGGGCGCACCTGGCCCTTCTGCAGCGTCTGCAGGAAGGTGGAGCGGACCTCGGACTGCGTCTGCTCGAGCCAGGCGCGGCGCGACAGGACCACGTTGTTGCGGTTCTTGTCGAGCTCGATGATCTTGGCCTCGATCTCCTTGCCGACGTACGGCGCGAGGTCGCGGACACGGCGCATCTCCACGAGGGAGGCGGGCAGGAAGCCGCGCAGGCCGATGTCGAGGATGAGGCCGCCCTTGACGACCTCGATGACGGTGCCGGTGACGACGCCGTCCTCCTCCTTGATCTTCTCGATCGTGCCCCAGGCGCGCTCGTACTGGGCGCGCTTCTTGGACAGGATGAGGCGGCCTTCCTTGTCCTCCTTCTGGAGGACGAGCGCCTCGACGGCGTCACCGACGGTGACGACCTCGCCCGGGTCCACATCGTGCTTGATGGAGAGCTCCCGGGACGGGATCACACCCTCCGTCTTGTAACCGATGTCGAGGAGGACCTCGTCGCGGTCGACCTTGACGATCGTGCCTTCGACGATGTCACCATCGTTGAAGTACTTGATGGTCTCGTCGACGGCAGCAAGGAAGTCCTCTTCGGTGCCGATGTCGTTGACGGCAACCTGGGGCGCGGACTTCGTGGTGGAGATGGTCATGTAGTGGATGCTCCGATGTGGACAGGGCGTAGTGCGGACAGGGTCGTGGTGCAGGTGGGACGCACGGATCGACGATCAGCCCGCCGCCGCCCGGTCCTCGACCGAGGATCGTTCTCGAACCGAGGACGATCCGACGGGTGGGGCCGATGTGGCGCGCGCACGGCGCACTGCACCGGCGACCATCTTAGCGACGCGCCGGGCACGGGGTCAACGTGGCGCGTCGGACGTGCGCGAGACGCGGGTCACGCGAGCGCGCCGGCGACCTCGAGCAGCCGGATCGGCACCTGCTTGACCTTGCCGGCGATCTCCGCCAGCGGCGCCATCACGATGTCGTCGCCGCGCAGCGCCGTCATCACGCCGGAGGCGCCGTCGGTGACGGCGTCGATGGCCGCGACCCCGAAGCGCGAGCCCAGGATGCGGTCCGCGGGCGTCGGCGTGCCGCCGCGCTGCACGTGCCCGAGCACCGTCACGCGCGTGTCGAACCCGGTGCGCTCGGCGATCTCGGCGCCCAGCCGTTCCCCGATGGCGCCGGCGACGATCTCGCCGAAGGGGCCGAGCTGCGTCTGGTAGGTCATCGCCGTGCCCTCGGCCGGGACGGCGCCCTCGGCGACGACGATGATCGAGAAGCTGGCGTGGGCGCGGTGGCGGTGCCGCAGGAACTTCACGACCCGGTCGATGTCGAACGGTTCCTCCGGCGCGAGCACCAGCTCGGCGCCGCCCGCGATCCCCGCCGACGCCGCGATCCAGCCGGCGTGCCGCCCCATGACCTCGACGATCATGACCCGGTTGTGGGACTCGGCCGTGGTGTGGATCCGGTCGACCGCCTCGGTCGCGATCGTCACGGCGGTGTCGAACCCGATGGACCGGTCGGTGCCCCACACGTCGTTGTCGATCGTCTTGGGGATCGCGACGATGCGCACGCCCGCCTCGGCGACCTTGCTGGCGGCGTGCAGGGTCCCGTCGCCGCCCACGCAGATCAGGGCCTCGATCCGCTCCTGCTCCAAGGTGGCCAGCACGGCGTCGAGCCCGCCGTCGTCGGCGTGGGGGTGGTAGCGGGCCGTGCCGAGCAGCGTCCCGCCGGTCGGCAGCACGTTGCGGATGTGCTGCCGCGTCAACGGCATCACGTCCCCGTCGACGAGGCCGCGCCAGCCGTTGCGGAACCCGACGATGGTGTGCCCGTGCTCGCCCTCCCCCCGCTTGACGACGGCACGGATCGCCGCGTTCAGTCCGGGGACGTCCCCGCCCCCGGTCAGCAGTCCAACGCGCACGGTGCTCTCCTCGTCTCGACGGTCCGCGGCCACCCCGAGGCTATCGGCCAGGTGTGTCCTGCGTGTGTCGGGTGACACGATGTGGACCATGACCGCGACCTGGTTCGGATACCGCGACGTGCCCGACGACGGCACCCCGGCCCGCCGGTGGTGGCACGAGAACGCCGACGAGTACCTGGCGGACCACGGGGCGTTCCTGGGTGACGCAGACTTCCGGTGGGGGCCGGAGGGCGTCACGGAGTCCGAGCTGGGGCTGCTCGGGGACGTCGCCGGCGCCCGGGTCCTCGAGCTCGGCGCCGGCGCGGCGCACTGCTCGCGCTGGCTGGCCGCCCGGGGCGCCCACGTGGTGGCGAGCGACGTCGCCCCCGCCATGCTGGACGCCGCGGCCCGTCTCGACGCGAGCACGGGCGTCGCGGTGCCGACGGTCGAGGCGGACGCCCGCGCCCTGCCGTTCGCGGACGGCAGCTTCGACGTGGTCTTCACCTCGTTCGGCGCGATCCCGTTCGTCCCCGACGCGGAGCGGATCCACCGGGAGGCCGCCCGGGTGCTGCGCGACGGCGGCCGGTGGGTCTTCGCCGTGACCCACCCGCTGCGCTGGGCCTTCCCCGACGACCCGAGCCGCCGCGGACTCACCGCCCAGCGGTCCTACTTCGACCGCCGGCCCTACGTGGAGACCGGCGACGACGGCGCGCTGCTGTACGCCGAGCACCACCGCACGATCGGCGACCACGTCCGCCAGGTGGCCGCGGCCGGGCTGCGCCTGCGCGACGTCGTCGAGCCCGAGTGGCCCTCCTGGAACTCCCAGGAGTGGGGCGGCTGGGGTCCCGTCCGGGGCGCCTACCTGCCGGGCACGGCCGTGTTCGTGACGACCAAGGACTGACCCGGCTCAGTGGCCGGCGTCGTGCCACGTGGTCCCGGAGCCGACCGACACGTCGAGCGGGACGTCGAGGCGGACCGCGGAGCCCATCTGGTCGCGGAGCAGTGCCTCGACGGCGTCGCGCTCCCCCGGGGCCACCTCGACGACGAGCTCGTCGTGCACCTGCAGCAGCAGGCGCGAGCGCAGCTCCTGCGCGTCGATCGCGTGCTGGACCCCGAGCATGGCGAGCTTGATGATGTCCGCCGCGCTGCCCTGGATGGGCGCGTTGAGCGCCATCCGCTCGGCCATCTGGCGACGCTGGCGGTTGTCGCTGGTCAGGTCGGGCAGGTAGCGCCGCCGGCCCAGGATCGTGGCGGTGTACCCGGTGGCGCGCGCCTCCTCGACGACGCCGGTCAGGTAGTCCCGCACGCCGCCGAAGCGGGTGAAGTAGTCGTCCATCAGGGCCTGGGCCTCGCCCGTCGGGATCGTGAGCTGCTGCGAGAGCCCGTAGGCGCTCAGACCGTAGGCCAGGCCGTAGCTCATGGCCTTGACCTTCGCCCGCATCTCGGAGGTCACGGCGGCCGGGTCGACGTCGAAGACCCGGGACCCGACGTACCGGTGCAGGTCCTCCCCCGACCTGAAGGCCTCGATGAGGCCCTCGTCGCCGGACAGGTGGGCCATGATCCGCATCTCGATCTGGCTGTAGTCGGCGGTCAGGAGCACGTCGTACCCCTCGCCGACGCGGAACGCCTGGCGGATCCGACGCCCGGCCTCCGTCCGGATCGGGATGTTCTGCAGGTTCGGGTCCGTCGAGCTGAGCCGCCCGGTGGCCGCGATGGTCTGCTGGAACGTGGTGCGGATCCGACCGTCGGGGTGGACCGCCTTGAGCAGACCCTCGACCGTGGTGCGCAGCTTGGCGGCGTCGCGGTGGGCGAGCAGGTGCGCCAGGAACGGGTGCTCGGTGCGGGTGAACAGGTCCTGCAGCGAGGCGGCGTCGGTGGTGTACCCCGTCTTGATCTTCTTCGTCCTCGGCATCGCCAGCTGGTCGAACAGCACCTCCTGGAGCTGCTTGGGGCTGCCGAGGTTCACCTCCCGGCCGATGACGTCGTACGCCTCCGCCGCCGAGGTGGCGACGGCCTGGGCGAAGGACGCCTCCAGCCCGCCGAGGAAGTCCGTGTCGGTGGCGATGCCGGTGGCCTCCATGCGGGCGAGCACCGCGGACAGGGGCATCTCGACGTCGTCGAGGAGGCTGCGTGCCCCGCGGTCGTCCAGGCCGGGGTCGAGCGCCTCGGCCAGGTCGACGACCGCGACGGCCCGCGCCGCCGCCTC
>Ga0207735_100081_pt1 | contig 24962 bp, 37 predicted proteins | sample TtaePargueraPR_9_FD_187280 | JGI IMG/M metagenome (GOLD analysis project Ga0207735, IMG submission 187280) | Aerobic enrichment media microbial communities from Bioluminiscent Bay, La Parguera, Puerto Rico - Tt and E2 (1) (SPAdes) | ecosystem: Environmental > Aquatic > Marine > Unclassified ... | reverse complement strand
TGATCCCGCCGGACCTGCGTCCCATGGTCCAGCTGGACGGCGGCCGCTTCGCGACCTCCGACCTCAACGACCTGTACCGCCGCGTCATCAACCGCAACAACCGCCTCAAGCGCCTGCTCGACCTCGGTGCCCCCGAGATCATCGTGAACAACGAGAAGCGCATGCTGCAGGAGGCCGTCGACTCGCTGTTCGACAACGGCCGTCGCGGCCGCCCGGTGACGGGCCCCGGCAACCGCCCCCTCAAGTCCATCTCGGACATGCTGAAGGGCAAGCAGGGCCGCTTCCGTCAGAACCTGCTGGGCAAGCGCGTCGACTACTCGGGCCGTTCGGTCATCGTGGTCGGCCCGACCCTCAAGCTGCACCAGTGCGGCCTGCCCAAGCAGATGGCGCTCGAGCTGTTCAAGCCGTTCGTCATGAAGCGCCTGGTCGAGCTCAACCACGCTCAGAACATCAAGTCCGCCAAGCGCATGGTCGAGCGCAGCCGTCCCGAGGTGTGGGACGTGCTCGAGGAGGTCATCCGCGAGCACCCGGTGCTGCTGAACCGTGCGCCGACGCTGCACCGCCTGGGCATCCAGGCGTTCGAGCCCCAGCTGGTGGAGGGCAAGGCCATCCACCTGCACCCGCTCGTCTGCGGCGCGTTCAACGCGGACTTCGACGGCGACCAGATGGCGGTCCACCTGCCGCTGTCGGCCGAGGCGCAGGCCGAGGCCCGCGTGCTGATGCTCTCGAGCAACAACATCCTCAAGCCGTCGGACGGCCGCCCCGTGACCATGCCCTCGCAGGACATGATCATCGGTCTGTACCACCTGTCGCTGCTCAAGCCGGGCTCGACCGGCGAGGGCCTCGTGTTCGGCACGCAGCCCGAGGCCGTCATGGCGCTCGACGCCGGCACGATCACCCTCAACACGGAGATCCGTCTCCGCGTCGACGGCGACACCGTGCCGCCGGTGGGCTTCGAGCTCCCCGAGGACCACGTCGAGGGCGAGCCCTTCATGCTCACCACGACGCTGGGCCGCTCGCTGTTCAACGACCTGCTGCCGGTGACGTACCCGTACGTCAACCGCGACGTCGACAAGAAGGTGCTGGGCGACATCGTCAACACGCTCGCCGAGCGCTACGAGAAGGTCGAGGTCGCCGCCTCGCTCGACGCCCTCAAGGCGGCGGGCTTCCACTGGGCGACGCGCTCCGGCGTGACCATCGCGATCGGCGACGTCGCCACCCCGGCGAACAAGCAGGAGATCCTCGAGCGCTACGAGGCGCTGGCCGCGAAGGTGCAGGACCAGTTCGACACCGGTCTGATCACCGACGACGAGCGCCGTCAGGAGCTCATCGAGATCTGGACCCAGGCGACCAACGAGGTCGACAAGTCGATGCGCGAGTCCTTCCCCGAGCACAACACCGTCCACACGATGGTCGGCTCCGGTGCCCGTGGTAACTGGATGCAGGTGCGTCAGATCGCCGGTATGCGCGGCCTGGTGGCGAACCCGAAGGGTGAGATCATCCCGCGTCCGATCAAGTCGAACTACCGCGAGGGCCTGTCCGTCCTCGAGTACTTCATCGCGACCCACGGCGCCCGCAAGGGCCTCGCGGACACCGCGCTGCGTACCGCGGACTCGGGCTACCTCACGCGTCGTCTGGTCGACGTGTCGCAGGACGTCATCGTCCGCGAGGAGGACTGCGGCACCGAGCGCGGCCTCACGATGCCCATCGTGGAGCTCTCCGCGACCGGCGAGCGCGTCAAGCACGAGCGCGTGGCCACCTCGGTGTTCGCCCGCACGCTCGCGGTGGACGTCGAGAACACGGACGGCGAGGTCGTGGCGAAGGCCACGGCCGACGTCGGCGACGTGCTCATCGACTCGCTGATCGCCCAGGGCGTCGACGAGGTCAAGGTGCGCTCGGTCCTCACCTGCGAGTCCGTGGTGGGCACGTGCGCCCGCTGCTACGGCCGCTCGCTCGCGACCCGCGAGCTGGTGGACATCGGCGAGGCGGTCGGCATCATCGCCGCCCAGTCGATCGGTGAGCCCGGCACGCAGCTGACGATGCGTACCTTCCACACCGGTGGTGTCGCCTCCGCGGACGACATCACGCAGGGTCTTCCCCGTGTCCAGGAGCTGTTCGAGGCCCGCACCCCCAAGGGTGAGGCCCCGATCACCGAGGTCGCGGGAACCATGAAGGTCGACGACTCCGAGGCGACCCGTCGCCTGGTCATCACCCCCGAGAACGGCGACGAGCCGATCGAGTACCCGGTGACCAAGCGCTCGCGCCTGCTGGTCCAGGACGGCGAGCACGTCCAGGTCGGCCAGCAGCTCGTCGCGGGTGCCGTCGACCCGAAGAACGTGCTCCGCATCCTGGGGCCGCGCGCCACCCAGAAGCACCTGGTGGACGAGGTCCAGAACGTCTACCGCTCGCAGGGTGTGGAGATCCACGACAAGCACATCGAGGTCATCGTGCGGCAGATGCTGCGTCGCGTGACCGTGCTGGACTCCGGCGAGACCAACCTGCTGCCCGGCGAGCTCGTCGAGCGCGCCCGCTTCGAGCGGGCGAACCGCGAGACCGTGACCGCCGGCGGCCGTCCCGCCTCGGCGCGCCCCGAGCTCATGGGCATCACGAAGGCCTCGCTCGCGACCGAGTCGTGGCTCTCGGCGGCCTCCTTCCAGGAGACCACCCGCGTCCTCACCGAGGCGGCGATGTCCCGCAAGTCGGACCCGCTGCTCGGCCTCAAGGAGAACGTCATCATCGGAAAGCTCATCCCCGCCGGCACTGGCCTCGCCCAGTACCGCACGGCGACGGTGGAGCCCACCGAGGAGGCGAAGGCCAACCTGTTCCCGACCTTCGGGTACGAGGAGTGGGACGGCCAGTTCTTCGGCGAGGGCACCGGCGAGGCCGTGCCGCTCGAGGAGTTCGACATCCGAGACTGATCCGACGGGGCCCGCGGCTTTCGCCCGCTTTTGACGGCGGCGCGGCGCGCAGGTATCTTAGATGCTTGTGCCCGCGTCGCCGGGCCCCCGAGTCGCGCCCATGGTGCGACACCCGATGGAACGACACGCCCGGGCGCGGGGGTCGGGCCGACACGATAAACGTTTCTCAACCGACATAGACACGGAGAAGTAGTGCCTACGATTCAGCAGCTGGTCAGGAAGGGCCGCCACCCCAAGGCCTCGAAGACCAAGACCCCGGCTCTTCAGTCGAGCCCCCAGCGTCGCGGCGTGTGCACGCGCGTCTACACCACCACCCCCAAGAAGCCGAACTCGGCGCTGCGCAAGGTCGCCCGTGTCCGTCTGTCGACCGGCATCGAGGTCACCGCGTACATCCCCGGTGAGGGCCACAACCTCCAGGAGCACTCGATCGTGCTCGTCCGTGGTGGTCGTGTGAAGGACCTCCCCGGTGTCCGCTACAAGATCGTCCGCGGCTCGCTCGACACCCAGGGCGTCAAGAACCGCCAGCAGGCTCGCAGCCGCTACGGCGCGAAGAGGGAGAAGAAGTAATGCCTCGCAAGGGACCGGCCCCCAAGCGGCCGATCATCAACGACCCCGTCTACGGCGCGCCGGTCGTCACCCAGCTCATCAACAAGGTCCTCCTCGACGGCAAGAAGTCGACGGCGGAGGCCATCGTCTACGGCGCCCTCGAGGGTGTCCGCGAGAAGTCGGGCCAGGACCCCGTCGTCGTGCTCAAGCGCGCGCTCGACAACATCCGCCCGGCGCTCGAGGTCCGCTCCCGCCGCGTCGGCGGCGCGACCTACCAGGTCCCCGTCGACGTCCGCCCGGTGCGCGCGACCACGCTGGCGCTGCGCTGGCTCGTGGACTTCTCGCGCCAGCGCCGTGAGAAGACGATGACCGAGCGCCTCATGAACGAGATCCTCGACGCCTCGAACGGCCTCGGCGCCGCGGTGAAGCGTCGTGAGGACATGCACAAGATGGCCGAGTCCAACAAGGCCTTCGCGCACTACCGCTGGTAGTAGCGACCGGTCGACGGATAACAAGGAGAACCCCACGTGGCACAGGACGTGCTGACGGACCTGACCAAGGTCCGCAACATCGGCATCATGGCTCACATCGACGCCGGCAAGACCACCACCACCGAGCGCATCCTGTTCTACACGGGTGTGAACTACAAGATCGGTGAGACCCACGACGGCGCGTCGACGACCGACTGGATGGAGCAGGAGCAGGAGCGCGGCATCACCATCACCTCCGCCGCGGTGACCTGCTTCTGGAACAAGAACCAGATCAACATCATCGACACCCCGGGTCACGTGGACTTCACGGTCGAGGTCGAGCGCTCGCTGCGCGTCCTCGACGGTGCCGTCGCCGTGTTCGACGGCAAGGAGGGCGTGGAGCCCCAGTCCGAGACCGTGTGGCGCCAGGCGGACAAGTACAACGTCCCCCGCATCTGCTTCGTCAACAAGATGGACAAGCTGGGCGCGGACTTCTACTTCACCGTCGACACCATCATCAAGCGCCTCGGCGCGAAGCCGCTGGTCATCCAGCTGCCCATCGGTGCGGAGAACGACTTCGTCGGCATCATCGACCTCGTCGAGATGAACGCGAAGGTCTGGCCCGGCGACGCCAAGGGCGACGTGACCATGGGCGCGAAGTACGAGACCACCGAGATCCCGGCCGACCTCCAGGACAAGGCCGACGAGTACCGGGCCGCGCTGCTCGAGGCCGTCGCCGAGACCTCGGAGGAGCTGCTCGAGAAGTACCTCGGCGGCGAGGAGCTCACGATCGACGAGATCAAGGGCGCCATCCGCAAGCTGACGACCACCTCGGAGGCCTACCCGGTCCTCTGCGGCTCGGCCTTCAAGAACCGTGGCGTGCAGCCGATGCTCGACGCGGTCGTGGACTACCTGCCCGGCCCGCTCGACGTGCCGGCGATCCAGGGCCACGACGTCAAGGACGAGTCGGTGACCATCGAGCGTCACGCCGACGCGACCGAGCCGTTCTCGGCCCTCGCGTTCAAGGTCGTCTCGCACCCGTTCTTCGGTCGCCTCACCTACATCCGCGTGTACTCGGGTCACCTCGACACCGGCGCGCAGATCATCAACTCGACCAAGGGCAAGAAGGAGCGCATCGGGAAGCTCTTCCAGATGCACGCCAACAAGGAGAACCCGGTCGACTCGGTGACCGCGGGCCACATCTACGCGGTGATCGGCCTCAAGGACACCACCACCGGCGACACCCTGTGCGACCCGAGCTCGCAGGTCGTGCTCGAGTCGATGACGTTCCCCGAGCCCGTGATCCACGTGGCGGTCGAGCCCAAGACCAAGGGCGACCAGGAGAAGATGTCGGTCGCGATCCAGAAGCTCGCGGAGGAGGACCCCACCTTCCGCGTGAAGCTCGACGAGGACACCGGCCAGACCGTCGTGTCCGGCATGGGCGAGCTGCACCTCGACATCATCGTCGACCGCATGCGTCGCGAGTTCAAGGTCGACGCCAACGTGGGCAAGCCGCAGGTCGCGTACCGCGAGACCATCCGCGGCACCGTCGAGAAGTACGACTACACCCACAAGAAGCAGACCGGTGGCTCCGGCCAGTTCGCGAAGGTGCAGATCACCATCGAGCCGCTCGACGCCGAGTCCGAGGTCGAGTACGAGTTCGACAACGCCGTGACCGGTGGTCGCGTGCCGCGTGAGTACATCCCGTCCGTCGACGCGGGCATCCAGGACGCCATGCAGATCGGCATCCTCGCGGGCTTCCAGGTCGTGGGCGTCAAGGCCACCCTGGTGGACGGCCAGTACCACGACGTCGACTCGTCGGAGATGGCGTTCAAGATCGCCGGCTCGATGGCCTTCAAGGAGGCCGCGCGCAAGGCCAACCCGGTCCTGCTCGAGCCCGTGATGGCCGTCGAGGTCCGTACGCCCGAGGACTACATGGGCGACGTGATCGGCGACCTCAACTCCCGCCGTGGCCAGATCCGCTCGATGGAGGACGCCGCCGGCGTCAAGGTCATCGACTCTCTGGTCCCGCTGTCGGAGATGTTCGGCTACGTCGGCGACCTGCGTTCCAAGACGCAGGGCCGCGCGGTGTACTCGATGACCTTCGACAGCTACGCCGAGGTTCCTCGGAACGTTGCCGAGGAGATCATCGCTAAGACCCGGGGCGAGTAGTCCCACCGGTTGAAGTAGAACAGAAACACGACCAGTAGGGATGCGCCCCGCGATGGCAGCGGCCATCGGCAGACGGATCCTCTACCCGAGTCTCACAACCCAATCAGGAGGAAGCCATCATGGCTAAGGCCAAGTTCGAGCGGAGCAAGCCGCACGTGAACATCGGCACGATCGGTCACGTCGACCACGGTAAGACGACGCTGACCGCTGCCATCTCGAAGGTCCTGCACGACCAGTACCCGGACCTCAACCCGTTCACGCCGTTCGAGGACATCGACAAGGCTCCGGAGGAGCGCGAGCGCGGTATCACCATCAACATCGCGCACATCGAGTACGAGACCGAGAAGCGCCACTACGCCCACGTCGACGCCCCGGGTCACGCGGACTACATCAAGAACATGATCACAGGTGCCGCTCAGATGGACGGCGCGATCCTCGTGGTCGCGGCGACCGACGGCCCGATGGCGCAGACCCGCGAGCACGTGCTGCTCGCCCGTCAGGTGGGTGTGCCCTACCTGCTCGTGGCGCTCAACAAGTCGGACATGGTCGACGACGAGGAGATCCTCGAGCTCGTCGAGGTCGAGGTGCGCGAGCTCCTCTCCTCGCAGGGCTTCGACGGCGACAACGCCCCGGTGATCCGCGTGTCGGCGCTCAAGGCGCTCGAGGGCGACGCCGAGTGGACCAAGTCGGTCCAGGACCTCATGGCCGCCGTGGACGAGAACGTCCCGGAGCCGGTCCGCGACATGGACAAGCCCTTCCTGATGCCGATCGAGGACGTCTTCACGATCACCGGTCGTGGCACCGTCGTCACCGGCAAGGTGGAGCGCGGCAAGCTCGCGATCAACTCGGAGGTCGAGATCCTCGGCATCCGCGAGCCGCAGAAGACCACGGTCACCGGCATCGAGATGTTCCACAAGCAGATGGACGAGGCGTGGGCCGGCGAGAACTGCGGTCTGCTGCTCCGCGGCACCAAGCGCGAGGACGTCGAGCGTGGCCAGGTCGTGGTCAAGCCCGGCACCACCACGCCGCACACCCAGTTCGAGGGCAAGGTCTACATCCTCAACAAGGATGAGGGTGGCCGCCACAACCCCTTCTACACGAACTACCGTCCGCAGTTCTACATCCGCACCACGGACGTCACCGGCGTCATCACGCTGCCCGAGGGCACCGAGATGGTCATGCCCGGCGACACCACCGAGATGTCGGTCGAGCTGATCCAGCCCATCGCCCTCGAGGAGGGCCAGGGCTTCGCGATTCGTGAGGGTGGCCGCACCGTCGGTTCGGGCACCGTCACCAAGATCACCAAGTAACGCCCTTCGATGCGGGGCTCGGCCTTCGGGCCGGGCCCCGCATCTGCGCGTGCCCCATCGGCTGGCGGATTCGCGCAGAACATGGCACAATAGTCAGGTTGCCTATCGCGGGCAGCCACACTTTCACCCACGGCCCACGGAGAAATCCCAGGCGCGCGTGTGTCGCCACTAGGCGACACGCCCGAGCGCGGGGGTCGGGGGGTGGCGACCATAGTTGTAACGAGAGAAAAGGCAGAACCACGCCATGGCGGGACAGAAGATCCGCATTCGGCTGAAGAGCTATGACCACGAGGTCATCGACTCCTCGGCCCGCAAGATCGTCGAGACGGTCACGCGCGCCGGTGCCTCGGTGGTCGGCCCCGTGCCGCTGCCGACCGAGAAGAACGTGTTCTGTGTGATCCGTTCTCCCCACAAGTACAAGGACTCCCGCGAGCACTTCGAGATGCGCACCCACAAGCGCCTCATCGACATCGTGGACCCGACGCCGAAGGCCGTCGACTCGCTCATGCGTCTCGACCTGCCCGCGGACGTCAACATCGAGATCAAGCTTTAAGCAAGAGAAGGACTCCACCGACATGACTACGACTTCCAATGCCCAGCGCGCGGTCTCCGCGCTGCTCGGTACGAAGCTGGGCATGACGCAGGTGTGGGACGCCGAGGGCCGGGTTGTGCCCGTCACGGTGATCCAGGTCGACACCAACGTCGTGACTCAGGTGCGAGGCGCTGAGAAGGACGGCTACGAGGCCATCCAGCTCGCCTTCGGCACCGTCGACCCCCGCCGCGTGACCGACCCGCTGAAGGGCCACTTCGAGGCCGCCGGCGTCACGCCGCGCCGCCACGTGGCCGAGGTCCGCACCGCGAACGCGTCCGAGTACGCGCTCGGCCAGGAGATCACCGCCGAGGTGTTCGAGGCCGGCCAGCTCGTCGACGTGACCGGCACCACCAAGGGCAAGGGCACCGCTGGTGTCATGAAGCGCCACGGCTTCGCCGGTGTGGGCGCCTCCCACGGTGCGCACCGCAACCACCGCAAGCCGGGCTCCATCGGCGGCGCGTCCTACCCCGCGCGCGTCTTCCGCGGGCTCAAGATGGCCGGCCGCATGGGCAACGCCCGCAAGACCGTCCAGAACCTCCTCGTCCACTCGGTGGACGCCGAGAAGGGTCTCGTGCTCGTCAAGGGCGCGGTTCCCGGCAACAAGGGCGGCGTCGTTCTCATCCGTTCCGCTGTGAAGGGCGCGTGATCGCCATGGCTACCAAGCTGAACGTCGAGCTTCCCGCCGACATCTTCGATGTCGACACCAACGTCCCGCTGATCCACCAGGTCGTGGTGGCCCAGCTCGCCGCTGCGCGTCAGGGCACGCACGCCACCAAGACCCGCGGCGAGGTCCGCGGCGGTGGCCGCAAGCCCTACAAGCAGAAGGGCACCGGCCGCGCCCGTCAGGGCTCGACCCGCGCGCCGCAGTTCGCCGGCGGTGGCACCGTCCACGGCCCGCAGCCGCGCGACTACGCGCAGCGCACCCCCAAGAAGATGAAGGTCGCCGCTCTCCGCGGTGCTCTGTCCGACCGTGCCCGCGCCGGCCGCGTGCACGTCGTCGAGAGCCTCGTGTCGGGCGACGCCCCGTCGACCAAGGCCGCCCTCGAGGCGCTCTCGGGCCTCACCGAGGGCCGCACCGCCCTGGTGGTGCTGGAGCGTGCCGACGAGACCTCGTGGATGTCGCTGCGCAACGCGGCGGACGTGCACGTCCTCTCGGTCGACCAGCTCAACACCTACGACGTGCTCGTGAACGACGACACGGTCTTCACCCAGGGTGCCTTCGACGCGTTCGTCGCGGGCCCTGCGGTCGGCAAGTCCGCGAAGGCCGTCGCCACCGAGTCCGAGGCGGAGGAGAAGTAACGTGACCACGCTGAACAAGGACCCGCGCGACATCATCGTCCGCCCGATCGTCTCCGAGAAGACCTACGGCCTGATGGACGAGGGCAAGTACACCTTCGAGGTGGACCCCCGCGCCAACAAGACCGAGATCAAGATCGCCGTCGAGCAGATCTTCAACGTCAAGGTCGCCTCGGTCAACACCGCCAACCGCAAGGGCAAGGCGCGTCGCACGCGCTTCGGCCTCGGCAAGCGGAAGGACGTCAAGCGCGCCATCGTCACCATCGCTGGGGGCGGCGCCATCGACATCTTCTCGGGCCACGCAGGCTAGAAGGACAGGTAAGCACTCATGGCTATTCGCAAGTACAAGCCGACGACGCCGGGCCGCCGCGGCTCGTCCGTCGCCGACTTCGTCGAGGTCACCCGTTCGGAGCCCGAGAAGTCGCTCGTCCGCCCGCTGCACAAGAAGGGCGGCCGCAACAACACCGGTCGCATCACCACCCGTCACCAGGGTGGCGGTCACAAGCGCGCCTACCGCGTGATCGACTTCCGTCGTCACGACAAGGACGGCGTGCCCGCGACCGTCGCGCACATCGAGTACGACCCCAACCGCACCGCCCGCATCGCGCTCCTGCACTACGCGGACGGCGAGAAGCGCTACATCATCGCCCCCGAGAAGCTCGGTCAGGGCGACCGCGTGGAGGCCGGCGCCGGCGCCGACATCAAGCCCGGCAACAACCTCCCGCTGCGCAACATCCCGGTCGGTACCGTCATCCACGCGATCGAGCTCAAGCCCGGCGGCGGCGCCAAGATCGCCCGCTCCGCGGGTGCCTCGGTGCAGCTGGTCGCCAAGGACGGCCCGTACGCGCAGCTCCGCATGCCGTCGGGTGAGATCCGCAACGTCGACGCGCGCTGCCGCGCGACCGTCGGCGAGGTGGGCAACGCCGAGCAGTCGAACATCAACTGGGGCAAGGCCGGCCGCATGCGCTGGAAGGGCAAGCGCCCGACCGTCCGCGGTGTCGTCATGAACCCGGTGGACCACCCGCACGGTGGTGGTGAGGGCAAGACCTCCGGTGGTCGCCACCCGGTCAGCCCGTGGGGCAAGCCCGAGGGCCGCACCCGCAAGCCCAACAAGGAAAGCGACAAGCTCATCGTGCGTCGCCGCAAGACTGGCAAGAACAAGCGATAAGGGAGCCTGGACATGCCTCGTAGCCTCAAGAAGGGCCCCTTCGTCGACGACCACCTCCAGAAGAAGGTGGACGCCCAGAACGATGCGGGCACGAAGAACGTCATCAAGACCTGGTCGCGTCGTTCGGTCATCACGCCGGACTTCCTGGGTCACACCTTTGCCGTGCACGACGGCCGCAAGCACGTCCCGGTGTTCGTCACCGAGGCGATGGTCGGCCACAAGCTGGGCGAGTTCGCCCCCACGCGCACGTTCAAGGGCCACGTCAAGGACGACCGCAAGGGCCGCCGCTAAGGCGCCCGAGCGAAGTAAGAGGAGTTAGAACATGGAAGCCAAGGCGCAGACGCGGTACATCCGCGTGACCGCCCAGAAGGCTCGCCGCGTCGTGAACCTGGTCCGTGGTCAGAACGCCGTGGAGGCCTCGGCCTCGCTGAAGTTCCAGCCGCAGGCCGTCGCGACCGATGTGCGCAAGCTCATCGACTCGGCGATCGCCAACGCGCGTGTCAAGGCCGACCAGGCCGGCGAGCGCTTCGACGAGACCGAGCTCGTCATCAAGGAGATCTACGTGGACGAGGGTCCGACCATGAAGCGCATCCAGCCGCGCGCTCAGGGTCGTGCGAACCGCATCCTCAAGCGCTCCTGCCACATCACCGTCACCGTCGCGACCCCGGTCGCTGCCAAGTAAGGGAGCCATTCAATGGGACAGAAGGTCAACCCCCACGGCTACCGCCTGGGCATCACGACCGACCACCGTTCGCGCTGGTTCGCCGACTCGACCAAGAAGGGCGAGCGCTACCGCGACTACGTGGACGAGGACGTCAAGATCCGCAAGATGATGTCGCAGGGCCTCGAGCGCGCCGGCGTGTCGAAGGTCGAGATCGAGCGCACGCGTGAGCGTGTCCGCGTCGACCTGCACACCGCGCGCCCGGGCATCGTCATCGGCCGTCGTGGCGCCGAGGCCGACAAGCTTCGCGCCAACCTCGAGAAGCTCACGGGCAAGCAGGTCCAGCTGAACATCCTCGAGGTCAAGAACGCCGAGGTCGACGCCCAGCTGGTCGCTCAGGGCATCGCCGAGCAGCTCGCGTCGCGCGTGTCGTTCCGTCGTGCCATGCGCAAGGGCATCCAGTCCGCGCTGCGTGCCGGCGCCAAGGGCATCCGTGTGCAGTGCTCGGGCCGTCTCGGCGGCGCCGAGATGTCGCGCTCGGAGTTCTACCGCGAGGGTCGCGTGCCGCTGCACACCCTCCGCGCGAACATCGACTACGGCTTCTTCGAGGCCCGCACCACCTTCGGCCAGATCGGCGTGAAGGTGTGGATCTACAAGGGTGACATGACGGAGAAGGAGTGGGCCGCCGAGCAGGCGAAGGCCCCCCGTCCGCAGCGTGGTCGTGGCGACCGCCGCGGCCCGCGTCGTGACGCCGCCCCCCGTCAGTCCGAGGCCCCCGCGGCCGAGGCCCCCGCGGCCCCGGCCGAGGCCGGTAAGGAAGGCTGAGTCATGCTCATCCCCCGTCGAGTCAAGCACCGCAAGCAGCACCACCCGAAGCGTTCGGGTGCTGCCACCGGCGGCACCCAGATCGCGTTCGGCGACTTCGGCATCCAGGCCCTCGAGCCCGCCTACGTCACCAACCGCCAGATCGAGGCGGCGCGTATCGCGATGACCCGTCACATCAAGCGTGGCGGAAAGGTGTGGATCAACATCTACCCGGACCGTCCGCTGACCAAGAAGCCTGCCGAGGTCCGCATGGGCTCCGGTAAGGGCTCGCCCGAGTGGTGGGTCGCGAACGTCAAGCCCGGTCGCGTGATGTTCGAGCTCGCCGGCGTTCCGGAGGAGCTCGCCCGTGAGGCCATGCGCCGCGCGCAGCACAAGCTCCCCATGAAGACCCGTTTCGTTTCCCGTGAGGGTGGTGACATCTAATGGCCATCGGTACCAAGGACCTCATGCCGTCCGAGCTGGACGCCATGGAGAACGAGCGCCTGGTCGAGGAGCTGAAGAAGGCCAAGGAGGAGCTGTTCAACCTGCGCTTCCAGTCGGCCACCGGCCAGCTCGAGAACCACGGTCGTCTCAAGGCCGTCAAGCGCGACATCGCGCGCATCTACACGATCCTGCGTGAGCGCGAGCTCGGTATCCGCACCGCGCCCTCCGCGAAGGCTTAAGGAACAACTATGTCGACCAAGAAGCACACGACGGCGACCGAGGAGCACCGCGCCTACCGCAAGACGCGCCGCGGCTACGTCACGTCGGACAAGATGGACAAGACCATCACCGTGGAGATCGAGGACCGCGTCAAGCACCCGCTCTACGGCAAGGTCATGCGCCGCACCAGCAAGATCAAGGCCCACGACGAGGCCAACACCGCCGGCATCGGCGACCTCGTCGTCGTGATGGAGACCCGGCCGCTTTCCGCTTCCAAGCGGTGGCGCCTGGTCGAGATCGTCGAGAAGGCCAAGTAACGAAGTTCGACCAGGCTCGCTCCGCGTGAGCGAGAACCAGACGACAGGAGACTAAGACATGATTCAGCAGGAGTCGCGACTGCGCGTCGCCGACAACACGGGTGCCAAGGAAGTTCTCTGCATCCGCGTGCTCGGTGGCTCGCAGCGTCGCTACGCCGGCATCGGCGACGTGATCGTCGCCACCGTCAAGGACGCGATCCCCGGCGGCAACGTCAAGAAGGGTGACGTCGTCAAGGCGGTCGTCGTGCGCACCACCAAGGAGCGCCGTCGTCCCGACGGTTCGTACATCCGTTTCGATGAGAACGCCGCGGTGATCCTCAAGAACCTCGACGGTGACCCGCGCGGCACCCGCATCTTCGGCCCCGTGGGCCGCGAGCTGCGTGACAAGAAGTTCATGAAGATCATCTCGCTGGCACCGGAGGTCATCTGATGGCGAAGATCAAGAAGGACGACCTCGTGGTCGTCATCGCCGGCCGTGACCGCGGTCAGCAGGGCCGCGTGCTCTCCGTCGACCCCGAGCGCGAGCGCGTCGTGGTCGAGGGCATCCAGCGCGTGACCAAGCACATCAAGCCGGGCACCCGCCGCGACAACGCGGAGGGCGGTCTCGTGACCGTCGAGGCCTCGATCCACATCTCGAACGTGATGCTCGTGGACCCGGAGACCAAGAAGGGCACCCGTGTGGGATACCGCACGGAAGAGGTCGAGCGTGACGGCCGCAAGCGCCAGGTGCGTGTGCGTGTCGCCAAGCGCTCGGGTAAGGACGTCTGATGGCCACCGAGACCACGCTTCCGCGGCTGAAGGACAAGTACCGCAACGAGATCGTCGCGCAGCTCCGTGAGGAGTTCGGCCACGAGAACATCAACCAGGTTGCCGGTCTGACCAAGATCGTGGTGAACATGGGTGTGGGCGACGCCGCGAAGGACTCGAAGCTCATCGAGGGCGCCATCGCGGACCTCACCGCCATCACCGGCCAGAAGCCGCAGGTGACCAAGGCCCGCAAGTCCATCGCGCAGTTCAAGCTGCGCGAGGGCCAGCCGATCGGCGCGCACGTCACGCTGCGCGGCGATCGCATGTGGGAGTTCCTCGACCGCCTGCTCTCGATCGCGCTGCCGCGTATCCGCGACTTCCGCGGTCTGAGCCCCAAGCAGTTCGACGGCAACGGCAACTACACCTTCGGTCTCACCGAGCAGTCGATGTTCCACGAGATCAACCAGGACAAGATCGACCGCGTGCGCGGTATGGACATCACCGTGGTGACCACCGCCTCCACCGACGACGAGGGCCGCTCGCTGCTCAAGCAGCTGGGCTTCCCGTTCAAGGAGAAGTAGGACATGGCCAAGACTGCGCTGAAGAACAAGGCCGCCGGCAAGCAGAAGTTCGCCGTCCGGTCCTACACCCGGTGCCAGAAGTGCGGCCGCCCGCACTCGGTGTACCGCAAGTTCGGCCTCTGCCGCGTGTGCTTCCGCGAGATGGCTCACCGCGGTGAGCTGCCCGGCATCACCAAGAGCAGCTGGTAAACCACTACGCCACAGGTCCCCTTCCGGGAAACCACGGCGAGGAAGAGTTCAAGACTCATGACGATGACTGACCCCATCGCAGACATGCTGACGCGTCTGCGCAACGCGAACGCGGCGTACCACGAGACCGTGGCCATGCCGCACTCCAAGCTCAAGGCGAACATCGCCAAGATCCTGGAGGCCGAGGGCTACATCACCGGCTCCGCCGTCACTGACGCGGAGGTCGGCAAGACCCTCACCCTCACGCTGAAGTACGGCCCCAACCGTGAGCGCTCGCTCGCGGGTGTGCGCCGTGTGTCCAAGCCGGGCCTCCGCGTGTACGCCAAGTCCACCAACCTGCCGAAGGTTCTCGGCGGCCTGGGCGTGGCCATCCTGTCCACCTCCTCGGGTCTGCTGACCGACCGCGAGGCCGAGAAGAAGGGCGTCGGCGGCGAGGTCGTCGCCTTCGTCTGGTAGCCGGAAAGGAGAACGAGAGCAATGTCCCGCATTGGCAAGATCCCCGTTCCGGTTCCCACCGGAGTGGACATCACCATCGACGGCGCCGACGTCACGGTCAAGGGCCCCAAGGGCTCGCTGACCCACACCGTCGCCGCCCCCATCACCGTCGCGAAGGGTGAGGATGGCCTCGAGGTCAACCGCCCGAACGACGAGCGTGTGTCGAAGTCGCTTCACGGCCTCACCCGCACCCTGATCGCCAACATGGTGACCGGTGTGACGCAGGGCTACGAGAAGAAGCTCGAGATCGTCGGCACGGGTTACCGTGTCGCGCTCAAGGGCAAGGACCTCGAGTTCGCGCTCGGCTTCTCGCACCCGGTGGTCGTGACCCCGCCCGAGGGCATCACCTTCACGGTCGAGGGCCCCACCAAGTTCACCGTCGCCGGCATCAGCAAGCAGCAGGTGGGCGAGGTTGCGGCGAACATCCGCAAGATTCGCAAGCCCGAGCCGTACAAGGGCAAGGGTGTCCGCTACGCCGGCGAGCACGTGCGCCGCAAGGCAGGAAAGACGGGTAAGTAAGACATGGGTATCGCAATCAAGGGCAAGGGCAAGGCGATCGCGCGCAAGCGCCGTCACTTCCGCCTGCGCAAGAAGATCTCCGGCACCACCGCCCGTCCCCGCCTCGTCGTGTCCCGCTCGTCGCGCCACATGATGGCCCAGATCGTCGACGACACCGTGGGCAAGACCCTCGTGTCGGCGTCGACCCTCGAGACCGACGTGCGTGCGATCGACGGCGACAAGACGGCCAAGGCCACCAAGGTCGGCCAGCTGGTCGCCGAGCGCGCCAAGGCCGCGGGCATCGACACCGTGGTCTTCGACCGCGGCGGCAACAAGTACCACGGCCGCGTGGCTGCCGTGGCGGACGGCGCCCGAGAGGCGGGCCTCGCCCTCTAGGGCGCGGCCAGGAGTGAGGAAGACTTATGGCTGACAACAACAGCGGCCGTCGCGGCAACCGTCGCGACAACGAGCCGGAGAACAAGTTCGTCGAGCGCGTCGTCACCATCAACCGCGTCGCCAAGGTCGTGAAGGGCGGTCGCCGCTTCAGCTTCACGGCGCTGGTCGTCGTCGGCGACGGCGAGGGCAACGTGGGCATCGGCTACGGCAAGGCGAAGGAGGTGCCGGCCGCGATCTCGAAGGGTGTCGAGGAGGCCAAGCGCAACTTCTTCCGCGTCCCGCGGATCCAGGGCACCATCCCGCACGTCGTGCAGGGTGAGGCCGCCGCGGGTGTCGTGTTCCTGCGCCCCGCGTCCCCGGGTACCGGTGTGATCGCCGGTGGTCCGGTGCGCGCGGTGCTCGAGTGCGCCGGCATCCACGACGTGCTGAGCAAGTCGCTCGGCTCGTCCAACGCGATCAACATCGTGCACGCGACCGTGGACGCCCTCAAGCGTCTCGAGCAGCCCGAGGCCGTCGCCGCCCGCCGCGGCAAGGCCGTGGAGGACGTGGCCCCGGCCGCGATGCTCCGCGCGCAGGCAGCGGGGGTGAAGTAGTCATGGCACGACTCAAGGTCGTTCAGAAGAAGTCGGCGATCGGCACGAAGCCGCAGCACCGCGAGACCCTGCGGACGCTCGGCCTCAAGCGCATCGGCGACATCGTCGTGAAGGAGGACCGTCCCGAGATCCGCGGGATGGTCAAGGCGGTTGACCACCTGGTCACCGTGGAGGAGGTTGACTGATGGCTGACGCCAAGAAGCCGGCGGACGAGACCGCCGCGAAGGCTGCGCCCGCCAAGAAGCCGGCCGCGAAGAAGTCCACCGCGAAGACCTCTGCCGCCAAGGCCGAGGCCGTCGTGGAGACCACCGAGGAGAAGGTGTCGACCCTCAAGGTCCACCACCTCCGTCCTGCCCCGGGCTCGCACACCAAGAAGACCCGCGTGGGTCGTGGTGAGGCGTCCAAGGGCAAGACCGCGGGTCGCGGTACCAAGGGCACGGGTGCTCGCTACCAGGTTCCGGAGCGCTTCGAGGGCGGCCAGACGCCGATCCACATGCGCATCCCGAAGCTGCGTGGCTTCAAGAGCCCGTTCAAGGTGTACTACCAGGTCGTCAACGTGGGCCAGCTCGACGAGCTGTTCCCCAAGGGCGGTGAGGTCAGCAAGGCCGACCTCGTTGCCAAGGGCGCCGTCCGCAAGAACCAGCCCGTCAAGGTGCTGGGCGAGGGCGAGATCACCGTCAAGGTGACCCTGGTCGACGCTGATAAGGTCTCGCAGTCCGCGAAGACCAAGATCGAGGCCGCGGGCGGCTCGGTCAACGAGGGCTGATCACGCGCCGGGCCCGTCCTCGGACGGGCCCGGCAGCGTTCACCCCCGTCTTCTCTCACCCGCACTGGAGGATCAATGCTGAGTGGCTTCGTCAACGCGTTCCGTACGCCTGACCTGCGGAGGAAGCTCCTCTTCACCATCGGCATCATCGCCATCTACCGCCTGGGCGTGTCGATCCCGACACCCGGCGTCGACTTCGGCAATGTGCAGTTCTGCCTCGACCAGACGAGCACGAACTCCGCGTTCGAGATCCTCAACCTGTTCTCGGGAGGCGCGCTCCTCCAGCTCTCGATCTTCGCGCTCGGCATCATGCCGTACATCACCGCGTCGATCATGGTGCAGCTGCTGCGCGTGCTGATCCCGCGGTTCGAGGCGCTCCACAAGGAGGGCGCCGACGGCCAGGCCAAGCTGACGCAGTACACGCGCTACATCACCGTCGGCTTCGCCGCCATCCAGTCCGCCTCGTACATCACGATGGCGCGCAACGGCATCTTCTTCCCCGGCTGCTCCGTCTCGGTGATCCCGAACGACTCGTGGAACGTCATCCTCACCATGGTGCTGACGATGACCGCCGGCACGGTGCTGATCATGTGGCTCGGCGAGCGCATCACCGAGCGCGGCGTCGGCAACGGCATGTCGCTGCTGATCTTCACCTCGGTCGCGGCCTCGTTCCCCGGCGCGGTCTCCACCATCTGGAACTCGTCGAACGGCCTGCGCAACACGATCCTCGTCGCGATCGTCCTGCTGGTGGTCATGGTCGCCGTGGTGTTCGTCGAGCAGTCGCAGCGGCGCATCCCCGTCCAGTACGCCAAGCGCATGGTCGGCCGCAAGATGCTGGGCGGCTCGTCCACCTACATCCCGCTGAAGATCAACATGGCGGGCATCATCCCGGTCATCTTCGCGTCGTCGCTGCTGACGATCCCGCAGGTGATCATCCAGTTCCAGGGCGACGATCCGTCCGGCTGGGCGCTGTGGCTCAACGACCACCTGGCGAGCCCGTCGGCCCCGCTGCACATCGGGCTGTACCTGCTGCTGATCATCTTCTTCGCGTACTTCTACACCGCGATCACGTTCAACCCGACCGAGGTCGCGGACAACATGAAGAAGTACGGCGGCTTCATCCCGGGCATCCGTCCCGGAACCCCGACGGCGGAGTTCCTCGACTACGTCCTCTCGCGCATCACCGCGGCCGGATCGCTGTACCTGGCGATCGTGGCGCTCGTGCCGACGCTGCTGTTCGTCGCGCTCGGGCTGTCCGCGTCGATCCCGTTCGGCGGCGCGTCGATCCTCATCCTCGTGGGTGTGGGTCTCGACACCGTGAAGCGCATCCAGTCCCAGCTCGAGCAGCGTCACTACGAAGGGTTCCTCAAGTAATGCGTGCAGTCCTCCTCGGCCCGCCCGGAGCGGGCAAGGGCACCCAGGCCGCCCGTCTGTCCGAGCACTTCTCCGTCCCCGCGATCTCGACCGGCGACATCTTCCGCGCCAACGTCAAGGGCGGCACGGACCTGGGCCGCAAGGCACAGGAGTACATGAACGCCGGCGCCCTGGTCCCCGACGAGGTGACCAACGCCATGGTGCGCGCCCGCCTGGGCGAGGACGACGCGGCGAACGGCTTCCTCCTGGACGGCTACCCGCGCAACCCGGAGCAGGCCGTCGAGCTGGACTCGATGCTGAGCGACCTGGGCGTCGAGCTCGACGTCGCGATCGAGATCACGGCCGACATGGACGAGGTCACCGCACGCCTGCTCAAGCGCGCGGAGATCGAGGGCCGGGCCGACGACACCGAGCCGGTCATCCGCAAGCGCCTCGAGGTCTACGCGACCTCGACCGCGCCGCTCACCGCGTTCTACGCGGGCCGCGGCCTGCTGGTCCAGGTCGACGGCCTGGGCAAGATCGACGAGGTCACCGACCGCCTCGTCGCCGCCGTCTCCCGCTGACCGTGTCGGGCCGCATCGAGCTCAAGACCCGCGAGCAGATGCGGGTCATGGCCCGCGCCGGCGTGATCGTCGAGCGGGCCCTCGCGGCCGCCCGCGCCGCGTGCGTGCCGGGCGCCCGCACCGCGGACGTGGACGCGGCCGCGGCGGCGGTCATCGCCGAGGCGGGCGCCACGTCCAACTTCCTCGGCTACCACGGCTTCCCTGCGACCACCTGCGTCTCGGTCAACGAGGAGGTGGTCCACGGCATCCCCGGCGACCGCGTGCTCGCGGCCGGGGACCTGGTCTCCGTCGACTGCGGCGCCGTGGTCGAGGGCTGGCACGGCGACAGCGCGATCACCGTGATCGTGGGCGGCGACGCCTCGCGCCAGGACCGCGCCCTCGTGGCGGCCACCGACCGCGCTTTGTGGGCCGGCATCGCCGCGCTCGCCACCGCCGACCGGATCTCCGACGTGTCAGCCGCGATCGAGGAGGTCGCCGACGAGGCGCGCCTGCACCCGATCGACGGCTACGTCGGGCACGGCATCGGCACCCAGATGCACCAGGCGCCCGACGTGCCGAACTACCGCACCCGCGGCCGCAGCCCGCGCGTGCGGCCGGGCATGTGCCTCGCGCTCGAGCCCATGCTGGTGATCGGGACCGACGAGTCCGCGATCCTGAACGACGAGTGGACCGTCGTGTCCGTCGACGGCTCCCGCGCCGCGCACTGGGAGCACTCCGTGGCCGTCCACGAGGACGGCATCTGGGTCCTCACCGCCGCCGACGGCGGTGCCTCCCGCCTCGCCGAGCACGGCGTGGTCCCCGTCGCGCCGTAGCCGCGCGCGTCGCGCCGTAGCCGCGCGTGCCGCGTGGCGGATATCACACCTGTTCACCAGGTGTTTACGCGCCTGCCACGGCCGCGCAAAGACCGCGCACTAGCGTCGGAACCGGGCGGCGTCCCCCGCGCCGGCCGCTGAGGGAGGGCAAGATGGCGCGCGGATTCAACTACGCGCCGGGCGCGAGCGCCGAGGTCGAGGAGGCCTCGCGCGACGGGCTCGGCAAGGAACGGCTCACCGAGCTCGGCGGCTCGCGCAACCCCGTGGTGCGCGAGGCCGTGGCGGCGCGACCCGACTGCCCCCTGGGCATGATGGTGACGCTCGCGCACGACCACGCCGCGCCGGTGCGCGCCGCGATCGCCGGCAACCCCCGCGTGCTGCGCTCGGTGCTCGAGTACCTGGCGCGCGACCGCCAGGTGGACGTGCTCGTTGCGGTGGCGGGCAACCCCGGGACGCCCGCAGAGGTGCTCGACGCGCTCGCCGGGCACCGCAAGCGCGAGGTCAGCAACGCCGCGGTCGCGGCCCTCGACGCGCGCGCCGTGCGGGTCGAGGGGGAGCAGCAGCGGATGCCCGAGCTGCGCGACCGCGTGTTCGAGGAGTCGGAGGCGCGCCGCGCCGCTCTCGCCGATGGCGAGCCGGCCGCCGTCCCCGACGAGCCCGCCCCCGCGCCCGCCGCCGAGCTGCCGGTCCGCCCGACCCGCACCGCGCCCGTGCGCGGTTTCCGGCCGCCCGTCGACGTGTGACGCAACCCAGCGTTCGTCTGGACTTCACCGTGTCGCAACCCCGCGGACAGGGGACGCTCACCCGCACGCCCTAGCCTCGCGCTCACCGGTGCGAGGAGGTCGTGGTGTCCGACGATGGGTGGTCGCGCGCGCTGATGGCGGCGTCCGGGGTGCCGGTTGCCACCGGCGCGCAGGACGACGAGCTGCGCGCGCTCGTCAACGAGGCGCGCTCGGACGGCATCTCCCGCGCCCGGGTGATGCAGCTCGCGCAGCACCGCGAGACCGCCGTGCGCGAGGCGGTCGCCGCGCGCCCCGACTGCCCGCTCGGCATGCAGGCGTCCCTCGCCCACGACCGCCGCGCCTCGGTGCGGATCGCGCTCGCGTCGAGCGGCGCGCTGGCAGTCGCGATCTCCAAGGTGCTGGTCGCGGATCGGGAGGTCGGCGTCCTCAAGGCGCTCGCCCGCAACCCCGTGGTGCCGCGCGCCGTGCTGGAGACACTCGCCGCGCATCGTCGCGAGGAGGTCGCCCGCCTCGCACGCCGCGCGCTCGAGGGCGGCCTGCCCGCGCCGCGGCAGTCGGCGACGCGGGAGCTCGAGGAGGGCGCGCGGGCCGCGCGCCGGAGCACGAGCGACGCGCCGTCGCCCGTCGGGGACAGGGCAGCGCGGGTGCTCCCGCCGCGCCCCACGGTGGGCGGTCTCGCCCCGCGGCCGCCGCGTCGCCGGATGTCCTGAACGTTACGCGATGTCTGATTCCCCACACCGGTTTGACCGGTTCCGGAACGTTTCCCCAGGATACTTGCCATATAGGCGAGTTCGGGGAGGTTGGCTGTGGCGCTGTCGGCGAACGGGTCATCTGAGGACGTCAGGCGTGCGGTCGATCCCGCGATCACCGGCTCTGACCTGCTGCCCCTCGCGGTTCATCGCGAGCCCGCGGTGCGCGCCGCGGTAGCGGCGCGGACGGACTGTCCCATGGGCGCGCTGGTGTCGCTCGGTCACGACGCGAGCCTCGAGGTGCTGAGCGCGCTGCTCGCGAACCCGCGCACGCCGTCGTCGGTGGTGCGCCGCCTCGCGGACCACCGCGACCCGCGGATCTCGGACCTCGCGGTCCAGCGCCTGCGCAACGCGTTCCGCTGAGCGCCACCGGGCCCCTCGGCGCTAGCCTGGGGACGTGCCGCGCGACGATGCGCCGGCCGGCTTGAGCCGCACGGGAGATTGCCGTATAGTTTTCCGTTGGGCGTTTTTGCGCGCCCGCATCCCTGTCAATCAACGTTAGCGGAGTTCATGGCCAAGAAAGACGGTGTCATCGAGGTCGAGGGCACGGTGGTGGAAGCACTGCCGAACGCGTCGTTCCGAGTGGAACTGACGAACGGGCACCTGGTGCTCGCCCACATCTCGGGGAAGATGCGCCAGCACTACATCAGGATCCTCCCCGAGGACCGCGTGGTGGTGGAGCTCAGCCCGTATGACCTGTCCCGCGGCCGGATCGTCTACCGCTACAAGTGAGCCGTCGACCGAGCGCATCCGTGCGCGACGTCGACGCAGGAAAGAACCATGAAGGTTAAGCCCAGCGTCAAGCCGATCTGCGACAAGTGCAAGGTGATCCGACGCAATGGCCGCGTGATGGTCATCTGCGAGAACCTGCGCCACAAGCAGCGTCAGGGCTAGACACACCCCCATATCGATCCTCGTTCGACCATATGCATCAAACCCCCGGCTCGGAGGCCGGGGCCCGCATCACACACCGCGGGGCGGTCGAGCGTCAGACCTCCGACTACTGATGGAGTAGAACCAGCAATGGCACGCATCGTCGGTGTCGACATCCCGCGCGACAAGCGCATGGTGATCGCACTTACCTACATCTACGGCGTCGGCCGCACCCGCGCCGAGCAGATCCTTGCAGCGACCGGCATCAGCCCGGACCTGCGCGTCAAGGACGCGACGGACGACCAGCTCGTCTCGATCCGCGACTACATCGAGTCCAACTTCACCGTCGAGGGCGACCTGCGCCGCGAGGTGACCGCCGACATCCGCCGCAAGGTCGAGATCGGCAACTACCAGGGTCTGCGCCACCGCCGCGGCATGCCCGTCCGTGGTCAGCGCACCAAGACCAACGCCCGCACCCGCAAGGGCCGCAAGAAGACCGTCGCCGGAAAGAAGAAGTAAGACATGGCCGCTCCTACTCGCAAGCCGCGCAAGAAGATCAAGAAGACCGTCGCGCACGGTCAGGCGCACATCAAGTCCACGTTCAACAACACGATCATCTCGATCACGGACCCCTCGGGCGCCGTCGTGTCGTGGTCGTCGTCGGGCCAGGTGGGCTTCAAGGGCTCGCGCAAGTCGACCCCGTACGCCGCGCAGATGGCCGCCGAGGCCGCTGCCCGCCGTGCGCAGGACGCGGGCATGAGCAAGGTGGACGTGTTCGTGAAGGGCCCGGGCTCGGGCCGCGACACCGCGATCCGCTCGCTGACGGCCGCCGGCCTCGAGGTGACCTCCATCAAGGACGTCACCCCGCAGGCGCACAACGGCTGCCGCCCGCCCAAGCGCCGCCGCAACTAGCACGCCCGCGCGCCCCCGGCGCGCGCCCGGTCGGGGGCCGATGCACCGCATCGGCCCCGTGACCGCCCATTTCAGCTTCTGGCCCCGGCCGGACCGATTCCGGCAGGGATTCGCGAGCATCAGATAGCGGGTGCTCGGAAAGGAAAGAACCGTGCTGATTGCACAGCGTCCCACGCTGACCGAGAAGGTCATCTCGGAGAACCGTTCGCAGTTCTCGCTCAAGCCGCTCGAGCCGGGCTTCGGCTACACGCTCGGCAACTCGCTCCGCCGCACGCTGCTGTCGTCCATCCCGGGCGCGGCCATCACGTCGGTGCGATTCGAGGGCGTCCTCCACGAGTTCACCACCATCGACGGGGTGAAGGAGGACGTGACCGAGATCCTGCTCAACCTCAAGAACCTCGTGGTCTCGTCGGAGCACGACGAGCCCGTCGTGATGTACCTGCGCAAGTCGGGTGCGGGCGCGGTCACCGGTGCGGACATCGCCCCGCCGGCCGGCGTCGAGGTCCACAACCCGGACCTCCACATCGCGACCCTCAACGCGAAGGCGAAGTTCGAGGTCGAGCTGACGGTCGAGCGCGGTCGCGGCTACGTGCCCGCCTCGATGAACAAGAGCTACGACGCCGAGATCGGCCAGATCCCGGTCGACTCGATCTACTCGCCGGTCCTCAAGGTGACGTACAAGGTCGAGGCCACCCGTGTCGCACAGCGCACGGACTTCGACGAGCTCGTCATCGACGTGGAGACCAAGTCGTCCATCTCGCCGCGTGACGCCCTGGCGTCGGCGGGCTCGACCCTGGTCGAGCTGTTCTCGCTCGCGCGCGGCCTCAACGAGGCCGCCGAGGGCATCGAGATCGGCCCGTCGGACACCGACGAGTCGCTCGAGGAGGACTACAACCAGCCGATCGAGGAGCTGAACCTCACCCAGCGGTCCTACAACTGCCTCAAGCGCGAGGGCATCCACACCGTGGGCGAGCTCACCGCGCGCTCGGAGGCGGACCTGATGGACATCCGCAACTTCGGACAGAAGTCGATCACCGAGGTCAAGGAGAAGCTCGCCGAGCTGGGCTTCTCCCTCAAGGACAGCGCCGTCGAGTACGACAGCTCCTCGTCCGTGTACTTCTCGGGCAGCGACGAGTAACAAGGAGAACCACCAATCATGCCTACCCCCACCAAGGGTGCCCGTCTCGGCGGCGGTCCTGCGCACGAGCGTCAGATGCTCGCGAACCTTTCGCAGAGCCTCTTCGAGCACGGCCGCATCACCACGACCGTGACCAAGGCCAAGCGCCTGCGCCCGCACGCCGAGCGTCTCATCACCTTCGCGAAGCGCGGCGACCTCGCCTCGCGCCGCAAGGTGCTCGGGATCCTCTCGGACAAGGGCGTCGTCCACAAGCTCTTCACCGAGATCGGCCCCGGCTTCGCCGAGCGTGACGGCGGCTACACCCGCATCACCAAGACCGGCTTCCGCAAGGGCGACAACGCCCCCATGGCCGTGATCGAGCTCGTCGAGTTCGGCGCCCCCGCCAAGAAGGCCGTCGCCAAGGAGGCCGAGAAGGCCACCAAGAAGGCCGCGCCGAAGAAGGCTGCGAAGGTCGAGGAGGCCCCCGTGGCCGAGGAGACCGTCGTCGAGGAGACCGAGGCCGCCGAGGCCCCGGCCGCCGACGACGCCGCCGAGACCAAGTAAGTCAGCGCCTCCCTCAGGAGGCCGAACGAGGCGGGTCCGCATGATCGAGCAGCAGCCGATCGTGCGGGCCCGC
>Ga0207735_100079_pt1 | contig 25497 bp, 22 predicted proteins | sample TtaePargueraPR_9_FD_187280 | JGI IMG/M metagenome (GOLD analysis project Ga0207735, IMG submission 187280) | Aerobic enrichment media microbial communities from Bioluminiscent Bay, La Parguera, Puerto Rico - Tt and E2 (1) (SPAdes) | ecosystem: Environmental > Aquatic > Marine > Unclassified ... | reverse complement strand
TGGTCTGCCCGCCGATCGGGTTGGCCGAGCCGGGCTTGACGACGACGGAGGTCACGCCGCCGGCGAGCGCGTCGCGGAACCCCTCCTCCTCGATGTTGATGCCGTCCAGCGCCCGGAATGCGGCGCCGTTCGGGGCGGTCTTCTCGTTGGTGTCGTCGCCGGCCCAACCCTCGGCCTCCTCGTGCACGCCGACGTGCCCGTGCGACTCGACGAACCCGGGCAGCACCCACCGGCCGCCCGCGTCGACGGTGCGGACGCCGTCGGGGATCTCGACGTCGGCGCCGACGGCCGTGATGATCCCGTCGGTGATCAGGACGGTGCCGTGCTCGACCGGATCGCCCACGACGGGGACGACGTAGCCGTTCGTGACGGCGACGGAGCTGCGGGTGGTGCCCGGGGTGGTGGGCTGCGTGGAGGAGGTCATGGGGCCATCCTGCCTCCCGCATCACCCCGGTGCTGCCGGCCCGTCGCCGCTCCGGGTTTCCCCCGGCCACCGTCCCCGTCCCCTGCCCTCGTTCTGCCGACGTCGGCACTCTGTCCCCAGGTCGGCAGTTCGAACTACCGATCCGGGGCCGAACTGCCGACGTCGGCAAATCGGACTGGATGACGAGGCTCGGTGCACGGCCGGCAGACGCTGCGCGGCGGTCGGTCGGCGCCCGCGATGTGATCGGCACTCCGCGGCCAGGTCGGCACGGATGACTGCCGAACTGGCCGCACCGTGCTGACCCGACTGGGGTGGGCACGCCGGCGACGGGCTGAACAGTGGGTCCCTGCCCGCGCACCGCCGCCGGGGTCAGCCCTCCGGGACGTTCTCCTCGACCTCGCGCAGCCACGCCGCCGCCGAGGCGTCCGACGGCATCCGCCAGTCCCCCCGCGGCGACATGGTCCCGCCGGCCGACACCTTGGGCCCGTTCGGCAGCGCCGAGCGCTTGAACTGCGAGGAGAAGAACCGCCGGAAGAACACCAGCATCCACCGTCGGATCGTCGCGAGGTCGTAGGCGGAGCGCTCGTCGTGCGGGTAGCTCGGCGGCCAGTCGCCGACGGACGCGTCCTGCCAGGCGTGCCAGGCGAGGAACGCGATCTTCGACGGCCGCATCCCGAACCGCAGCGTCCAGTACAGCGTGAAGTCCTGCAGCGCGTAGGGGCCCACCATCGCCTCGGTGGACTGCGGCGCCTCGCCCTCGCCGGCGGGCACCAGCTCGGGCGAGATCTCCTGCACGACGATCTCGCGCAGCACGTCGCCGACCTCCCCGGGGAAGTCGCCGGAGTCGGCCACCCAGCGGATGAGGTGCTGGATCAGCGTCTTCGGCACCCCGGTGTTCACCGCGTAGTGCGACATCTGGTCGCCGACGCCGTAGGTGCACCACCCCAGCGCCAGCTCGGACAGGTCGCCCGTGCCCAGCACGATGCCGCCGCGGTGGTTGGCGATCCGGAACAGGTAGTCGGTGCGCAGGCCGGCCTGGACGTTCTCGAAGGTCACGTCGTACACCGGCTCGCCGGCGCCGTACGGGTGGTCCAGGTCGCGCAGCATCTGCTCGGCGGCGGGCCGGATGTCGAGCTCCTCGAAGCGCACTCCCAGCGCGCGCGCCAGCCGTGTGGCCCGGTCCTTGGTCTCGGACGACGTCGCGAAGCCCGGCATCGTGACGGCGTGCACGTCGGTGCGGGGTCGCCCGAGCCGGTCCATCGCCTTCGCGGCCACGACCAGCGCCTGCGTGGAGTCCAGCCCGCCGGAGACGCCGACGACGACCTTGGGCTGCCCGATCGCGGCGAGCCGCCGCTCCAGGCCGGTGACCTGGATGTTGTACGCCTCGTAGCAGTCCTGGGCGAGCCGCGTGGCGTCGTCGGGCACGAACGGGAACCGGTCCACGTGCCGGCGCAGGCCGAGGTCGCCCGACGGCGGACCCACCTCCCACTCGACGGTCCGGAAGTCCCCGGTGCGGTCCCGCAGCGCCCGCCGGTTGTCGTCGAACGTGCCCTGGCGCATCCGGTCCTGGCGCAGCCGGTCGAGGTCGACGTCGGCGACCGCGCGGCGCGGTCCGTCGGGGAACCGGTCCGTCTCGGCCAGCAGGTCGCCGGCCTCGTAGACCAGCGTCTGCCCGTCCCAGGACAGGTCGGTGGACGACTCGCCCTGCGACGCGGCGGCGTACGCGTAGGCGGCGTGGCAGCGCGCCGACGCCGAGCGCACCAGCAGGCGGCGGTCCTCGGCGCGGGCGATCGTGATCGGGCTGGCGGACGGGTTGAGCAGCACGGTCGCGCCGGCCAGCGCGGCCTCGGCCGACGGCGGCACGGGCACCCACATGTCCTCGCACACCTCGACGTGCACGGTCAGGCCGGCGACGTCGGAGGCGCGGAACAGCAGGTCCGGACCGCAGGGGACGTCGTCGTCGGCGAACGGCAGCCGCACGCGCGCGCCCCGCAGCGCCTCGCCCGAGGCGAACCAGCGCTTCTCGTAGAACTCGCGGTAGGTCGGCAGGTACGTCTTGGGTGCGACGCCGAGCACGCGCCCGCCCTGGATCACGACGGCGCAGTTGTAGACCCTGCCCTCGATCTCGAGCGGAGCGCCCACGACGAGCAGCGGACGCAGGTCGGCGCTGGCCTCCACGATCTGCTCCAGGGCGTCGGTGACGGCCTCGAGCAGCGTGTCGGCCAGGTGCAGGTCGTCGAGGGCGTACCCGGACACGGACAGCTCGGGGAACAGCGCGACGGCCGCCCCGTCGTCGTGGCAGGCGCGCGCCTGGTCGAGCACGGCGGCGGCGTTCGCGGCCGGGTCGGCGAGCGTGACGGGCACCGTGCACGAGGCGATCCGGGCGAACCCGTGGGCGTAGGCGTTGCGGAAGTCCACACCCCGAGTGTGCCCGACGACACCGGTCCGGCGTTGGCCGGGTGTCCGACGGCGGCGCTAGGGTCGCACCCGTGGCGCAGAATCCTGCGGGCCGAGCGCCCGCTCCCCAGAAGCCGGCGGCGCCGGGGTCCGACGACGGTTGGGCACCCGTGCGGGGTCGCAAGCGGATGCGCGTGGTCGCGACCATCGTGGCGATCGCCATGCTGCTGACCGTCGTCGGCGGCACCGCCGTCAGCGTGCTCACCGCGGCGTCGGCGAGCGCCCACGACCAGCTCCTGTCCTCCGACCCGGAGGACGGTGCGGAGCTCGACGAGCCGGTCGAGGAGGTCTCGCTGACGTTCAGCGCGGACGTCATCGCCGAGGGCACCCAGGTGCTCGTGACGACGCCGTCCGGTGACGTCGAGGCCGACGTCACCGTCGAGGGCGCGGTCGTCACGGCGGGCTTCGGCGAGCAGACGGCCGGCGGGGACTACGCCGTGACCTGGCGTGTCGTGTCCTCCGACGGCCATCCGATCACCGGCGAGTTCGCGTACACGGTGGCCGGGCAGGCCGGTGGCGAGGCCTCGGCGGAGGCGTCCGCGTCCCCGGCCGAGGAGCCGGTCCCCGCGGCCTCGGCGGAGTCCGAGCTCGAGGAGTCCGGCGAGGCCGACGGTCTCGGCGCCACCGAGCCCACGCCGTCGTCCACCACGGACGCCGAGGAGACCGCCGGCGCCGGCTCGATGCCGCTGCTGTACGGTGCCGCGCTGATCGCCGCGATCGGTGTCGCCGTCGCGCTGCTGATGCGGTCGCGCCGGCGTCTGCACGAGTCCGTCGGCCAGGACCCGCGGGACCGCGACCAGGACTGAACCGTCGTCCGCGGCACCGAGACGCGCCACGAGGGGCGCAAAAGTCGCAGGAAGCCGCGGATGTTCCATAGTGTGTTCCCGGTCCACCGGTTCTGCCGGTCCGACCGTGAACGTGACGGCGCACGGGTCCGTGCGTCGTGATCCGGAGAAGGGATGCACATGTCGCTCAACAAGTCCGAGCTCGCCTCGGCCATCGCTGCCAAGGCCGACCTGACCAAGTCGGACGCCGAGGCCGCCCTCAACGCCTTCCAGGAGGTGCTCATCGAGTCGCTCGGCAAGGGCGAGGCCGTCAAGGTCACCGGTCTGCTCTCGGTCGAGCGTGTCGAGCGCGCCGCCCGCACCGGTCGCAACCCGCGCACCGGTGAGGAGATCCAGATCCCGGCCGGCTACGGCGTGAAGATCAGCGCCGGCTCGCTGCTGAAGAAGGCCGTCGCCAAGTGATGTCCCGCTGACCTCGGTCAGCTTCTCGAGGGCCCGTCGTCCGCTGTGCCGCGGACGGCGGGCCCTCGCGTGTCCGGGGCGCCGGCGTCAGAGGTCGCCCTTGCGCTCCAGGTAGCGCATCGCGACCCACCCGAACGGCACCCGGCCCCAGTAGGTCACCAGCCGGAACAGGATGGTGGTGGACAGGGCGATCGACGCCGGCACACCGGCCGCCGTGAGGCCGGCGGTCAGGGCCGCCTCGACACCACCCAGGCCGCCCGGCGTCGGGACCAGGGCACCGAGGGCGTTGCCCACCAGGTAGATGACGGCGACGTCGACCAGGTTGAGGGACTGCCCGAACGCGGCCAGCGCGGCGTCGAAGGCCAGCACGTACCCGAGCGACATGATGACGTTGCCGCCGATGCCCAGGGCCAGGCGGGTCGGCTGTCCGAGCATCTGCGACAGCCGGGGCCAGACCTGCTCGAGCGTGGGGCGGATCTTCTCCCACACCCAGCGCCGCACGGCCGGCACGAGCAGCGTGGCCACGACCGCGACGGCGACGCCGGCGATCGCCAGCAGCACCGTGATGGACGGCAGCTCGATGAGCCCGCCGGACCCGGTGAAGATCGACAGGACCACCAGCAGCACCACGGTCACCACGAACTGCGAGACCTGGACCAGCGCGACGGTCGCGACGGCCATCGGTGTCTCGATGCCGCGCCGGGTCAGCATCCGCAGGTTCAGTGCGGCCGGTCCGATGCCTGCCGGTGCGGCGAGGGCCACGAAGGAGCCGGCCATCTGGGTCAGCGTCGCCCGCCACAGCGGCAGCTTCTTCGGGGAGAAGGCGGAGAACGTCAGCGCCGCGCCGAACCAGGTGATCGCCCCGAGCGCGAAAGCCGCCACGATCCACCACGGGTTCGCGCGGGAGACGGCGTCGGTGATCTCGTCGAGGTTCATGGTGGTGACCAGCGCGGTGATCACCACGATGAACAGCGCCAGCATGACGACGGTCCGGGCGCCGAACCGGGTGATGTTCTGGGGCTGGACGTCGACCTGGGGGAGGCGCTCGACGAGGGCGTCGCGCAGCGCGTCGAGCAGGCCCTTGCGCTGGCGGACCTCGACCCGGGTCGCGGCCGGCAGGGCGACGGACTGCAGCAGTGGCCCGACGGCGGCGACGTCCGCGGCGGGCAGCGCCTGCACGGCGGAGGCGACCGCGCGGTCGGCGCCGACGCGCAGGGCCAGCAGCGCGAGGAGCTGGGTGAGGTCGAGCCGCCGTCCGAGGGTCGTCGAGGCGATCTCGCCCTGCTCCCAGCCGGTGAGCCACACGCGGGGCTCGCCACCGCCGTCGTCCCGGGCGACGAGCAGCACGTCCGGGGTGAGCGCGTGGTGCGTCAGCCCGGCGGCGTGGGCTCGGCGCAGCTGGGCCCACGCGGCGGCGAGGACCGCGTCGCCCTGCGGGCCGTCGAGGGCGTCGTCCGGCAGGTCGCGCCAGGCGACGGCGTCCGGGGTGTGCTCGGTGACGAGCACGATGGAGTCGGCCGCCTCGCCGACGCCGAGCAGCCGCGGGGTGCGGACCCCGGCGGCGGACGCGGCGTAGGCGAGCAGCGCGTTGCGCTCGGCGACGGCCTTGAGGGAGACCTGCGCGCGGCCCTCCAGCCCGCGCAGCCGCAGGGCGCGCCACATGCGGGTGAGCATGCCGACGACGTGGCGGTCGCCGTCCAGCACGACGACGTCGCGGCGGGTCCCGTCCGGGGTGAACATCGCGTACACGCGGGTGTCGTTGGCGCGGGTGAGGGCGACGGTCGCCGGGTCGGTGAGGGCGCCCGACGTCGGCACCGCGGCGGCGTCGCGTCCGCGCTCGCCGTAGCGGGGGCGGTTGCGCAGCAGCGCTCGCAGGGTGGTGCGCCCGGTGACCTCGCCGGCGGAGTCGACGTGGGTGACGGTGTCGTCGGGGATGCGGTCCACGGGGTCGGTGCGCTCCGCCGCCGTGCCACCGGCGTCCGGGTCGGCGGACGCCTCGGTACCGCCGTCGTCGACGCTGGCGGAGACGCCGCGGACCCGGACCAGGGCGTTGGGACGGAACCCGGCACGGCGGACGGCGGTGACGAGCTCGCCGCCGTAGGCGCGCTCGGAGCGCACCCCGGAGGCGTACTGCACCGTCTGGCCCGCCAGGCGGCCGACGAGCAGGGCGACGAGCACGCTGGGCAGCGGCGCCTGGCCGGTGATGAGCGCGATGATCAGCGCCAGGTACAGCACGTTCCAGGACCACCGCACGGTCCGGCGTCGGGTGCGGGGGCCCGCCGCTGTCAGCAGGGCGGCGATGCCCGCGACGTAGCCGGGCAGGGTGAGCCGCCACGCGCCGTCGGCGAACACGGAGAACGCCCGGATCAGCTCGTCGCTCCCCAGCCAGTCCAGCAGCAGGACCGTGAGCACGCCGAGGACGAGGCCCAGCGTGGCGGCGACGATCGACTCGACGACCTGGCGGCCGAGCCGGCGCAGGCCCAGCTCGACGAGCACCGCCACCGGGACGAACAGGGTGACCAGCGCCTCCAGGACGGCGACCGGCAGGAACAGCAGCTCGCCGAGGAACGTGTTGAACGCCCGCACGTCGGCCGTGACGCCCTCGGTGGTGCCGTGCGCGACGACGGACAGGACCAGCACGAGCGCGATGCCGAACGTGCTGCCGATGATGCCGAGCAGGTCGGAGGGGTGGCGCACGCGCTGCTCGGGGGTGTCGACCACCCGCACCAGACCGGCGTCGGAGTCCGTGACGCCCTCGCCCAGGAACAGGGCGCGCAGGGCCCCGGTCGCCGGGGCCGGCTCGTCGCCGACGAACGAGCCCACGTCGTGCACCGAGGTGCCCGCGGCACCGCGGCCCGCGGGCACCTCGCCGCTGGCTCGGGACATACCGGGATTCTAGGTGCGCGGCCTCGTTTCGGCCCGGTCAGCACGCCGCCGGGACGCACCGGTCGCTGTCCGACCCTCCTGATATGTCACACTCACGTGATCTGGGCGACACAGTTGCCTGGTAGAAACGTCGTCACTGTGGACGGCTCGCGGCGACCCCGCGACCCGCATCGAAGAGGGGAACAACCATGAGGACGATCCGAAGGGCCCGGCGCTCGGCCGCGGCCGCGGCCGGCACCACGGCCGTCCTGCTGGCGCTGACGGCGTGCGGCGGCAGCGGCACCGACGAGGGGTCGGAGGGCACGGACGGCGGCGCCGCCGCCGAGTCGCTGGTCATCGGCACGACCGACAAGATCACGACCATCGACCCCGCCGGGTCGTACGACAACGGCTCCTTCGCCGTGATGAACCAGGTCTACCCGTTCCTGATGAACACCCCCTACGGCAGCCCGGACGTGGAGCCGGACATCGCCGAGTCGGCGGAGTTCACCTCGCCCACCGAGTACACCGTCACCCTCAAGTCCGGCCTGACGTGGGCCAACGGCAACGACCTGACGGCCTCCGACGTGAAGTTCAGCTTCGACCGCCAGCTCGCCATCGCGCACGAGAACGGCCCGTCGTCGCTGCTGTACAACCTGGACAGCACCGAGGTCGTCGACGACACCACCGTCGTCTTCCACCTCAAGGAGGCGAACGACCAGGTCTTCCCGTCGATCCTGTCCTCGCCGGCCGGCCCGATCGTCGACGAGGACGTGTTCTCCGCCGACGCCCTCACCCCGGACGCGGAGATCGTGGACGGCCAGGCCTTCGCCGGCCAGTACGTCATCACGAGCTACACCCAGAACGAGCTGGTCTCCTACGCGGCGTTCGACGGCTACCAGGGGCTGCTCGGCGAGGCCGAGACCCCCGAGATCAACGTCTCCTACTTCGCCGACGCCTCCAACCTCAAGCTCGAGGTCCAGCAGGGCTCGGTGGACGTCGCCTTCCGCTCGCTGTCCTCGACCGACATCGAGGACCTGCAGGGCGACGACGCCGTCAAGGTCGTCGAGGGCCCGGGCGGCGAGATCCGCTACGTCGTCTTCAACTTCGACACCCAGCCCCACGGTGCCGCGCAGGACGACGCCGACGAGGACATGGCGCTGGCCGTCCGGCAGGCCGTGGCGCACCTCATCGACCGCGAGGCCATCTCCGAGCAGGTCTACAAGGGCACCTACACCCCGCTGTACTCCTACGTCCCCGCCGGCCTGACCGGCGCGACGGAGTCCCTCAAGGAGCTGTACGGCGACGGCGAGGGCGGCCCGGACGCCGACGCCGCCGCGACCGTCCTGGAGGACGCCGGTGTCGAGACGCCGGTCGAGCTCAGCCTGCAGTACTCCAACGACCACTACGGCCCCTCCTCGGGCGACGAGTACGCCCTGATCAAGGACCAGCTCGAGTCGTCCGGCCTGTTCAGCGTGGACCTGCAGACCACCGAGTGGGTGCAGTACAGCGAGGACCGCACCGCCGACGTCTACCCGGCCTACCAGCTCGGCTGGTTCCCGGACTACTCCGACGCGGACAACTACCTCACGCCGTTCTTCCTGGACGGCGGGTTCCTCGGCAACCACTACTCGAACCCGACGGTCGACGAGCTGATCGTCGAGCAGGGCGTCACCGAGGACCCGGACGAGCGCGCGGCCGTCATCGAGGAGATCCAGGACACCGTGGCGCAGGACCTGTCCACGGTGCCGTACCTGCAGGGCGCGCAGGTCGCCGTCGTCGGCGCCGACGTGGCCGGCGCCGAGGACACCCTCGACGCCTCCTTCAAGTTCCGCTACGCGGCACTGAGCAAGGGCTGATCGAGGAACCCTGCCCGTGGCTGCAGCACCGACGGCAGGAAGCGCACTGGGACGGTACGTCCTGGTGCGCTTCCTGCTCATCATCCCGACCGTCCTCATCCTGGTCACGACCGTGTTCGTGCTCATGCGCGCCACGGGTGACCCGATCACGGCCGCGCTCGGCGGCCGCCTCACCCCCGACCAGCTCGCCGAACGTATCTCCGCCGCCGGCTACGACCGGCCGATCCTCGTGCAGTACTGGGAGTACCTGACGGGCATCCTCACCGGCGACTTCGGGACCACCATCAGCGACAACCGTCCCGTCACCGAGGTGCTGGCCACGTACGGCGCCGCCACGCTCGAGCTCAGCGCCTACGCGGTGCTCGTCGCGCTCGTCCTCGGCGTCCCGTTCGGCATGATCGCGGCCTACCGCCGCGACCTGCTGCCCGACGCCGTGCTGCGGGTGCTCGCGATCCTCGCCTACGCGACGCCGGTGTTCTTCGCCGGCCTGCTGCTCAAGCTGATCTTCTCGGTGTGGCTGGGCTGGTTCCCCGTCGCGGGCCGGGTCTCGACCGGCGGCGAGATCGCGATGCGTCAGGCCGGCGCCGACTCGGGCTTCATGCTGGTCGACGCGTTCGCCACCGGGGACCCCGCCGTCGTGCTCGACGTGCTGTCCCACGCGTTCCTGCCCGCCCTGACCCTGGGGCTGCTCACCGCGGGCGTCTTCCTGCGGCTGGTGCGCACCAACATGATCGGCACGCTGGGCACCGAGTACGTCGACGCCGCCCGCTCCCGCGGCGTGCGCGAGCGTCGGCTCGTGACCGCGCACGCCTGGCGGCCGGCCCTCATCCCGATCATCACGGTGGCCGGCATGCAGATCGCCATGCTGCTGGTCGGCGCGGTGCTGACCGAGACCACGTTCGAGTGGCGAGGGCTGGGCTTCCAGCTCTCGGAGTACCTGCAGGCGCGCGACTTCGTGGCCGTCCAGGGCATCGTCGTCGTCATGGCCGTCGTGGTCGCGGTGACCAACTTCCTGGTGGACGTCATCGCCGCGCTCGTCGACCCGAGAGTGAGGTTCTGATGACCGCTCCGGAGATCGCCGGGGGGCCCGGCGCCGCACCCGCCACCCCCGAGCACCTGGGCGGGCGCGGTGCCTGGTGGCGTCGGCTGCCCGTGGTCCGTCAGGTGCGCCAGAGCGTGGGCCTGCAGCGGGGCATGCTCGTCGCCGGGCTGGTGCTGTGCGCCGTGTTCGTGGTCACGGCCGTGGGGGCCCGCTGGATCGCGCCGTACGGCTGGTCGCAGCTGCGCACGCCGGACGGGACGTTCGGCGCCCAGCAGCCGCCGAGCGCCGAGCACTGGTTCGGCACCACCGTCGGCGGCTACGACGTGCTGTCCCGCGTGGTGTGGGGCGCCCAGACGGCGTTGCTGGTGGTGATCGTCGCCGTGCTGGCCTCGATCGTCGTCGGCGTGCTGCTCGGGCTGGTGTCGGGCTACTTCGGCGGCTGGGCGGACCGCATCCTGGTGCTCGTCGCCGACGCCGTCTACGCCTTCCCGTCCCTGCTGCTCGCGATCCTGCTCGCCATCGTCATCTCGGGCGGACAGTCGAGCATGTGGGGCGGGGTGCTGGCCGCGGCGCTGTCCATCACGGTGGTGTTCGTGCCGCAGTACTTCCGCGTGGTGCGGGCCGAGGTGGTCCGCATCAAGTCCGAGGCGTTCGTCGACGCCGCGCGCGTGCTGGGCACGCCGCACCGGCGCATCATGACCCGCCACGTGCTGCGCAACTCGGTGCGCACCCTGCCGCTCATCGTCACGCTGAACGCCTCGGAGGCGATCCTGACCCTGGCGGGCCTCGGCTTCCTCGGGTTCGGCATCGAGCCGTCGGCGGCGGCCGAGTGGGGGTACGACCTGCAGCGGGCGGTCGCGGACGTCACGTCCGGCATCTGGTGGACCGCGCTGTTCCCGGGCCTGGCGATCGTGCTGGCCGCCATGGGGATGACGCTCGTCGGCGAGTCGCTCAACGACCTGGCCGACCCGCGGCTGCGGGTCCGTGCCCGGAACCGGAAGGTCGCCGGATCGGTCGCCGCCACCTCGGTCGCGACCGCGCCGGCGGGGGAGTCGTCGGCCGCCGCCGACCCGAAGGAGGACTCATGAGCACGCCCGTCGCGCGGATCGACGACCTCGCCGTCTCGTTCGCCACCGACGCCGGCCCGGTGCGGGCCGTCGACGGCGTCAGCCTCGACGTCGCACCCGGCGAGGTGCTCGCCATCGTGGGCGAGTCCGGGTCCGGCAAGACGGTGACGGCCAAGACCGTCCTCGGGCTGCTGCCGGCGACGGCGACGGCGAGCGGTGCCGTCGTGCTCAGCGGGCGCGACGGGACGGAGACCGACGTCGTGCACGTGTCCGCGGGCGAGCTGCGTCAGGTGCGCGGCCGGGACGTGGCGATGGTGTTCCAGGAGCCGTCCACCGCCCTGAACCCCGTGTACACGGTGGGCTGGCAGATCACCGAAGGTCTGCGCGCCCACGGCAGGGTCTCGGCGAAGGAGGCCCGCCGGCGCGCCGTCGAGGTGCTGCGGACGGTCGGCATCCCCGACCCGGAGCAGCGGGTGGACCACTACCCGCACCAGTTCTCCGGCGGGCAGAAGCAGCGCGTGGTGATCGCGATGGCGCTGGTGCTGAACCCCGGGCTGATCGTCGCGGACGAACCGACGACCGCGCTGGACGTGACGGTCCAGGCGGAGATCCTGGACCTGCTGCGCAGCCTGCGGGACTCCACGGGCACCGCGATCGTGCTCATCACGCACAACATGGGTGTGGTGGCGGACCTCGCCGACCGGGTCGCGGTGATGTTCCACGGCAAGGTGGTCGAGGAGGCTCCCGTGGCGGACCTCTTCGCCGCGCCGCAGGCCGAGTACACGCGGTCGCTGCTCGGTGCGGTGCCTCGCGTCGGTGAGGGGACGGCGCGCGCCGAGGCGCGGGCCGCGGCCCGTCCGGAGGGCTGGGCGGACGCCGAACCCGTCGTCGCGGCCGAGCACCTGACCATCACCTACCCGGGCCGGTTCCGCCGGCCGGGCTTCACCGCCGTCGACGACGTCTCCCTGGCGATCCGCCCCGGCGAGGTCCTGGGGCTGGTCGGCGAGTCGGGGTCGGGCAAGACCACGATCGCGCGCGCGGTGGCGGGCCTGCAGCCGGTCACGGACGGTTCCCTGCGGGTGCTGGGCACGCAGATGCGTGGTGCGCGGGGGCGAGCGCTGGCGGACATGCGTCCTCGCCTGGGCTTCGTGTTCCAGGACCCGGCGACGTCGTTCAACCCGCTGCTGACGATCGCCGAGTGTGTGGCCGAGCCGCTGGTGGTGCACGGGCGGGCGTCGTCCCCGGACGCGGCGCGCGGACGGGTCGACGAGCTGCTGGAGGCCGTCCAGCTCCCGCGGTCCTACGGCGACCGGTACCCGCACGAGCTCTCCGGCGGGCAGCGGCAGCGGGCGTCGTTGGCGCGGGCCCTGGCCCTCGAGCCGGAGCTGCTGGTCGCGGACGAGCCGACGTCGGCCCTGGACGTCTCGGTGCAGGCCCGCGTGCTGGAGCTGTTCGCCGAGCTGCAGGACGAGCTGGGGTTCGCGTGCCTGTTCGTCTCCCACGACCTGGCGGTCGTGGACCGGCTCGCCGACCGGATCGCGGTGCTCTACCGCGGCCGCCTCGTCGAGGAGGGCACGGGGGCCGAGGTGCTGGGCTCGCCGCGGGAGGAGTACACGCGCCGGCTGCTCGCGTCGTTGCCGGTGCCCGACCCGGTCGAGCAGGCCCGGCGGAGGGCTCAGCCCACGCCGAGCGCCGCGAGCCACGCGTCGGGCACGAACGCGTAGCCGACGAACGCGACGACGTCGAGCAGGGTGTGCGCGACGACGAGGGGCAGCACCCGGTGGCGCCCCCACCGTGAGGTGTAGAACCAGGAGAAGACGACGCCCATGACGACGTTGCCGAGGAACGGCCCGATGCCCTGGTAGAGGTGGTAGGAGCCGCGCAGCAGCGAGCTGGTGACGATGAACGTGAGCCGGTGCCAGCCGAGGTCGGCGGTGCGTTCGTGCAGGTAGGCGACGGCGATGACCTCCTCGAGCAGGCCGTTCTGCAGGGCGGCGAGGATCAGGACGGGCACGGTCCACCAGTACTCGCTCAGGGCGCTGGCCTGGATCTCGACGGTGATGCCGAGCGCCCGGCCGAGCGCGTAGAACGCGAGGCCGGGGATGCCGATGGCCGCGGCGAGCGCGACCCCCCAGGCGGTGTCGCGGCCGGGCCGGGCGGCGTCGAACCCGATCCGGCGCAGCGTCCCGGGTCCGCGCGCGGACAGCAGGTAGAGCGCGAGCGCGACGGGCAGGACGGCGAACGCGATGCCGAGCAGCTGGTAGGTCAGGTCGAGGTAGGGGCGGGCCGAGCGGGAGGCGTTGAGCGTGGCCGACTGCTCGGCGAGCGCCGTGCCGGAGGTGAGCCGGGCGACGATGTTGACGATCGCGTAGACGGCGCTCTGGCCGAGGCTGAGGCCGAGGACGAGCCAGATCTCGGCGCCGGTCCGACGGCGGTCGCGGGCGCTGCGGACGGGTGCTGCGGGTGCGGGCGGGGTCCACGGCGCCGCGGGGTCGGTCTGCGGTGCGGTCACCGCCCCAGCCTAGGCACCCCTCCGCACGGCTGTGGGCGCTCTTTGTGGCCTGAAATGAGATGAATGCGTGTTTTCGACGCCCAAGAAGTGCGCCCACAGCTGAGGTCAGAGGGCCGGGTCAGGGGGACGACGGCGGCCGGCCCGGTCGGCGGGGCGGACGGGCGTCGCGGGGCATTCGACCCGCGTCGCGCAGCGCCCGGCGCAGCAGCATCTCGATCTGCGCGTTGACGCTGCGCAGGTCGTCGGCGGCCCATCGCGCCAGCGCCTCGTGGACGGCGGGGTCCAGCCGGAGCGGCACCTGCTTGCGGGCGGGCCGGCGGCCGGTCGACGACGGCGTCCCCGCGGCGGGCCCGGCACCCTCCGGTGCGTCGTCGCCCGCCGGGGTGCCGTCGTCGTCCCCGGACGCTGCCGCCTGGGTCGTCACTGGTAGAGCGACCCCGCGTTGACGACCGGGGTGGCCCTGCTCTCCCCGCACAGCACGACGAGCAGGTTGGAGACCATCGTGGCGCGGCGCTCGTCGTCGAGGGCCACGACGTCCTCGGCCTCGAGGCGGTGCAGCGCCGTCTCGACCATGGAGACCGCGCCGTCCACGATGCGCTCGCGGGCCGCGATGATGGCGCCGGCCTGCTGGCGCTGCAGCATCGCCTGGGCGATCTCGGGCGCGTAGGCGAGGTGGGAGATGCGTGCCTCGATGACCTCGACGCCGGCGACGGCGACGCGTTCGGCCACCTCGGCGGCGATCTCGTCCGACACGAGCTCGGTCGCGCCCCGCAGCGACTCGGTGCCGTTGCCGCCGTCGTACGGGTGGGACATGGCCACGTGCCGCAGCGCGGACTCGGACTGCACCACGACGAAGTCGTCGTAGTCCTCGACGGCGAAGCTGGCCCGCGCGGTGTCGGCGACCTGCCACACGACGATCGTGGCGATGTTGATCGGGTTGCCGTCGGCGTCGTTGACCTTGAGCTCGCTGGTCTCGAAGTTGCGCACGCGCACCGACACCTTGGAACGGGTGGAGAGCGGGACCGTCAGCACGAGACCGGTGCGCCGCACGGTGCCGACGTACCGCCCGAAGAACTGGACGACGAGGGTCTGGCCGGGGCTGACGACGGCGATGCCGGTCAGCGGCAGGACGCCGACGACGGCGAGCAGGATGCCGGGCACGATGCCGACCGGGCCGGCCGCGAGCATCGTGGCGATGCCGAGCAGGAGGAGGGCGGCGGCGAGCACGATCGCGAGCACGGTCCCACCGGCCCCGAGGGACCAGGCGTCCCGTTCGGCGATGTCGACGCGGGTGCCGGCGTGGCCGACGGGCGTGCCGGTCGGGGCGGGCGCGCCGAGGTCGCGGGTGGGGGCGGGGTCGGTCATCGGGGTGGCTCCCTGGGGTCGTCGGGCACGCCGTCCTGGCGCTGTCAAAGTGATATCACATTTGGTGCCCGCGCCGGGAGGGGGTTGTGGCGGGCGCCGGGCTGTGCCATCCTTCAAACTAGTTTGCAACACAAAGTGATTTGCCGATCCTGAGGAGTCCGTCCATGAACGCTCGCGTCGACCGCACGCCGACCGGCGACGACCCCCGCCTCGACGTCGCGGAGTCCCAGCGCCTCATCGCCGCCTCCCAGGAGCGTGCCCGCCGAGGCCTCGAACCCGACGGCCGCCTGCTCTTCGGGACCTGGGCCGTGGCCTGGGGAGTCGGCTACACGATCCTGTGGGTGAGTGCCCGCGACACCGGCGCCAGCCCCGGCGGCGTCGCCTTCGCCGTCTTCTTCGCGCTGCTCGCCACAGCCGTCGCGATCACCATCGTCCACATCGTGCGACGCACCGCCGGCACCCGCGGACCGAGCGCCCGCGCCGGCGCCCTGTGGGGATGGGGCTGGCCCGTCGGGTTCTCCGTCTACGGGCTGATCCTCGGCGGGATCGCCGACGCCGGCGCGTCCGACGCCGTCATCGGCCTGGTCGCCAACGCGCTGGCCTGCGTGATCGTGGGCCTGATGTACCTCGGCGGCGCCGCCTGCTTCGGCGAGGCCCGGCTCTACGGGCTCGGGGTGTGGATCATCCTCGTGGCCGGTGCCGCGACGTTCGCCGGCATGCCCACCACCTACCTCGTGATGGCGGCGGCCGGCGGCGGAGGATTCCTCGTCATGGCGGTCGTCGAGGTCGCCCTGGCCGCGCGACGGCGCCGCACCGGCACGCCGGCCCCCGCGAGCACCGCCGTCGGGCGGGACGCCGCATGAGCGACCTCGACCCCGTCATCCACGCACCGGCGCGGCTCCGCGTCGTCGCGGCGCTCGCGGCACTGCCCCCGGACGAGGAGATCACCTTCCCCAAGCTGCAGAAGCTGCTCGACATGACCGCCGGGAACCTCTCGACCCACGTGCGCCGGCTGGAGGACGCCGGCTACGTGCGGGTCACCAAGACGCACGCCGGCCGCCGGCCGGCCACCTACCTGACGTTGACCACCGCCGGTCGACGAGCGTTCGAGGACTACACCACCACCCTGAACGACCTGCTGAGAGGAGCGGGAGCATGACCGTCATCACCGTCGACGGCGTCACGCGCCGGTTCGGCGACGTCACGGCCCTCGACGACGTCAGCCTCGACGTCGCCCCGGGCGAGCTCGTGGGGATGCTCGGCCCGAACGGCGCCGGCAAGACCACCCTGCTGTCGCTGATCAGCGGGCAGCGCCGGCCCGACGTCGGCACCGTCCGGCTGCTCGGCGGCGACCCGCGCGACGCCGCCACCCGGGTCGGGCTCGGCATCACCCCGCAGGAGACCGGCCTGCCCCCGACGCTGCGCGTCGGCGAGGTCGTCGACTTCGTCGGCGGTCACTTCCCCGACCCGGTACCCAGCGCCGAGCTGCTCGAGCAGTTCGGGCTCACCGACAAGACGCGCAAGCAGACCGGGTCGTTGTCCGGCGGGCAGAAGCGTCGCCTCGCCGTCGCGCTGTCCCTGGTCGGCCGGCCGCGGGTGGTCCTGCTCGACGAACCCACCACCGGCCTCGACGTCACCGCCCGCCAGGCGCTCTGGGACGCGATCCGGCAGTACCACGCCGGCGGCGGGACGGTGCTGCTGACGAGCCACTACCTGGAGGAGGTGCAGGCGCTGGCCGAGCGCGTCGTCGTCATCGACCACGGCGTCGTGCGCGCCGACGACTCCCTGGACGGCATCCTCAGCCGCGTCGGGCTGCGGCGGGTGTCCGTGCGCACGACGGCGGACCTCACGTCCTGGTCCGGCGTCTCCCGCGGCGAGCACCGCGGCGACGGCGTCCAGGAGCTCTACACCCCGGACGCGGACGCGCTCGTCCGCGCGCTGGTGACCTCCGGCGTCGAGTTCTCCGACCTGCAGATCCGCGGCGCCAGCCTCGAGGAGGCGTTCGCCGAGATGGTCGCCGACGACAACCCCCTGGAAGGAGCGGGACGATGACCACCGCGCCCGCCGCACCCACGCAGGCACCGCCGTCGGGCACCCTCAACCCGGTGGTGCTGACCTGGCTGCACCTGAAGTTCCAGTTCCTCGAGACGGTGCGGATCCCGATCGCCGTGCTCGGGAACATGCTCTTCCCCTCGCTGGCGATGTTCTTCTTCGTGGTGCCCCAGAGCCAGGTCGCCCAGAACCCCCTCGCGGCCACGATGGCGGTGGCCGGGCTGTCGCTGTTCGCGGTGTGCTCGGCGAGCCTGTTCACCTACGGGCTCGGCGTGGCCGAGGACCGCCAGCTCCCGTTCGACCCGTTCGTGCGCTCGCTGCCGGCCGGGCCGGCGCCCCGCATGATCGCGCGCATCCTCAACGGGGCGATCTTCGCGCTGTTCGGGCTGGTGCCGCTGATCGTCATCGGGTGGCTGTTCACGGCCGCCTCGGTGACGCTGCTGGAGCTGCTCACCGGCATCGGCGTGATCCTGGCGGCGTCGGTGCCGTTCGTGCTGCTGGGCATGGCGGTCGGCTACTCGCTGTCGGCGAAGGCGGCGCTGCCGGTGGTGCAGGTCGTGCTGTTCCCGCTGGCGTTCGCCGGCGGGCTGTTCCTGCCGCCGATGATGTTCCCGTCCTGGCTGGACACTCTGTCCCAGGTGACGCCGACCCGCGCCGGTCGTGACCTGCTGGTGCAGGCGTTGACCGGCGCGGACGCCTACGCCTGGGCGTGGCCGGTGCTGCTCGGCTGGACGGCGGTGTTCGCGACGCTGGCCGTGGTGGCCTACCGCCGCGACGAGGGGCGCCGCTTCCGCTGACCCCTCGAGGTTGTGGGCGCACTTCCTGGCCCGAAACGTCACGTCTGTGGCGTTTCACGGGCCAGGAAGTGCGCCCACAACGGTGGGGGTGGGCCGGATCCGGATCAGGCGGCGCGGCGCAGCCGCAGCGAGTTGCCCACCACGATGACCGACGACGCCGCCATCGCCGCGCCCGCGATCATCGGGTTCAGCAGCCCCGCCGCGGCCAGCGGGATCGCGGCGACGTTGTAGGCGAACGCCCAGAACAGGTTCTGCTTGATGATCCGCAGGGTGCGCCGGGACAGCCGCACGGCGGTCGCGGCCGCCCGCAGGTCGCCCCGCACGAGCGTGATGTCGCTCGCCTCGATCGCCACGTCGGTGCCCGTGCCCATCGCCAGCCCCAGGTCGGCGGTGGCCAGCGCCGCGGCGTCGTTCACGCCGTCGCCCACCATCGCCACGGTGCGCCCCTGCGACTGCAGCCCGGACACCACGGCCGCCTTGTCCTGCGGCAGCACGCGGGCGATCACGCGGTCGATCCCGACCTCCCGCGCCGCGGCGCGCGCCGCTCCCTCGGCGTCCCCGGTGAGCAGCACCGGCTCCAGCCCGAGGTCCCGCAGCTCGCCCACCGCCGTGGCCGACGTCGGCTTCATCGGGTCGCGCAGCACGAGCGCGGCCCGTGCCGTGCCGTCCCAGGCGACGACGACGGCGGTCGCCCCGTCGTCCTCGGCCCGCTCGACGGCGGTACGCACCTCGTCCGGGACCCGCACCCCGGCCTCGTCGAGCCAGCCCGTGCGGCCGACGACGACCCGACGGCTGCCGAGCCCGTTGACCCCGGCCGCGCCGCGTACGCCGGCCTCGGTGCTCCCGAGCCCCGAGTGCGCGGCCCGGACCACGGCCTCGACGCCGCCACCCGGCGTCGAGCGGAAGTCGAACACCTGCAGCGCGCCGATCGTGACGCCGTCGGCCCCCACCCCGGCCCCCGCCACCCCGGCAGCCTCCGCCCCGGCGCCGGCCGCCCCGTCGGGCCGACGGCTACGATCTGTTGCACTCCCAGCCTCGTACTGCAACGGATCGTAGCCATCGGCGGGCTGGAGGTCGGCGGGCTGGAGGTCGGTGCGGTGGCGGCCGGCGGCCGCGGCGATCGCCCGGGCCACCGGGTGCTCGCTGCGGGCCTCGACGGCGGACGCGTACCGCAGCGCCTCGTCGGCGTCGACGCCCGACGCCGGCACCACCTGCTCCAGCGCCATCGCGCCGGCCGTGACGGTCCCGGTCTTGTCCAGCACCACGGTGTCGACGCGGCGCGTGGACTCCAGGATCTCCGGGCCCTTGATGAGCACGCCGAGCTGGGCGCCCCGGCCGGTGCCGACGAGCAGCGCCGTCGGGGTCGCGAGCCCCAGCGCGCACGGGCAGGCGATGATGAGCACCGCGACAGCCGCGGTGAACGCGAACTGCAGGTCCGCGCCCGCCACGAGCCAGCCGGCCAGCGTCAGGACGGCGAGCACGAGCACGATCGGCACGAACACGGCGGAGATCCGGTCCGCGAGCCGCTGGACGGGCGCCTTGCCGGTCTGGGCCTCGGCGACCAGCCGTCCCATCTGGGCGAGGGTGGTCTCCTCGCCGACCCGGGACGCGCGGACCACGAGGTGCCCGGAGGTGTTGACGGTCGCTCCCGTGACGGTGTCGCCGGGGGAGACGTCCACCGGTACCGGCTCCCCGGTGAGCAGCGAGGTGTCGATCGCGGAGGCGCCGTCGACGACCTCGCCGTCGGTGGCGACCTTCTCCCCGGGCCGCACGGTGAACAGGTCGCCGACGCGCAGGGCGGCCACGGCGACCCGCTCGGTGACCGGGCCGTCCGGCCCGGCGACCGGGGTGCCGCCGTCGTCCACGACCACCCGTTCGGCGTCCTTGGCGCCCATCTGCAGCAGGGACCGCAGGGCGTCGCCGGCGCGTCGCCTGGACCGGTGCTCGGCGTAGCGGCCGGCCAGCAGGAACGTGGTGACCACGGCCGCGACCTCGAAGTACAGCTCCGGCGGTCCGGTGTGCTCGCGCGAGGGCAGCAGCGAGGCGTCCATGGTCATGCCGAGCTCGCCGGCCCCGCCGAGCAGCAGGGCCCACAGCGACCACAGCGTCGCGGCCGCGACGCCGATCGAGACGAGCGTGTCCATGGTCGAGGAGCCGTGCCGGGCCGCGCGGGCGGCAGCCTGGTGGAAGGGCCAGGCGCCCCAGGTGACCACCGGCAGGGCGAGAGCGGCGACCACCCACTGCCAGCCGGGGAACTGCCAGGCGGGAAGCATCGACAGCGCCACCACGGGCACGGTCAGCACGGCGGCGACGCGCAGGCGGCGGCGAAGGTCGTCGCCGCGGTACTCGGTGTGCTCGTGTGCGGGGGTCTCGTGCGCCGACGGCACCCCGTCACCCCGGTCGTCGTGCGGGGCGCGGGACGACGACGGTCCCGGCGTGCCGTCGTCGTCCCCGGCGGGGTGGGGCGCCAGGTCGCGGCGGCCGGTGACGTGGGCGCTGTACCCGGCGCCGGCGACGGCGTCGAGCAGGGCGTCCTCGCTGACGGGGGCGGTCAGGGTGACGCGGGCGGTCTCGAGGGGGAGGTTGACCGTGGCGGTGGCGCCCTCGAGGCGGCCGATCCGCTTCTCGACGCGGGCGACGCAGGAGGCGCAGGTCATGCCGGTGACGGCGAGGTCGACCTCCGCGATCGGGGCCTGCGCGTCGGGGTCCGTGGTGAGGGATTCGGGTGTCTGTGTCATGGGTGACTCCAAGGGTGCGGACATCACCCGCGACAGGTCCGGGGTGGCGGTCGTCGCGGTGGGGCACCCGGTCCCGGTGGGGAGGGGTGCGGCGCGGGTGGCCTGCGTCGCGGTGCGACGGTCCGGCAGGCGGCCCGCGGGATGGCCCGGTGCCCGGGCGTGCGGTCAGTGCTGGCCGTAGGTGCGGGCAGCGGCGTCGTGCGCGTCCTGCTTGCCGGGTGCCTGCTCGGCCTGCTGCGCGGCGAGGGCGTCGGTCTGGACGTCGACGGAGGCGACGGCGTAGTCACCGGCCTCGTCGACCGCGGCACGCAGGGCGTCCTCGGCGACCGGCTCGTCGGAGAACACGGTGACCTCGGACTCCCCGCCCTCGTTCAGGACGGTGCTGACGTGCTCCACGCCGTCCACCGACTCGAGCTCCTCGGTGACGTGGGCGACGCAGTTGGCGCAGGTCATGCCGGTGACGCCCAGGGTGGTGACGGTGCTCATGGTGCTCCTCGTGTATCGGAGTTCTCAGCTGCGGACGAGGCGACCGATGGCGGCGGTTGCCTCCTTGACCTTGGCGGCGCCGGCCTCGTCGGACTCGCGGGCGGCGTCGACGACGCAGTGGCCCAGGTGGTCCTCGACGAGGGCGAGGCTGACCGACTGCAGCGCCTTGGTGACCGCGGAGACCTGGGTGAGGACGTCGATGCAGTACACGTCCTCGTCGATCATGCGGGCGATGCCGCGCACCTGCCCCTCGATGCGGCGCATCCGCTTGAGGTAGGCGGCCTTGTCCGAGGCGTAGCCGTGCGGGCCGTCGTGCTCGCCGGCGGCTACGTACTCGGGTGCTGCGGTGTCGGTCATGGCTTCAGCATACCCCCAAGGGGTATGGCGTCAACAGGTGGGCGTCGTGCCCGGGACACAGCGAGCCCCGGACCCGTGGCGGGTCCGGGGCTCGCCGCGAGCGCTTTGCGGGCCGGGCGTCACTTCTTCTTGGACTTCTTGCCCTTCTTGGACTTCTTCTTCGAGTCCTTCTTGGAGTCCTTCTTCTTGCCGGGCTTCTCGTCCTTCGCCTTCGAGGCCGACTTCGCGGCCGCCTTCGACGTCGACCGTGTGGCCGGCGAGGGGGACGCGGCGGCCGGGGTGGCGTTGCCCGACTCGGACACCCGCGTCCGGAAGCCGGTCCCGGCACGGAAGCGCGGCACGACGGCGGCGGGGACCTCCACCGAGGCGCCGGTCTGCGGGTTGCGCGCGGTGCGGGCGGGTCGCTCGGCGCCCGTGAACGTGCCGAATCCGACCAGGGAGACGCGGTCGCCGTCGGCGACGCTCTCGACGATGGAGCTCAGGACGGCGTCGACGTGGCGGCGCGCCTCGGTCGGGGTGCTCCCGGTGCGGGCCGCGACGTCGGCCGCGAGCTGGGTCTTGTTCATGGTCGGTTGCCTCTCCGTGTGCGATGTCACGTTCAGTTCATCCGAGAAGTCCCCAACGTACTGAAGCGACACGCCGCGGACCAGGGCGACCGGTGCTGCTGAGGGCGGGAATCGGCGGTCCGCGGGAGCCGTGGCCGCTGTGCCCGTGGGCTTCCTGCCCTGCCCAGGTCAGTCCGGCGTCGCCTCCGCGGCCGCCCGCGCGGCGGCGGGCAGCGCCTCGAGGATCCGTCCGACGGCGTCCTCGTCGTGGGCTGCGGAGCAGAACCAGGCCTCGAACAGCGACGGTGGGAGGTTGACGCCGGCGTCGAGCATGGCGTGGAAGAACGGCTTGTGGCGGTAGACGTCCTGCGCCTGCGCGTCGGCGTAGGAGCGCACCCCGTTGCGGGCGGCGGCCTCGCCGAAGAACACGGAGAACAGCGACCCGACGCGCTGTACCCGGTGCGGCACGCCGGCGGTCTCGAGCGCGGACCCGAGCGCGTCCGACACTGTCGTGGCGACCGCGGCGACGTGGTCGTAGACCATCTCGTCGGCCAGCCGCAGCGTCGCCAGCCCGGCGGCCACGGCCACCGGGTTCCCGGACAGGGTGCCCGCCTGGTAGACGGGTCCGGACGGCGCCAGGTGGTCCATCACGGTGGCGGCACCGCCGAGGGCGGCGACGGGCATCCCGCCGCCGATCACCTTACCGAACGTGAACAGGTCCGGCGTCCAGTCCTCGCCGTCGTTCCGCGCCAGGCCCCAGTACCCGGCCTCCGAGACGCGGAACCCGGTGAGCACCTCGTCGAGGATCAGCAGCGCCCCGTGCTGCGACGTCAGCCGCCGCAGCCCCGCGTTGAAGCCGTCCGACGGCGGCACGACGCCCATGTTGGCGGGTGCGGCCTCGGTGATCACGGCCGCGATCCGGTCGCCGTGCTCCGCGAACGCCGCCTCCACGGCGGCCAGGTCGTTGTAGGGCAGCACGAGCGTCTCGGCGGCGGAGGCCTCGGTGACGCCGGCGGAGCCGGGCATCGACAGGGTCGCGACGCCGGACCCGGCCTCGGCGAGCAGCCCGTCGACGTGCCCGTGGTAGCAGCCGGCGAACTTCACGACCAGCGGCCGGCCGGTGACGCCGCGGGCGAGCCGCACGGCCGTCATCGTCGCCTCGGTGCCCGTGGACACGAGCCGCACGTGCTCGGCGGCCGGGACGCGCCGTCGGACCTCCTCGGCGAGCTCGACCTCGCCCACCGTCGGCGCCCCGAAGGACAGACCCCGTGCGGCTGCCTCCTGCACGGCCGCCACCACCTCGGGGTGGGCGTGGCCGAGCAGCGCCGGGCCCCAGGACCCGACCAGGTCCACGTACTCGCGCCCGGCCACGTCGGTGACGTACGGGCCGCGGGCGGAGGTGAGGAACCGGGGGTCGCCGCCGACGGACCCGTAGGCGCGCACCGGCGAGTTCACGCCGCCGGGGATGGCGTCCTGGGCGCGCAGGAACGCGGTGTGGTTGTCGGCCGGGGGCGTCGCCCCGACCAGCGCGGTCTCGACCTGGCCGAAGCCTGCGGTGTCCGTCATGGTGGTCCTTCCGTGGGGTGCGGCAGCGAGCGGGCGCGGAACGGTCAGCCGAGCCAGTCGGCGATCTCGAGCGCCCAGTAGGTCAGGATCAGGTCGGCGCCGGCGCGCTTGATCGCCAGCACGGACTCGAGGACGGCGCCGCGGCGGTCGATCCAGCCGTTCGCGGCCGCGGCCTCGATCATCGCGTACTCGCCGGAGACCTGGTAGGCGGCGACCGGCACGTCGGAGCGGTCGGCGACGTCGCGCAGCACGTCCAGCGAGGTGCCGGCCGGTTTGACCATGACGACGTCGGCGCCCTCGGCCAGGTCCAGGTCGGCCTCGCGCAGTCCCTCGCGGGAGTTCGCGGCGTCCATCTGGTAGGTGCGTCGGTCGCCGGAGAGCGCCGAGTCGACGGCCTCGCGGAACGGGCCGTAGAACGCCGAGGCGTACTTGGCGCTGTAGGCCAGGATCGACACGTCGGTGAACCCGGCGCCGTCGAGGGCTTCGCGGATCACGGCGACCTGACCGTCCATCATCCCGGACGGCGCCACCACCTCGGCTCCTGCGCGGGCCTGGACGACGGCCATGGCGGCGTAGCGCTCGAGCGTGGCGTCGTTGTCCACGGTGCCGTCGGCGGCGAGGACGCCGCAGTGCCCGTGGTCGGTGAACTCGTCGAGGCAGGTGTCGGCCATGACGACGGGTCCGGGCCGTCCGGTCTCGCGCTCGACGGCGGCGACGGCCTCGCGCGCGGTGCGCAGCCCGCGCTGCAGGATGCCGTCGGGGTCCGTCCCGGCCGAGCCGTCGGCGTGGCGCACCGCGGGGATGCCGAACAGCATGACGCCCCCGACGCCGGCCCGTCCGGCCGCGGTCACGGCGTCGGCGAGGGTGGACTCGGTGTGCTGCACCTGGCCGGGCATGGAGGAGATGGGCACCGGCTCGTCGATGCCCTCCTTCACGAACAGCGGCAGCACCAGGTCGGCGGGGTGCAGGCGGGTCTCGGCGACGAGGCGGCGCATGCGGGGTGTCGTGCGCAGCCGGCGCGGCCGGTGGACGGGACCGGTGAGGCTCATGGGTTCAGCTCCAGGGCGGTGGTGACGGCGGCGGCCAGGCCGTCGTCGGTCGGGGTGGTGGCGACGGCGGCGACGGTCAGTCCGGCCCCGCGGGCGGCCTGCGCGGACGGCCGCCCGATGGCGACGACGGGTGCCGCGGTGCCGAGCTGGTCGGCGATCTCGCGGGCCACGGAACCGGACGTGACGACCACCAGATCGTAGCGCCGGGCGACGACGTCGGCGGGCAGCGCGGAGCGGACCGTGCGGTAGGCGGTGACGACGTCGGGCCGCCGGCCGAGCCCCGCGAGCCCGTCGCGCAGGGTCGGGCGGGCGAGGTCGCCGAGCGGGAGCAGCACCCTCTCGCCGTCGGGTCCGGGCAGGCGGCCGAACGCGGCGACCAGCCCGGCCGCGGAGGCGTCGTCGGGCACCAGCTCGGGCTCGACGCCCACGGCGTGCAGGGCGCGGACGGTCGCCGGTCCGACGGCGGCCCACCGGGTGGGGACGTCGGCGAGGGGCGGCGAGGCACCGGCGCCGGACGTCCCGACCAGTGCGTCCACGGCGTTGACGCTCGTGATCACGGTCCAGGCGTACTCCCCGGCGCGGAGCCGCGCGACGGCGGCGGCCAGCGCGTCCTGGTCGGTGGCGGGCGCCCGCTCGATGACGGGCGCGACCGTCACCCGGGCGCCGGCGTCGCGCAGCAGCGCGGCCAGACCCGCGGCACGCTCAGGTGCGCGAGGCAGCAGGACGGACGTGCCGGCGAGCGCCGTCACGGACCCTCCGGGTCGTCCGTTCCCGTGGGGACGCGGTCGGCCCCGGCGGTCGTGGGGGCCGGGGCGGCCATGAGCTCGGCCAGCCGCGCGGCACCGTCGGCGAGCAGCCGTTCGGCGACGCGCACGCCGAGGTCGTACGCGGCCGGGTCGGCGTCGTCGTCGGTCACGTGGGAGGCGATCTCGACGCGGGCGGTGTGCGAGAGCTGTTCGGTGCCGTCCACGCGGGAGACGACGGCGGCGAGCGCCAGCGCTCCGTCCTCGAGGCGGGCGTAGGCGCCGATCGGGGCGGAGCAGCCGGCCTCGAGGCGGGCGAGGACGGC
>Ga0207735_100078_pt1 | contig 25629 bp, 25 predicted proteins | sample TtaePargueraPR_9_FD_187280 | JGI IMG/M metagenome (GOLD analysis project Ga0207735, IMG submission 187280) | Aerobic enrichment media microbial communities from Bioluminiscent Bay, La Parguera, Puerto Rico - Tt and E2 (1) (SPAdes) | ecosystem: Environmental > Aquatic > Marine > Unclassified ... | reverse complement strand
CGGCCGCCTCGTGGTGGGCGTCGCATCGTCCGCGCTGTTCGACCTCACGGAGTCGGACGCGTACTTCAGGGCGCACGGGGAGCGGGCCTACGCGGAGTACCAGGACCGGCACGTCGACGCGCCGCTCGAGCGGGGGCCGGCGTTCCCGTTCATCGAGCGGCTGCTGCAGCTCAACGACCTGCGGCCCGACGACCCGGTGGTCGAGGTGATCGTGCTGTCGCGCAACGACGCCTCGACCGGGATGCGGGTGATGAAGTCGATCGAGCATCACGGGCTGCCCGTGACGCGCGCGATCTTCACGCAGGGGCGGGCGCCGCTGCACTACATCGAGGCGCTCGGGATGAGCGTGTTCCTGTCGCAGAACCGCGAGGACGTGCTCGCTGCGGTGCGCGCGGGGCATCCGGCCGGGCACGTGCTGCCCACCACGGCCGCGTACGACGACGCGGACCGGTCGCTGCGCATCGCCTTCGACTTCGACGCGGTGCTCGCGACCGACGAGTCGGAGCGGGTGTTCCGCGAGGACGGGCTCGCGGGCTTCAACGCGAACGAGGTCGCCAAGCGCGAGATCGCGCACGCGCCGGGGCTGCTCAAGCCGCTGGTCGAGGACCTCAACCGGATCCAGCGGCTCGAGCAGGAGCGGCAGGCATCCGATCCGGGCTACGAGCCGCGGGTGCGGATCGCGCTGGTGACGGCGCGCGCGGCCCCGGCGCACGAGCGCGCGGTGCTGTCGCTGCGCAGCTGGGGCGTGACGGTCAACGACGCGTTCTTCCTGGGCGGGATCGAGAAGGCGAAGGTGCTCGCGGTGATGCAGCCGCACATCTTCTTCGACGACCAGGACGGGCACCTCACGGGCGCGCTCGCGCACGTGGCGGGCGTGCACGTGCCGTACGGGGTCGCGAACGAGGTGGGGTAGGGCTGGTCCTCTAACCGCGGGGCGGTTTCTCCGGCGCGCCGGTGACCACGTGGCCGACGCGGGCCCATTCGGCGGCGTGGCGGGCACACAGGACCGCGATCGAGCCGAGGTCGGCGACGGTGCGGTCGTGGACGATCCAGAGGGCGTCGGTCCGGACGGGCGGCGCGTCGGCGCCGCAGGCGCTGCAGGTGCCGGTGGCGCGGACCACCTCCGCGAGGGCGAGCACGTCCGCGTAGTTGTCCAGGCTCAGCTGATGGCGGGTGTCGAGGGTGTCGGTCATGGGCGACTCCCGGTGCTCGTCGTTCCTGCTACTCGTAGAAACAACGTATTCCGGCACGAAGGGGCGCCGCGCGGGTCGAACGTCCCTGGTTCCGGGTGGGCTGAGCGGGGTCTGGGGGAGTCCGGCGGGCTAGTCGCAGTTCTGGCAGCCGCCGGTGAGCGGCATCTGCATGAAGCAGGTGGGGCAGATCTGCTGCTGGGGCGGCTCCGCGCCGCGGCGACCGGGGCGCCGGGCCGAATGCGCATCGTCCCGCCACTCGCGCAGGTGGGCGTCGCAGTACAGGCGGCTGGAGCCCTTGGCGACGCCAGACTGGCGGTACTTGATGAGCGACAGCCGGTCCGGCGCGAGCGGCGCGGACTCGAGCCCGCACAGGGAGCAGCGCGCGCTGTCGCGGGTGGCGCCGGTGCGGGTGAGCAGGTCGGCGTAGCTGTACGGGGTGTCGTAGTCGATGAGGTCGCGGATGTCGATCATGGCCGCTCCGGCTGACTCGAGCTGCGGGGCTGGGCGCCCAGGGTCAGGGTAGGTCGGGGGCGGCGCGCCGCGGTAGGGGCGTTGCCGGAAGTTCACCGGTCGTGGGGGTTCTTGGGGCGGCGGGGACGATGCGGCGGTGGCTGGGGCGGTCGGCTTGCGGGACCTTGGTGCCTGCGCCGGACCCGAACGCTGTGATGGGATTGTCCCTTTCGTCACCCAGGGGGACCTCATGAAGCACATCACCTCGCTCGCCGCTGTCGCCGCGGCCGCACTCGCACTGACCGGATGCTCGTCGGACTCGGACGAGACGCCCACCACGGCGTCCGGCACGTCGACCACCGAGGCGACCGCCGCTGCGGCGCCGTCCGAGACCCCCGAGGAGACCGTCGAGACGATCGTCGACCGCATCGCCGCCGAGTACCCGACGGAGGACTGGGACATCGCCGACTCCCCGGCGCTCGCGCTCACCACGGACGAGCGGAGCGAGTACCTGGGCATCGCGCTCGACGGGGAGGACTATGAGGAGGAGCTCGCCGACGACTCCAACCCCGACGGGCTGTCCGAGGCGCAGTTCTACGCGCTCGCCGACATGGCAGGCGAGCTCGACCGTGCGGGCCGCGAGATCCTGCTGGCCTCGATGATCGAGCAGGACGGGTCGACGGAGATCGCTGCCGGCCCCGCGCTCGCCGCGGCGGACATGGTGTGCTCGGCCGCTGACGACGGCGCCACCTATGCCGACGCGTTCGGCGATGTGTTCGCCAAGGCGCTGCTGGGTGGCGCGTTCGAGTCGGCCCTCACCACGGATGAGGCAGCGGCCGAGGAGGCGGTGGACGCCTCCGCGTCCGCCGTGATGGGCGCGCTGTTCGCGCACCTCCTGTGCCCTGAGTACACCGATGACGCCGTCGCGGTGTTCGAGCGGATGGGTGAGGAGAGCTGACGCCGTCCCGCTCGTGACTCCGCTGGAGTCTCGCTGATCGCGTCACCCGGTGGGGCGCGCCCGTGCGACCCTGTGGCGTGACCTCGACCACTCTGATCGCCCTGGACGACGCCCTCGAGAGGTTCGAGCTGGAGGTGCAGCAACGGCCGCTGGTGCGGCAGATCGCGCTGCGCGCCGGGATCGTCGGCTGCGAGGTGAAGGCCAGCTACGTCAAGCTGATCCGCGCCGACGGCATGCACCCGCTGCACGTCACTCGGCGTGGGGTGGAGTGGTTCTCGTCGCAGGTCGAGGCTGTGTCTGCGTCTGGGCTCCCCGACGCGGTGTGGTCGAAGATCAACCGCGCCGGCACCGAGAACTGGGGAGTCGCGTTCCCTCGGGTGTCCCGCCCGGCGGTCGAGGTGTCCGCCGAGGGCACTGAGCTCGCAGGGGCCGCCGAGCCTGCCTCGCCCGACGCGCCGGTGGAGGTCGCGGCCGCCCGTGCGCCGCGCATCGTCCCGCCTGTGCGCCCGGTGGAACGCGACTACGGCGTGTGCGACGTGTGCTGGCAGTCGCGGACGGCCTCAGGCTCGTGCGGGTGCGACGACTGAGGGGTACGCGCGTGCTGTAGTGGCGGCGGGACATGCGGCGCCGCGAGGTGGCCGGAGCGCTCATGTCCGCACGTGGTTCCCGCTACATCGTCTCGTGCTCGGGGCGGTGGGTAGCGGCGGCGGCGCGGGCATGGCGTCCGGCGCGCTGCGCCGTCGGCCGCCGAGCACCGCCTCGCGCTCGGGATCCACGGCCGCGGGCGGTCTGAACCACACCGTTCCCTGGTGAATCTCGACCTCCCAGCCCGTGTCGTGGAGGCGGAGGTGGCAGCTGCGACAGAGGAGCACCCCGTTGGCAGCGACTCGCTAATGTACCCCCATGGTGAAGCGGACTGCGGTTGCACTGTATGCGCGTATCTCGCGGGACCCCAACGGCAACATGCTGGGCGTGACCCGCCAGTTGGAGGACTGCCGAGCCGAGGCAGAGCGGCGCGGGTGGCTCGTGGGCGAGGAGTACGTAGACGATGACACGTCTGCCTACTCGGGTAAGGCCCGCCCCGCCTACAAGCGCCTGCTACGTGACATTGAGGCAGGTGTGGTTGATGCTGTCATCGTCTATCACCTGGATCGGCTGCACCGCCGACCTATCGAACTCGAGCAGTTCGCGCAGACGTGCGCTCGAGCGGGGCTGGTGGACGTGGTGACCTTGCACGGTGACTTTGACCTCGCGAACGGCGATGGTCTGCTGGTGGCGCGTCTGATGGCCGCAGTGGCAGCGAATGAGTCTGATGCGAAGTCGCGCCGGATCAAGCGCAAGTTCCTCGAGGTCGCAGAGACTGGCGCACCGTACATGGGTGGCGGGCATCGACCATTCGGCTACCAGGAGGACCGAGCGACTCCGTTTGAGCCGGAGGCCGAGGTCTTCCGCGAAGCGGCTGCAAGGGTGCTGGCCGGTGAGACGCTCTATGGCGTCGCGGCGTCGATAGAGGCTCGAGGGATCACCGGTACGAAGGGCTCCAAGATGACGCCGAGCGCGCTACGGACTCTGCTGCTGCGGCCACGCAACTACGGCATGCGCGTTCACCAGGGCCAGGTAATCGGCCAGGGCACCTGGACGCCGCTAATCAGTGCCGAGGACGGCGAGCGGCTGCGCCTGCTGCTGACCGACCCGAAGCGGCGCAAGAACCGTGCCGCGCGCCGGTACCTCCTGTCGGGACTCCTGCGGTGCGGCAGGTGCGGGGCAACAATGATGTCCAGCCCTCGAGGTTCCGAGCGTCGCTACGCCTGCGGCATCCAGTCCACGAAGCACGACCCATGCAAGGGCACCTACATCAACGCAGTGAACCTCGAGGCATTCATTGCCGACGCCGTGCTGCTGCGCCTGGACTCGCCTGCACTCACGGACGCCATGACCGGCGACCCAGAGGACGCCGTGCGCGTCAAGGCCCTCGGCGACCAGATCGCGAGTGACACCGCGCGCATGGACGACCTTGCCAGCGCCTACGCCGAAGGCATGTTCTCGATCCAGGAGTGGAAGACCGCACGCGACCGACTCGAGGCGAGCCTCGAGGCCAACCGCAAGGCACTGGCCCGACTGACTCAACACGACGCGCTCGAGGAATACATCGGACGCGGTGAGACGCTGCGCGAGCAGTGGGAGACGCTCACGCTGTCGCAGCAGGTAGCGATCATCAAGGCAGTGCTCGAGCACGTCGGGATCGGACCGGCTACCCGTCGAGGGATTCAGGGCCTGGACCCCGAACGCGTCGTGCCTGCGTGGCGGCTGTAGGGCCCGAGCGGGCACCCGCAGGCGGGGCCCGCCGCTCGGACCCCAACAGCACGCCTACGCGAGACACCACCGCCGGATCGGACACCAGCACCGGCACCCCCTGAGCGGTGCACGTGGCTTCCACCCATGCCCGCACCTGGTCGAGCGTCAGCCCGTAGCGCCGTGGGGCGTTCATCGGCCACCCCACTGCGCCCATAGGGCCGGCGGACCCTGCCAGTTCTCGGCTTCGATGCTGTGCCACACGGTCTCCGGCACACGCCCCAGCCGCTTGGAAGCCTGGTCGAGCAAGTCGTCCGATGACCGCGCCCACAGTCGCACCTTTTCCGGCTGGAAGCCCTGCCCGACGTCGTAGCGGTGCAGCCCGAGGACACGGGTCTCAGGGTCCACGAACGTCTTGGCGACGTACTTGGACACGTACCCGGCTGCGCGCCGGGCCTCCTCCACCGCTCCTGCCCCGTGCGGCAGGTTGTTGATCAAGGTGATGTGCACGAAGCCACGCCCCCACGCCGCTTCGATCAGTCGTCGCGGAACGTACTTGCTGAGCGCAAAGTGCGCGTGCAGGCCATGGCCCGACTTGTGCCACTCCGGCACCCACACGTAGGGCAGCGGCTTGCCACCGAGCCCCGCGCGGAGGTTGCGGAAGAACTCGCCCAGATCGGTGCGCAGCTGCGTGGGTTCGTGGTTGCCAGCACCCGCATAGGTCAGCGTTCCCAAACGGTTCAGCCGGTTTGCCGTGCAGTAGCGGCGAAGCCGGCCGCGGGCACGCCGGCCCGCTTCTGCCGCCGACCGCTCGGGGTCGGCCGCGTTGCCCCGTGCCACGTAGGAGCGTTCGGCCAGATCAGTGGACGCACGGAAGTAGCCCCCAGCCTCGAGGGCATCGGGGTACAGGGACAGGTGCCAACCAGGGTTGGTAGAAGACGATGGGTCGAACACGAGAACTCACTCACTGAGACGGCCATAGGCCTACGAACGTGGGCGGCACGCTTGCTAGCGTTCCCGGATTGCGCCTTGAATGTCAGTGAATGTGTGAGGGGCGTGACTAGGGCCCAGGGGCGTCTTCCCGTGTATATCTTCTGTGTCTTCCCGACGGTGCCACCCGCCGAGTCCGGTGGCACAGATACTTGCACAGGTGGTCACCAAATCTCAAGGGTGTAGTTCGCGCTTCGGTCCGACCCTCTAGCGTCGCGCCTGCGCGACGCCCCTCAACCCGTGACTGTCGCACGGGTTGAGGACGGTGCTCCGCACCAAAGGTGGCCAGGTTCCGCACTGGGACGGGTTGACCGGCGACGCTTCGACGCTTTGGCCTCCGGGATCGGAACGAAGCCCTCGAGTGACGCAGGTCGCTACATGAGGCCAAAGTTGCCGCAGCTCAGGCACAACCAACCATCGTTCGGATCACCGACGAACGCGACGCCTCGCTCCACGTCCGCCCGCTGACTCTCGGGCACTCGAGCCGCCAGCGTGCCGGGAGCCATCCACTCGATGGCGCGCGACGCGCACTCCGGGCACTCGCGTCGGAACATGGCCGACATGGGATCAGGCTGGTACTGGAAGAAAGACTCACCGTTCATGGCCAAAGGCTCTCAGAGCCCTCTGACACGCCCCGAGTTATGTTGCTAGATCAAGTGAAGCGCGCGCTACGCGCCGGGCTCCGCCGTCACGAAGGCACCTTCGCCGTACTTCGCGAAGTAGTAGTGAATGCTGCGCGTTGCTACATCCACCATGATGGGCACCATTTCGTCCTTGGTCCAGACCGGTCCGCGGAAGTAGAAGCTGCCACGGTTGAACTGTTTGTTCTCGCCCTCATTGACCACACTCACGCGGTTGAGCGGGCCGAACATGGCAATGGTCTTCACGCGATCGACCAAGGTGCTCTCCTCCCGAAAGTCATGACCGTCGCCGAAACACACGAACGGCATGATGCCTTCGTCAATGAGCATCGTGCGGAAGCCAATCACATTCTTGCCAAGCCGCTCGATCGCGTTGCCCATCGCCTGCGGCTTCTTGCCCTCGAGCGCTCGAAGATCGTTGGTGCCCTGATTCTTCTTCTCCGAGATCAGAACGGGGTGCCGCTTACCTGTCGTTCCATGAACGATAGACAGGATGCCTCCGTCAGGACTCATGGACGAGCGAGGAAAGACTTCGGCGAACTCGACCGACGGGAAGGCTTCAGACAATTCATCGACGATCTCGGACAGCCGGACCGACTTGTCATGCACGAAACTGAGGCCGAATTTCTCGCCCAGGATCTCAGACGCTTCGATCACGGCCTGGCCCATCTCCGCATCTTGCTGCTTCGAAGTCAGGTTGATGACCGTGCCATAGCGGTTCTCGCGGAGTCGGTTCTTATGCGCCAATGTTCTGCCCCCTCAGGCCTAGGCTCGCTCAAGCACGAATACGTGCTCGTGCACATGGATATTGCGGTCGCGCAAGTTCCGGCTTCCGCGGAACGCGTTGTACTGAGTGACTACTTCGCTGACCTTGCCGCGACTCGCGAGCATTGATCCGATCTCGATCGGAGCGACGAATCCTTCGTCGTTGAACGAGACAATCAGGAACTTCGCAGGAGTCGATTCGACCAAGTCTTCGAGGAGCGTTGCCGCCCTCTTCTTGACGTTGTATCCCGACCGGTTCCAGTCCGTCGGGATTCCCGACACCGCACTTACCTCAGGCGGCGCGGCGTAGTTAGTTAGCAGGTTGAGCATGAAGTAGTTCGACCCATACGGGTGCTGGTTGTATGGAGGGTCGATGTACGCCACATCAAGCTCCGGCAGCGTTGGTGCTAGGGCGTTGGCGTCACTGGTGTTCACATGGACTTCGGCCGAGAAGGCACTCAAGACCGGCACTTCGAGTTCGATCTTGCCCATGATCCGCGCAAGCGCATCGCCAGCTGATGCTCCGAACTTCCCGATGCCGGTGCCCTTGTCTTTGTAGAAGCCCTTGAAGACGCCCGACGTATTGGCATGGACGGAGGCTCGCGAGAGCAGGGGACCTAGCAGCAGTGCGCGCTCGGGCGAGGGAAGTTCTGCGACCGCTTGTGCAAACAGGTCAAGACGCCGCGCGTTGTCGCTCGTGTAGAAGACGCGCTCGCCCATCTGAACTTCACGGTCGTTCTGCGGCGCGTACATCTCCTGAATGAACCCATCAACAAACATGCCGCGTTCGGCACGTGCGTTCAGGTCCGAGACCAACTCCGCCAGGGTCCCGACATCGACTTGTTCGCGGTTTGCAAGGAAACACTGGCCGAGAACCCCCGCATAGGGCTCGATGTCATTGACGTACATCGTCTCGGCGTGTTGCTTCATAAGTCGAGAAACGAACCCGCTTCCGGCGAAGAGGTCGGCTGCCACTAGGCGTCGCCCTCCGAGCCTGGCTCGGACCTGAGCGACGGCATCGCCGATCTGTTTGCCCAATTGACGCTTGTTGCCGATGTACGTGACGAGCTGCTTGCGCAGGTAGTCGGGGTCCTCTGCGATGAGGTCGTCGCTCTCCTCGAAGAGATCGCCCTGGACGACAGTCGTCACGCTGCACTTCCTCTCGCACGCGTAGGGGTGGCTCTCAGCAGGATAGTTCGCCGGTAAGTCGGCGGGTCGTGCCCCGCCGAGTAAGCGGGAAGTCGCGCTCGAGCGCAGTGGGTGCATTCACAAGTTGCTTCATTGCAGAGGTCCGTGCAGCCGCCCTGGCTCGCCCAATGCTCGATGTGGTGGGTCTCCGTCCAGGCGATGGGGGCGTCGCACCAGGCACAGCCTCCGTCGCGCAGCGAGAGGGCGCGGCGTTGGGCCCGGTTGAAGAGGCGCTCGGCGCGCCCTAGGTCCAGTACCTCGGACTCGCCTCGGCACACCGCCGGGAGGATCTCGGAGTCGACGGCCAACTGGCGTGCGGTCGCGGCGGAGACGGGCGCGCCGATCCCGTCGCAGCTGGCGAGCCCGAGCTCGGAGGCCAGCGCGTCGGCGTCGATGGTCACCAGCATCGTGGTCTTCACGCCCGAGCCGGGCGCGGAGCAGTCGAGGCCGTGGGAGGCGAGCGCCGCGAGGGCGTCGACGCGGATCTGTGCGGCGGTCCGCTCTTCGGTCACGCCCGCCTCTCGGGCGCTGCGGAACGCCTCCTTGGTCTGCGCGTCGAGCCAGGCGCGCAGGGGAGCGGCCGACAGCGGGTCGAGCCGCGCGCTGAGCGTCACCATGCCCTCGGCGTCCTCGCCGATCATCAGCTGCCGGCGCGCCCGGATCCGCTTCTCCCGCTCTCGCCAGCCCGCGGGGTCCGCGGTCGCTCGCTCGCGCCAGCAGGCCTTGCGGAGGTCGTAGAGCCGCAGGCGCGGCGCCTTCGCGACCAGCCGCTTCTCGATCTCCCACAGCGTCGGGCGGTCCACGACGTCGCGCAGCTCGCCGAGCGTCGCGCGGATCAGCGCGGCGGCGTCCACGGCGATGGTGCCCGCCCCGATTGCCTCGGCGAGCGAGCCGGGCACAGGCGGACGGGGACGCGGGCGCGGGGGAGGAGGCGGCGGCGCGTCGTTCTTGTGGCCGCCGTTGGCTCCGCTGTCGGCGTCGCCCTCCCCGCCGCTGTCGCCGCCGCCGTCAGGCGCGGGTGCATCGTCGGGATCGTCCTCCGGCTCGTCGGGCTCCATCGCGTATCCCGCCCCGATCAGCGTGCGGGCCTCCGCGACGGTGCTCCCGAGCAGGTGCGCGATGAGGTGTTCGGGGCTGCGGTGTCCGGCCTGGCGCGTGATGCCGCCGCGCAGGCCGGTCCCGCCCGCATCGCGGGCCACGGCGGCCGCGATGGGTGCGGCGAGGCGCCGTGCCGCGGAGAGCACCTCGCATGCGCTCACGATCGCGGAATGGAGGCGGGGGCCGCGAAGCTCCTGGGTCTCGACTCCTTCGAGCACGCGCAGGCTCGCGGCGGCCTGGTCGAGCGCTGCGGTCGAGATGTCCATGGCACAAGTTCACCACGGGGGTCTGACACTCACCTCGGATATCATCCCTGGTAGTTGTGGAAAACGGAGGCAGTTTCGCGGCTGTGGACATCGCTTCGGGTGTCGCATCGATCGGGCGCCGAACCAGGCTGGGCCCAGGCTCGGTCCCACGCGCGACAGGCGACGCGGTGCCGGCATGGGGAGCACGGCGATCTCGTGCGGGCGAGAGTGCACGAGCCCCGCAACGCGCGCATGATGGTGCCACGGGCCATCCGCAAGAACGACCTACGACGCATCCGGGTGCGGTGCGAGGCGCACAATACGCCGGAGTTCGGTGACGTCCCGCGCTTCGAGGTGGGCGTCGACAGCAACCGCGCGACCGTGGTGGAGGCCGCCCCGCCGTGGGACGGCATCGGTGCGGACGTGCGCGCTCTGCTTGCGCGACTCACCCGAGTCCCGCGCCGCAAGGTCGGGCGGCTGTACCCGCACGACCGGCCGAGACGCCTCCACCTGCACCTAGACATACGTGAGAGCCGCGGCATCGTGGCGCTGCCGGTGTATGTCGGGAGCGGAGCCGATCCGATCTTCTTCGGGCAGTGCGCGGAGCGCCCCGATGGAGCGCCACCCGCGCGCCACACCGTGTTTCGTCACCCAGACGCTAGCCTCCTGCCAGGGGGTTCGTCGATGACAGCAGGACAGTCCGCAGAGGCCGAAGCCAGGCGTCAGGCCGCCCTCGCCGAGCAGTACGCGGCAGCGGCCGCGGAGGCACGCGCGAGCGCTGGAAGGTACGGTGTCGCCGCGGTGACGGAGAAGCGGACGATGCAGGTGCTGGCGCCGCTCGCCGCCGTGGGTATGTACTTCCTCGCCGACCGCAGGTGGCCAGGCAGCCGTCGGGCCCAGGTGGACCTCGTGGCGATCGGGCCGCAGGGCGTCTTCATCGTCGACACCAAGGCGTGGAAGGACGTCTCGATGCGCTCGGGGCGCATCCACCGCGGCGACGAGGATGTCACCGAGGACGTGCTCGTGCTCGCGGACCTCGCCGACACCATCGAGGGCGACCTCGCGGAGGTCGGTCTCGCGCCCGGTGAGGTGCACGCCGTCGCGGTGCTCGCCGGTCACGGCGGAATCGGTGAGAAGGTCGGGCCGGTGGATGTGGTGGGTGAGAAGGACATCCTCCGCTACATCGCCGCGCGCGGCAGCCGCCTCACCGAGTCGCAGGTGGACCGGGTGCTCGGCCGCTCGCTCACGCTCCTGCCGCAGGTCCACGCAGCCCCCGAGCCCGCGCCCACGTTGCCCGAACCCGTGGTGCCCGCCGCATCGTCTCCTGAACCGGAGGAGCTCATCTCCGAATCCGCCGTCGAGGCGGCGCTTCTCGAAGGGATCCTCGCGCAGCCCATCGAGGAGTGGATGAGCTTCCTCCATCCGAACCAGGCGAAGCTGGTGCGTCGCAGCTTCTCGGGCCCGAGCCGCATCCGCGGGGCTGCAGGCACCGGAAAGACTGTGGTGGGCCTGCATCGTGCCGCATACCTCGCGCGGACGCGGCCCGGGCGCATACTCTTCGCGACGTTCGTGCGCACGCTGCCGGCCGTGATGCGCCAGCAGCTGCAGCGCATGGCGCCCGACGTGGTCGACCGGGTCCAGTTCACCGGCGTGCATCGGTTCGCGCTCGACCTGCTCGCCGAGCGCGGGGTCGCGTGCAAAGTCGATGGCAAGCGCGCATCGGCCCTGTTCGACGAGGCCTGGCGCGCGGTGCCCAAGGACAGCCCGCTGCACGCCAAGGGGCTCACCAAGCGGTACTGGAAGGACGAGGTGGACCACGTCCTCAAGGGGCGCGGCATCACTCAGTTCCACGAGTACGCGGACCTGCCGCGGACGGGGCGGACACATCGTCTGACGCTGCCGCAGCGCGAGGCGATGTGGGCGCTCTACCAGGACTACGACGCTCGTCTCAGGGCGGCGCGCATCCACGACTTCGCCGACGTCATCCTGCTCGCCGAGGCGGAGCTTGCGCGCAAGCCCCTGGACGATGAGTACGTCGCCGTGGTCATCGACGAGGCGCAGGACCTGTCGTGCGCGATGGTGCGCACGCTGCACTCGCTCGTGGGCGACACCCCGGATGGACTGACGCTCATCGGCGACGGTCAGCAGTCGATCTACCCGGGCGGCTACACGCTCGCCGAGGCAGGCATCTCTGTGGTCGGCCGCGGAGTGGTGATGGACACCAACTACCGCAACACGTCGGAGATCCTGAGCTTCGCGCACGACGTCATCGCCGGCAGCGAGTACGCCGACATCGAGGGCGAGGTCGCACGGGGCGAGCGGCCGGCCGACGTGCCGCGCCACGGTCCGGTGCCGACCATCGAACGATGCGTGACGCGCCGCGAGCACGACGGTCTCCTGGTGGACCGGGTGCGGGAGGCGGTCACCGCGATCGGGACGGGGCTTGGCGACGTGGCGGTGCTGTGCGTCTCGACCTACGGCGTCCGGGACGCGCTACGGACCCTGCGGAGCGCCGGGTGTCCCGTGATCGAGCTCGAGACCTACGACGGCGCGCCGGTCGATGCTGTGAAGGTCGGCACCATCAAGCGCGCCAAGGGCCTCGAGTTCAAGCAGGTGCTCATGCCGTATCTGAAGGAGCCGCAGGTTGGGATGGGCGAGCCGCCGGTCGATGGCGCCGAGCGCGAGCGCTGGGAGCTCGAGCGGCGCGAGTTGTTCGTGGGGGCTACTCGGGCGCGGGACGGGCTGTGGCTCGGGGTGGTGTCGGGGTAAGTTCCTGAGCGAGCGATTGATGGACGATGCGCGCTCGGCTCGGTTGGTGGTCGCGCGATAGATAGGGGATCGATGGAGACCAACGTCAGGACGCCGCTGCAGATCTTCTCGCTGCCGCAGCGGCTCGTGATTCCGTTGTTTCAACGGCCATATGTCTGGGACGAGATCGACCAGTGGGAGCCTCTCTGGGGAGACGTGAGGCGCCTGGCGGAGTTTAGGCTCAACTCCCCTGGAGCCATCGCGACACACTTCCTCGGGGCTGTTGTGGTGCAAGCGCAGGATGCCCAACTCGGCGCACTCTCTGTCAGCAACGTCATTGATGGACAACAGCGCCTCACCACCCTCCAGCTGTTGATGGATGCGACCGCGGCTGTGCTGGAAGAGGCCGGTGATGACACCCGCGCTGGGCAGTTGCAGAGCCTCACACACAATCAGGCCACCTTCGTCGCGTCGGGAGAGCCGACGCTCAAGATTCATCACACCAATCGGGATAGCGCTGCATTCGCGGAGGTCATGGGGGCTGAGCCACCGGTGAACCATGAGGCGCTGAAGCACTCAGGCTCGCTGATCGCACGTGCCCACAGCTTCTTTTCCCGATCGGTAGAGCAGTGGCTCGGGGATCCGGAGGATGACGTCTTCACCGCGCGCTCCGAGGCGCTCGTCGGCTCCCTGTCCAATGGACTGCAACTGGTGGCGATCAATCTTACGGCGACCGAGAACTCCCAGGAGATATTCGAGACCCTCAATGCGCGGGGCACCCCGCTCACCGCGGCCGACCTGATTAAGAACTTCGTGTTCCAGCGCCTCGAGCTCGAGGGCGCCGACACGCAGCGCGCGTATCGGGAGGACTGGCCGTTCGACACCAAGTTCTGGGAGAGCGAAACGAGCGTCGGTCGATATCGCGTTAGTCGCAGCTCGCTGTTCCTCAACCAATGGCTCCAGTCGCGGACCGGCGACGAGATCAGCCCGCAGTCGACGTTCACGCGCTTCAAGTCGTTCGTGGAGCACGCGACGGAAGCCACAATGGCCGACCTGCTTCCCGTGATCAAGGAACAAGCGTGCCTCTACGAAGAATGGACCGTTAACTCGGAAGATCCCTATCGACAGCTCAGTCGCGTCGAGATGGCGTTCTACCGCATGGCTGCGAACGATATGCAGCTACTCAAGCCGCTCCTGATCTGGCTGCATGAGCCTGGCAGAGAACTCCCTGCGTCGGCCGTCGACGGCGTCATCGACCGTGCAGAGAGCTGGGTCATGCGGCGCATGATGCTAAGGCTCTCCAATACGGACCTAGGGCGCATCGTGGCGGACTTGATGCGCTCCAATGCGGACGCGGCACCCGAGGACCTAGTCGATCGATTCGAAGCTCACCTCGTTTCGCTGTCGGTCACTAGTACGTATTGGCCGGGCGATGAGCAGGTGCGAGAGGCACTTCGGGTAGAGAACGCCTACAGGCGGTTCAAGCGGGGACGCCTGCGAGCATTCCTCGAGGCGGCGGAAGACGCGTTCAGGCGGGAGACCCACCAGCCACAGGTTCCCCGCGTCGGATACCCGATCGAGCATGTGATGCCACAGAAGTGGCAGGAGAAGTGGCGGGTGAACGGCTTGGAGGCCGAGATCGAACGTGCCGCGCACATCCACCGGATCGGCAACCTGACGCTGCTGACCAAGTCGCTGAACTCCAAGGTCTCGAACGGCGCCTGGCCTACGAAGCGTTCTGCAATCGGCAAACACGACACCCTTCTCCTCAACAGTCGGATGCTCGCACAGGTTGCCGACGGTGCGTGGAACGAGCAGGCGATCGCGGCGCGTGCAGACACTGTCATCGACGCGCTGCTCCGCACATGGCCCGTTCCGGCCGGCCACTCGGGCGAGGTCGTCGATCCGACCGCGCGCGAGAACGAATGGGTCGAGGTCAAGGACCTGGTCCGCGCCGGTCTCATCGATACGGGTGCCCGGTTGGTCGCGCGCAAGGGCGCCTGGCCCGATCGCGATGCGGTGGTGCTCGACTCGGGGCTCATCGAGGTAGATGGCAAGGTGTTCGAGACCCCGTCTGGCGCTGGCAAGCAGGTGAAGGGGCGCGCCACCAACGGCTGGTACTTCTGGACGCTGGAGGATGGCCGGCGACTCGTCGACGTCCGTGCTACCTACCGCGGGCGCAAGTTGGAGCGAGACGCACACGGGTTCGACTGGGATCCTCTACACCAGATTCTCGAGCTGCTGCCCGAGGGGCAGTGGACCTCGTACGGAAGCCTTGCGGAGGCAGTCGGGACGGCGGCGCAGCCGCTCGGCCAGCACATCACCAAGTGCGTGCATTGCGCGAATGCGCATCGGGTTCTTTCGGGTTCGGGCGAGGTTGCGTCGGGCTTTGCATGGTCCGACCCCAACGACACTCGTGACCCGAGAGCCATGCTCGAAAGCGAAGGCCTGAGGTTCACTGATGGTCGCGCCGACCAAGGACGATTCCTTGACGCCGATGCGCTTGGCGCGCTCGTGCCCGAGTCCGTCGTGGGCTAGCGGAGGGCTGGATCACTAGCCTGGCATTGTCTGAACCGACAGCACTGAGACCGGGGGCGTGTTCGCCCGCGTGGGTGGGTGTCAGCGCAGCCCGAGCACTTCTCTCGCGTGCGTGTACTTGACCCGCAGCCGCTCGGCGAGCTCCGGATCCAGCCTCGCGACCCGCGCGGGATCGGTGTTGTCGGCGATATCCGCGTGCTTCACCATGAGCGCGATCCCGCCGCGCTCCCGGATCGCCCGGTAGTAGTCGTCCGAATCGACGCCCTTGACCCGCGTGAGCGCCACCACGGCCTCGACCACCTCGCCCGGGAAGCCCTCGGCAAGCAGCGCGTCGGCGGTCCACGCAGTGTCCTCGATCACGTCGTGCAGCCATGCAGCGGCGACCGCCGCATCGGGCGCGTCGGGGTAGAGGCGGCACACGTGGCCGGCGACCCGCGCGGGGTGCGTCCAGTACGGTGCGCCGGACTTGTCGGTCTGGCCCGTGTGAGCCGCGACCGCGAGGTTCCGCGCGCGGTCGACGAGGCCCGGCGCGCCCGGCTCGGCGGCGCGCCCGCAAAGGTCCGCGAGCGAGGCGACGACGCGGTCGAGGCCCGAGGTCGGTGTCACAGCCGCCTCGTCCATGTACTGGTCGCGCCGGATCTCGATCATGATCGACGCCACCCGCGCATGCTCGCCATAGAAGCGGAGCGGCACGTAGGTGCCCGCGAACGGCGAGTCGAGGGCCACATCGAATCCCGCGAAGGCCTCGCGTGTCGCCTCGAGCAGCCACGCCGGCGTGTGCGCCGGGTCGGTGCCCAGGCAGATCTCGGGACGGGGCGCATCGTCCCCTGTCATCTCGTAGGGGAGACGATGCGTGGGGTACGAGTGCACGTCGATCACCACAGCGCGGCCGTGCGATTTGAGAGCAGCGGCGACGGCATGCTCGACGGCGTCGGCATGCGGGTAGAACCAGCGGTCCAGAAGCGCCGGATCGACGGACTCGCGCAGCTCGCGCTGGTCGTGGGTCCGTGTGTAGATCGGCCCCATCCCGACCTCCTCCATCGGTTCGGAGCCGTCGGTGAAGCGCTCGACGTCGACCACGAGGCGCGAGACCGCGGCCTCGACCACGGTCGCGCCGGTTGCCGCGGCCGCGCGCCCGGCGATGACGTCGGTAGAGGAGTCGGTCATCAGATCGAGCTCGTGCTCGAGGTCGGCGTCCGTGAGGACGATGCTCGGGCGGGCGTCCGCGGGGATGGTCCGGGAGGCGTGGGGGACGTGAAGGATGATCGGTGACGTCACAGGATCTCCTCGTCCTGGTCTCGGGCCGCGACGACGCGGAAGGCCTTCACCCCGTGCAATCGGGCGATGGCCTCGTCCCCGTCGCGAAGGTCGATGATCTCGGTGGAGCCGTCGCCGCGACGTACCTCGACGATGTCGATGAGGTCCCATTCGACGCCGAGGAAGGCGACCAGCCGGTCCGCGTAGTCCGCGAACGACGTCTGGTCGACGGTGGTGCCCGCCTCCGCGGCGGCCCGCTTCAACTCTTGCAGGGCGTGCTGGACCGCGGCGCGGTACTCGGGGGAGAGCATCGGGTAGATCTCCGATGCCTCGAGGGCGTCACGGGCGCGGGCGAAGGCGTCGCTCTTCATGGCAGCGCTACGCCCTCTTGCGCAGGTACTCGACGACGGTCGGCCAGTCGGGGAAGTCGGGTTGGCCGAACCAGACCAGCTCGCCCGCGAACTCTCCGGCGCCGTTGTGGTCGCGCCGGTCATCCACGAGGAAGTCGCCCTTGTTGAGGTTCTTGTGGTGGCTGAGGATGAGGCGCTTGTACGCGGGCGACTCGGGCCCGCGGCCCAGGTGCAGGTGCACCCACTCGACCTTGTGCTGCCAAGCCGAGGGGTTCTCCCACGGCGCCGTCGAGAGGATGTAGATGTCGAACAGCTCGGCGAGCTCGGTGAACGCCTCGATCGCGCCCGCGACGGGCGGCATGAGCGCGAAGACGCCGGGGATCTCATCGTAGTTGGGCTTGCCGTCCTCGTCGACGTACTGCGCGAGCACGCTGGGGTGGATGCCCTCGAGCCGCGCGGAGAAGTCGACCAGGGTGTTGTCCAGGTCGATGTAGAGGACCTTCTTGGAGTTCACGATGCCTCCTTGGCAGTGCGGTGGGTGAAGAGTCGGGCGGGCTTGCCGACGGTGCCGGCGCGCACGCCGCCGACCTCCGCCAGTTGCGGCTCCATGAGCCGGCGGAAGGTGTCCTTGCCGCCGGGACGCTCAGGGTCCACGGCGCGGTGGAGCCGCTCGAGCTCGAGCAGGGTGAACGGGCCGTCGCCGAGCAGTCGCCACGGGTCAGGGTGCTCGCGGTACTCGTCACGCAGCCGCGCAACTGCGAGCGCGAGGATCGCGGCGTGGTCGTACGCCAGCGACCCGACCTCGGCCACGGGCGACATCCGGGCGTCGCCCAAGGACGCGGCCGGCACGGCGACGAGGTGCGCGACCGAGAGCACCCATCCACGCTCGTCGCGGTCGAGCGCGTCGAACACGTGGAGCTGGACGGGGGAGAGGCCGCCCAGGCCCGCCTTCGACGCTAGCGACCGCCGGACCGCATCGGCCAGGATCTCGCCTTCGTGCAAGAACGTTCCGGGCAGTCGACTGATCGCGTGGTCGCGGCCGTCCTCGACGAGCACGACGCATAGCGAACCGTCCGCGACCGTCAGCACCGCGGTGTCGACCGCGACGGAGGGCCGCGGGTAGTCGGTCAGCGCCTTGCCATGAGAGTCGCGGTATGTCGTCACCACTCGAATGTCGCACCCTTGCGCTAATCTGTCAAATGTCGCAAAATTGCGTTAACTCGATCGATCAGGGGGTGGTCACCATGACCAAGATCAACGGCTCCATCGCACACCGCGCCGCCGGCGCGATCCTCGGCTCCGCCGTCGGCGACGCGCTCGGCGCGCCGTACGAGTTCGGCCGCATCCGCCCCGGCGTCACGCTCGCCGGCACCGTCGACGACATGGTCGGCAACCACACCTGGGAGCCGGGCGAGTGGACCGACGACACCTCCATGGCCGTCCCGATCCTCCGCGCCGCCGCTTCCGGCCTGGACCTGACGACCGACGAGGCCCGCACCCGCATCGTCCGCGACTGGCGGGAGTGGGCGCGCGAGGCCAAGGACGTCGGCGTCCAAACCTCCCAGGTGTTCCGCACTGTGAGGGGGGACGATGCGGCGGCCGCCATCGCTGCGGCGCGCGCCGTCCACGACGCGACCGGCCGCAGCGGCGGCAACGGCTCGGTGATGCGCACCGCGCCCGTCGGGCTCGCGTTCATGGGCGCCTCGGACGGACCGGCGCAGGTCGCCCGGGCGGCCGACCGGATCGCCGCGCTGACCCACTTCGAGGCCGATGCCCGCGACGCCGCCGCGCTGTGGAGCGTGATGATCCACCTCGCCGTGCGAGACGGCCGCATCGAGCTGACCGACGCGCTCGACGTCCTCGACGCTGAGGCGGCCGCGCGCTGGGCCGGCCTGCTCGCCGAGGCCGACGGCGCCGACCCCGACAGCTTCGCGAGCAACGGCTGGGTGGTCCACGCCGTCCAGGCCGCGTACGCTGCGATCCGCGCCGGCGGCATCGACCTCTCCGACACGTCGACCCACACCCCGGCCGCCTTCAGGGCCGCGATCAACGCCGCGATCGACATCCACAACGACACGGACACGGTCGCCGCGATCGCCGGTGGGCTCGCGGGCGCCCTCGTCGCCGCGTCGGCGATCCCGCTGGGCTGGCAGCGACTGCTGCACGGCCACCCGGGCCTCACAGGTGCGGGCCTCACGCGCCTCGCGGTGCTCGCGGTGCGAGGCGGCGAGCCGGACTCGCGCGGCTGGCTCGCCGGCGACCGCGTCGACTACTCGGGTTGGCCCGGGCGGCGCGCGCTCGCGGCCCACCCTCACGACGACGGCGTCCTCATCGGCGGCGTCGACTACCTCGCGGACCTGCCCACGGACATCGACGCGGTCGTGTCCCTGTGCCAGGTCGGCGCGGGGGAGGTGCCGGCGCGCATCGTCGCCCGCGACCGCGTCGAGGTGTGGCTGCTCGACGAGGCCGCTCCCGAGAAGAATCCTCACCTGGGCTTCGTGCTCGCGGAGGCGGCCGATGCTGTGGCGCGGCTGCGCGCCGAGGGCAAGCGGGTCTACCTCCACTGCGTCGCCGCGCAGTCCCGGACACCCACGGTGGCGGCGCTGTACGCGGCCCGGCATCTGGGCGTCGCGCGGGCGCGGGCGCTCGCCGAAGTGTGCGCGGCGCTGCCCGCCGCGTCGCCCAACGCGGGCTTCCGGGGCTTCCTTGAGGACTACGCGGGGGCGAGGTGAGCGGCATGAGGACGTACGTGGCGGCGGACCGGTTCGTGGATGCGCAGCTGTGGTGGGTGGCGTCGGAGCTCGTCCGGCGGCACTCCCGCCTTCGCCTGCAGGAGTTCGAGCACGACGAGATCGGCACGTACATCGAGGTGCTCTCGTGGCCCGACACGGCCGAGCTGCGCATGCGGTTCTCCCGGGTGACGGGGGTCCAAATCCGCGGGCGCGACGAGTTCCGCATCTCGCCGGCGGAGGTGCTCGCGGCGGCGAACCCGCACGCGATCATGGAGCGGTTCGAGGCCGGGCACCGGCATCGAGGAGGTGACGGAAACCCTCGCACTCACCGCCTGACGAAGGAAGCCGCTACACCACTCGACGGGACTTGACCTCGCCACGACGCTCGCGAGCGTCGAGCTCAGCCCACGCATGTGGTTCGCAATGGCTTGCCGCGGTTCTTCGACCACGTGCTCGTGGCGCCGCCAGTGTCGGTGGAGGGCCCTCGCCTACGACCATGACGTCCGGCTGGGACCCGAGCCGTTGAGCGACCATTCGATCGTCGTGGCGCGCCTGACGCTCCCCGCGGTCGTCTCGGCGAGGACCGACCGCGTGGGTGCTGTCACCACGCCCTACGGGCGGATCGTGTGGCGAGACGGCCCGCTCACCGACGGCACCGCGATCACGCTCGAGCACGACGGCGAGGCGGCGCGTGACCTGCTCCTCGGCAGTCTGATTGCGCACACGAACGGGGCCGTGCTGCGCTTCCTGCCGTGTACGCTTCCGATGCTCAGCCGCTGCGACGCCAGCCGGGTTGGAGGGGGAAGTCGATGCAAGCGCGGCGGTTGCCTTCGAGCATCGGCGGCGCGTTGTGCCGAAACGTGACGCGCCACCCCGTCGGCTCAACGATTCTGCTCGCATGGTACTAGCCCAGGCCGGCTGACGCGGCCCCGGACCTGTGGCGTTCGCCACCCCGGCAGCGCCCTATCGTTTTCAGAGCTTGCTGGGAAGTTGAACCACAACCAAGGTTTCGGCACTGATCGCCAGCGCGTCCCAGAAATCGCTATCTGCTTGAAGCTTGAGAGCGAACAAGAGCCGGAACACCAGGCCCGCGTCGGAAAGCACCCACGCAGCCAGGTACTCAAGGATCCATGCCTTGGCCGACTCAATATCTTCGCCCGATTCGAACTCGACAAGGACTGGAAGCAACTCTTCGGCCATTGCTTGCGCCAACGAGGACGTCGCCTCCATGAGACTGGCCAACGGCGAGGCAACGCGCTCGTTCAACCATCCGGAAAATCGGGCCCGGGCATCGTCGCCGGCGAACATGAAGGAGTCGAAGACATGCTGGCCGAGTTCGTCAGCTGCCCCGTCGAGCGTGCGGAGCAAGTGGACACGATCGATGACCGCTGGGGGCAGGTGAGCAAAACACTGCAGGGCGTGATCGTCGAACGGGTGGCGCCGGATCTTCTCCGGGTCGCCGCCGACCGCACGGTTGTGTTCCGCGATGCGGGTGAGCTGCGCGCCATAGACGAGGTGCCACACGCCTTCGAGCATCCGGCGAACATCCGAGGAGAGGCGTAGATTCGGCGCCAAGCCAAACCCAAATTCGTCAAGGGAGTCTGTGAACTTGTCGATATCGCCTGCTAGAGGCTCAAGCGCCAGGAAGTTGTAGCGGTCCGCGTCCGCAGTGCGAGGAAGCGCGTATCCGAGTGCCGAGCGCAGGTTCTGTTCGGCCACATTGCTGTCGATGCGGCCGAGCTGCCGCTCGACTCGTGCCAGCCGCTCGTTCTGCACCTCGAGTTGATACCAAAGAACATCGACCTTGGACTCGATCCTTCGAACGGTCGCGAGCGTCTCGGCGGACATCGCGAGTGTGCCCACGCCGACGCCGAGGTCCATCAGGCCCACCACGCCAACTGCTGAGAACAGGCCAGCGATGTCTCCATCTCCGGCCACTGAATAGCCCGCGAGATCGTCTGGCGCCAGGAAACGCACTGCTGCAGGCGCGCTCGACCCCAGAACCTGATATGCAAACCGCGTTCCTTGCGAGCCAACTTGGCCGAAAGCATTCATAGCTCTCATCGTCCCCTCGCCAGTTCGACACTTGTACAGAAGGCTACTCGGGTCGCGACGTCGAGGGGAGTAGCGCGCACGAAACTTTGGCATGCAATGTCAGGGCGCTATGCCACCATGGGAAGGCAGCGCCACTGGCGCGCTCATACATGCTTGGGGGACGCACATGGCTGAGGGGACCACCGCGCTCGAAGACGAGATCGCACTCGGGAGGGAAGAGCGCCTGATCCTGATCACGCTCCAGTGCCGCATGATGGAGGCGGACATCGCTGCGACGCGTCGTGCCTCCGGCGTCGAGGCGAAGCGTGATGGGAAGAACGCAATCGCGCGTGGACTTGTGAGCGAGGTATTCGCTTTGCCCACTGATGGCGGCGAGATCGGCTCAGGTGTTGAGGCAGAGATGCGCGCGATGCTCGGCGAGCACGCTCCTGAGCATCGGCACCTCATGGTGGGCGCCACGGCCCCTGTCGCATGCGCCCATGTGGCCGATCGGTCGCGCGCATTGATCATCCTGATCGACCTCGTCCTGTTCCGTCCATGGAATTGGGTTGGAAAGGCGCACGATCAGGCTCTGCGTGAAGCGGTGTCCCTGCTCCCGGGCGTTGGCGAAGGCGATCTAGCGAAGATCAACCGCTATCGAGCGTCCGCCGTGCGTGCAGCTGCGCTCCACAATAGGGATTTGCACCGAGTGCTCGTCAGTGTCGCAGCGCGCTCGCTCCTCATCCCCAAGGCGCTCCCTAGTTCTGTGGGTCTGCCGCTCGACGATGCCGTGCCGTCCGCGTTCGAGTCTCTTGCGTCGGCGTACCGCCTTGAGCTGGTCACACGTATCGTCCTTCTCGACACGCAGCACGACCTTGCGAAGGCCAAGCTTGCGGTGGTCGCGCTTCACAAGCGTGTCGCGGAGTTGTCGACGAAAGTTCGATTGCTCGCCGACCTCGTGGCCGACTACCGGGCGCAGCTTGAGGAGCTGAAGCGCGAGAAGGAGGAGCAGCGCGTGGGGCGGGAAGAGGCGGACGCCGAGATCGCGAGGCTCCAGCAGGTCATTGACCAGATGATTGCCGAGCGCGAGGCGACGTTGCGGAGCGAACGTGGTGTCATGACGATCGCAGCGAGCCTTGAGCGGATCGCATCGTGACCAGTCAGCCTGATCCCGCGGAGCGCGCCGATTGGGAGGCGGTGCTCAGGAATATCGATACTGAGCGGCGCCGGCTCGACGAGGCGGAGGCGCTGGCCGACGAGTTGTTGGGCGGGGGCGACCCTGTTATGGCGGCCGACCAGGCGTCACCGTCAACCGTGCATAGCGATTTCGATGCGCTGAGCCGGGACAATGATGCTTTGCGCGTGGCGCGTGGCTGGACCGATGTCGATCTCATGAGTGCGCTCGGTCCCGATGAGATCGCGCGCTACGAAGTTTGGGAAGCTACCCTTCGCCTGCCTTGGACGCATGCGGATATCGCCGCTGTGGGCTTTGCGGGCTTGGTTGGCGTACTGGCGAGCGTATTCGATGATCAGCTCGATGCAGCGGTCCTAGATGGACTGGGCAGGCTCAAAGAGCTTCCCTTGCTCAAGGGCTGGGAGAGCGCGGGGAAGGGCCTCCCGATCGACTACACCGGGCCGGATTTCGGTGGTCCTGATCATCGATTCCGCTCGGCCGGGCATGATCTAGGGCGGCCCATCGCCGCTCTCAAGCAGATCATCGATGGACAGTTCCGCGGCGTGACCTGGGCGGACGGCACGCGCACGCTGTTCGAGACCGCGCCGGGCGCCTACAACGGACACGCTGTCGGTGAGGCTCTAGTCCTCTGGATGAAGCATCTCGCCGCCGATTTCGTCACGACGAAGAGCCTCCCGATGCCGTTCTCCACATTCCTTTACGAGATGCCGGATCACCAACTCCGGAAGTTCTCGCATGACCTCTATGGGGGTGTCCACCGTGGGGCCGAACAACATGCGGGGCTCAACATGCGATCGGGCCTCCTCACGCCGGCGATCAGCCTGATCACCACCGAGGTGATCATTCGAAGCTTCGTCCAAGGGAGGGCTTGGCACGCCACGCGGAGCCTGAGCCTCAGCGCACCTGAGAAGCGCGTCCAGATGGAGATGCTCCTCGCTGGGCACAGTTTCACGGCAGCAGGCAGCATCTCCAACGCGGTCATTATGGGTTTCGTGGGCGAGGGGCCCATCGCCGTCAGGCATGTGAACGTGCCCGTACTGATGCGGCTAGGAAAGCTTGCGCTCGAGGCTCGGAAGGCCGCCAAGGAGCGCGCACGCCTGGCGCCGCCCGCCTGGCATGAGCTCGCCTATCGCGGGGACGCCTTCACTCGCGTCGAGGCGGAGGAATTGGAGCGACTTCTCACGCTGGCAGCGTGAGAGTGTGTGTGCCCGGCCGAGGTCTGGAATCGCGCGAAACGAGGACTCCCGATAACCTGGGCGTGCCCGTGCTCACCCGTGTGGCGGCGCAGCGTCCGAGATCCACTGAGCGGCGTACAAGGGGGAGCCTCTATCCGAGCCGTGCGCCTTGGTGGGTGGGTCTGTCGCACCGTTGCTCATAGGGCGAGCCCTTCAACGCAAGGCTCGTCTACGCCCACTCTGCCGTGGCGCGTCCATCCGATTCCAATGCTTGCGCAATTACCGACCGACGCGGGCGCTGCGCACTTCCCTAGCAGGGACAATCTTCCTCCGTTCCCGAACCTGGGTCGCTCGCGGTTCATTCGGAGCGGCCCGGCGTCGCAAGAGGACGGGTGCCATGGAAGACGCCGAAAGGTCTGGGTCGATGGGCTTGGCGCGCTGATCCCCGAGTTGTGGGAGCGCGGCTCATTGGACATGTATCCGCGCGTGCGCGACGACGCTGCCACCACGGCGATAGGCGACGTCGCCGACCTGCCGCCTCCGGTTGGCGACAGCGAGGATGCCGTCCGCAACCGCATCGTCCCGCGCCACCCCTGCCGAGGATGTCATACGGGGGGGCGAGACGATGCCGAGTTCGCCAAGCGGAGCGACGGGAAATCGGCACCAGAACGATGCCGGCCTTGCGCCGGCTCGCCCGCGACGCCTCTACCGCGACACCCTCAACACCCCGGCAAGCACTTCGAGCGTCTCGCTGGTTCCCGCATCGACCTTGACGTCGGCGAACCTGTCGCCCTTCGTGGCGCCGCGGTTGATAATCACCACGGGTAGCGCGCGCCGGTGCGCGCGGGCGACGAGGCGCAGGCCCGAGTTGACCGCGAGGGATGATCCCGCCACCAGCAGCGCCTCGGCCGAGTCGACAACCGCTTCCGCGGCGCGGCTGTGCGCGCTCGGGACGAACTCACCGAAGAACACGACGTCGGGCTTGAGCGTGCCTCCGCACGCGGTGCACGCGGGCACGGTCAACCCGTCCCACGCTCCGGGCAGGACGTCTCCGTCGGGCCCGAGCTCGACGGCATCGGGGACGGCCAGGAACGGGTTGTCGCGTTCGATGCGGGCGGCGACCTCGGCGCGCGAGAACTGGGTGCCGCACCCGAGGCAGGTGACGGTGCGCATGTTGCCGTGGAGTTCGACGACGTTCCGCGAACCGGCGCGCAGGTGCAGCCCGTCGACGTTCTGCGTCACAAGCCCGTTGACCACGCCGGCCTGCTCGAGCGAGGCGAGCGCCCGGTGTCCCGCGTTGGGCGCGACGGTGGAGAACCGCTTCCACCCCAGGTGTGAACCGACCCAGTAGCGCCGCCGCTTCGCCTCGTCGCCCACGAAGTCGTGAACGGTCATGGGGGTGCGCTGCGGGGAGTTCGCGCCGCGATAGTCGGGGATGCCGGAATCGGTGGACAGGCCCGCGCCGGTGAGGACGCCGATCCTGCGCCCTTGGAGGACCGCAAGCGCACGAGCCGCGGCCTCCGCGTGCTCCTGACGTTGCACGTCCTCGACCGTCACGCGAGACCTCCTGTGGTGTTCGACTCTTGCGCACAACACTCGCACTTGCGACAGGCATTCCGCGCATCGTCCCGTTCTTCCCGGACCAAGGTCCCTAGCAATGCCCGAAGACACGCCTAGCGTCGAACGTGGAGGCGCGTCATGGGCGACGACATTCGGATCCTTCCCACGGCGGGACTCGACGCCCTCATCCGGGAGCTGCGATCGCGCGGCTACCAGGTGA
>Ga0207735_100074_pt1 | contig 26290 bp, 22 predicted proteins | sample TtaePargueraPR_9_FD_187280 | JGI IMG/M metagenome (GOLD analysis project Ga0207735, IMG submission 187280) | Aerobic enrichment media microbial communities from Bioluminiscent Bay, La Parguera, Puerto Rico - Tt and E2 (1) (SPAdes) | ecosystem: Environmental > Aquatic > Marine > Unclassified ... | reverse complement strand
TCCCAGTACCGCACGGCCGTGGCCTGGCAGAACACGGGCTACAACCAGCCGCCGCACACCTCGTACTTCATCGGCGAGGGCATGGAGACGCCGGACGCACCGCGCCTGACGTACACCACGGCGGGGTCCGAGGGCGAGCTCGTCAACGCCCCGGACGTCTGGGACGCCGGGACCGTCTACACCGAGGGCGACCTGGTGCAGCACGACGGTGCCGTGTTCGAGGCGCTGTGGTGGACGCGCGAACAGGAGCCCGGCTCGTCGCCGTACGGCGCCTGGGCGGAGATCGGCCCGCTCGGCGAGCCGGCCCCGGAGTGCGGTGCGGTGTGGACCGACAGCCGGATCTTCACCGCCGGCGACACGGTGGTGCACGACGGCGCGGTCTGGACCGCTCTGTGGTGGACCCGCAACCAGGAGCCCGGCGCCTCGCCGTGGGGCCCGTGGGAGCAGACCGGGGAGTGCTGAGCACTCCCTGAACCGAGGGAACGGCCGGGGGCCGTCGTCGCGCACCGCGACGGCGGCCCCCGGCAGCGTGCGGACCGTCTCTTTTTGGCAACGAATCGAACTCGGTGCAGAATTTTTCTGTCGCCTCGTTGACGGAAAAATTCCAGGCTGCCTACAGTCCCTGCCATGTCGACGACGACCGGGGTGCAGGCACTGGTGCGACGCACCCACGAAGAACGGGTGCTCTCCGCGCTGCGAGCCGAGGGCGCCCTGAGTCGGGCCGGCCTCGCTCAGCGCGTCGGGCTCTCGCGGACCACGCTGTCGGAGATCACCGCCCAGCTCCTGGACCGCGGAGCCATCGTGGTGCTCGACACCGACGCCGCCGTGCGCCGCGGCAGCGGCCGCCCCGCCGAGCGCCTCGCCCTCGACCCGTCGGCAGGGCAGTACCTGGGAGTCGACTTCGGGCACCGACGTGTCCAGGTCGCCATCGCGGACGCCTCCCACGAGATCCTCGCCTCGGGTCTCGAGCGCTACGACGACGGACTCGCCTGGGGCGAACGGGTCTCGCTCGCATTCGACACGATCGATCGGCTGAGCAGCGAGCACGGCCTCCACCTGAACGCCCTCCAAGCGGTAGGGATCGGAGTGCCCGGTCCCTACACGGGACGCAACGGCGACCACGGTGTCGTCGCCTGGAACCGTGGCGCGACACCGGACGGCGTCGACCGTTCTTTCGCGGCACGGTTCGACGCACCCGTCACGGTCGACAACAACACCCGGCTCGCGGCGCTCGCGGAGGCCGTGTCCAGCCCGGAGGGTGCGAGCGACCTGGTCTACGTGCGGCTGTCCGACGGCGTGGGCGGGGGCCTCGTCGTCGGCGGGCGCCTGACCCGTGGCGCGCGTGGCTTCGCCGGCGAGCTCGGACACGTCACCGCCGACCCGGCCGGGACGGTCTGCCGGTGCGGTAAGCGCGGCTGCCTCGAGACGGTCGCCTCGGTGCCGGCCATCCTGGCGGCGTGCCGGAGCGAGGGGGCCGACGTCAAGGACCTCGCCGAGCTGGCCGCCGCCGTGGAGCGGGCCGATCCGGTGGTCGACGCGGTGCTGCGCCGCGTCGGTTCCGTCGTCGGGCACGTCCTCGGTGCTGCCGCGATGACGCTCGACCCGGTCGAGGTCGTCATCGGCGGCGAGGTCGCCCACGTCGCTCCCGCGATCGTGGAGCAGGCGGCCCGCACGCTGCGCTACGAGCTCTACTCGATCCCCGTCGACGGGCCGTGCCAGGTCCGAGCCGGGCGCCTCCGCGACAGCGACGGTGCCGTCGGGGCACTCGCTGCCATCTTCCACCAGTCCCCGCTGCTCGCCGGGTATCCGGAACCCGTGACCTCCGATGAGCGCAACACACGAAGGAGCGCACAGTGACGACATCGATCCCACGCGTCATGGCCCGCAACGGGCCGGAGGACGGCGGTGGCGTGATCGCCTCGGGCACGACGGCGCCCGCCCCCGCAGGCTCCGGCGGGACGGCGCCCCGTCCGCCCCGGACGCAGCGACGGCGGTCGCTCGACCGGCGCACCCGACTGCGACTGCTCAACGCGATCTCGATCGTCGGCGGCATCGCGATCTGGTGGGCCCTGGCGTTGGCCGGCTTCCAGTTCCCCACGCCGCCCGAGGTGGTCGAGAAGGCGGCCGAGCTGTGGCAGGAGGGGCTCCTGCAGCAGGACATCCTCGCCAGTCTCGGGCGGGTGCTCACCGGCTTCCTGGTCGGCTCCGCCGTCGCGATCCCGGTCGGGTTCCTCATGGGCTGGTACACCGTGGCCCGCGGGCTGTTCGAACCCTGGATCCAGTTCTTCCGCACCATCCCGCCGTTGGCGCTGCTGCCGCTGGTGCTGGTGCTCATGGGCATCGGCGAGCTGCCGAAGATCTTCGTCATCTTCCTCGCAGCTTTCCTCGCCTGCGTCATCTCGACGTACCAGGGCGTGGTCGGCGTGGACAAGACACTGATCAACGCCGCCCGGGTGCTCGGCGCGAAGGACGGCCGGATCTTCGCGCGGGTCGTCGTCCCGGCGTCGACCCCGTTCATCCTCGTCGGGATGCGCGTCGGTCTCGGCTCCGCCTGGGCGACGCTCGTCGCCGCAGAGCTCCTGGCCGCGCAGGCCGGCCTCGGGTACCGCATGCAGCAGGCCCAGCTCTACTACGACCTCGCGACGATCTTCGTCGGCATCATCGCCATCGGCATTCTCGGTCTGGTCATGGACCGGCTGCTGCTGCTGGCGGAGACCAAGCTCACCGGATGGCAGGAGCGACGATGACCACCATCGACACCCCGCGGGAGACCGCCAAGATCTCCGTGCAGGAGGTCCGCAAGACCTTCCCGCTCAAGAACGAGGAGTTCGTGGCTCTCGAACGCGTCTCCCTCGACATCGCGGACAACGAGTTCGTGACGGTCGTCGGACCGTCGGGCTGCGGCAAGTCCACCCTGATGAACATCCTCGCGGGCCTCGACGAGACCACGGCCGGGCACGCCGTGGTGGACGGCAAAGAGGTCTCGGGTCCGAGCCCTGAGCGCGGCGTGATCTTCCAGCAGTACGCGCTGTTCCCGTGGCTGACGGTCCGCAAGAACATCGAGTTCGGGCTCAAGGTGGCCGGGCTCGGCAAGGCTGAACGGCGCGAGCGTGCCGACCACTTCATCCACCTGGTCGGCCTGGACCAGTTCGCCGACGCGCTGCCCAAGATGCTCTCGGGCGGCATGAAGCAGCGCTGCGCCATCGCGCGGGCCTATGCGGTCAACCCCTCCATCCTGCTCATGGACGAGCCGTTCGGAGCACTCGACGCCCTGACCCGGGTCAAGCTCCAGGAGCAGCTCCTGGAGACGTGGAGCCGGGAGAAGCGCACCGTCATGTTCATCACGCACGACGTCGACGAGGCAGTCTTCCTGGCCAACCGCGTCGTGGTGATGGCGGCCCGGCCCGGCCGCATCTACGACGTCATCGACGTCACCCTCCCGTACCCGCGCACCGAGGACGTACGACTCAGCCCCGAGTTCGCCGAGCTGCGCAACCGGGTGTGGACCTCCGTCTACCACCAGACGCCCGGCACCGCTGCCGACGCGTCAGCCACCACGTCGGCCTGACCGACCACAACGAAGAGGACAACCATGCGCATCACCGTCAAGACACTGGGCGCCGCCGTCGTCGCCACCACCGTCGCCCTCGGCACCGCGGCCTGCTCCGGCGAGACCGGAGCAGCCGACGGAGGTTCCGGCGAGGAGACCATCGAGGTCAATTTCGGGTACATCCCGGACTTCAACGGGACGAGCCTGCTGGCCATCGCCGAGGAGCAGGGCATGTGGGAGGAGGCCGGTATCGAGGCCAACACCCCGAGCTTCACCAACGGACCCCTGCAGATCCAGGCGCTGGGCACCGGCGACCTGGACTTCGGGTACATCGGACCCGGCGCGTTCTGGCTGCCCGCGTCCGGCGAGGCCAAGATCGTCGCGATGAACACCCTCGGCCAGGCGGACCGCGTCGTCGGCCAGCCCGGCATCGAGTCCATGGAGGACCTGCGCGGCAAGAAGGTCGCCGTGCCGGAGGGAACCTCCGGCGACATGATCCTCACGCTCGCCCTGGACGCCGCGGGGATGACCAAGGACGACATCGAGCTGGTCCCCATGGAGCCGTCGGCGATCGTCGCGGCGCTGTCCTCCGGGCAGGTCGACGGCGCCGGCTTCTGGTACCCGGCGCTGGCGACGGTCCAGGAGCAGGTCCCCGACCTCGTCGAGATCGCGTCCAACAAGGACTTCGAGGAGACGATGGCGTTCCCGACCGCGTTCGTGGCGAGCAACGAGCTCGTCGAGAACGACACCGAGATGGTCGACCGGGTGCTCGCCGTGCTCCGCGAGGCCATCGAGTACCGCGCCGAGAACATGGACGACGCGATCGCCGCGACGGCTGAGTACAACGACCTGGCGGTCGAGGACGTCGAGGGCGACGCCGCCAACGTCGAGATCCTGTCGCTGGAGGACATCGACACGATGACCGAGGACGGCACGGTGGACGACTGGCTGACCGTGATGGGCGACTACTTCGTCGACGCCGGCAAGCTCGAGAGCGCCGTGGACCCGAGCGAGTACTACACCGGGGACCTGTTCCTCGAGGCGGGCATGTGATCGAGCGATGACCGAGACGACGACCAACGGCCTGCGCGGCAGCGATTCCGCCGCGCAGGCCGCGCCGAGGAACGTCCTGTTCCTCATGACGGACCAGCACCGGGTGGACACCCTGGGCGCCTATGGCAACCGGCATGCTTCCACCCCGGTGCTCGACGAGCTGGCACGCACCGGCACACGCTTCGACCGCTGGTACACGCCGACGGCGATCTGCACACCGGCGCGGGCCAGCCTGCTGACCGGGCAGGCGCCGTTCCGGCACCGCGTGCTGGCGAACCACGAGCGCAACGTGGGTTACCGCGAGGACCTCGCCGAAGGCACCTTCACGTTCGTGGAGGCGCTGCGCGAGCGGGGCTACAACACGGGCCTGGTGGGCAAGTGGCACGCCGGGACGGAGCAGGACGCCGCCGACTTCGGGTTCGACGGTCCCGACCTGCCCGGCTGGCACAACCCCGTGGACAACGAGGACTACCTGAAGTACCTGGCGGACAACGGCCTGCCGCCGTACGAGATCAGTGACCGCATCCGCGGCACGCTCCCCAACGGGGGGCCGGGCAACCTGCTCGCCGCGCGGTTGCACCAGCCGGTCGAGGCAACCTTCGAACATTACCTGGCGACCCGGACCATCGAGCTGCTCGAACGGTACGCGGACGACTTCCGCACCGGTCGGCGACCGTTCTTCCTCGAGCTCAGCTTCTTCGGCCCGCACCTGCCCTACATCGTGCCGGACGAGTACTTCGACCTGGTCGACCCGGCGGACGTCGAACTGCCCAAGTCGATCGCCGAGACGTTCGCGGGCAAGCCTCCGGTGCAGCAGAACTACAGCGCGCACTGGACGTTCGACACCATGCCGATCGAGGTGACACGCAAGCTCATCGCCGTCTACTGGGGATACGTGGCACTCATCGACCGGGAGATCGGTCGTGTGATGGACGCCCTCGAACGCCTCGGCCTGGTGGACGACACGGCGGTGTTCTTCACCTGCGACCACGGGGAGTTCACCGGAGCCCACCGGCTGCACGACAAGGGCCCGGCGATGTACGAGGACATCTACCGCACCCCCGGGCTGCTGCGCATCCCCGGAGGTCCGGCGGGACAGGTCCGCACCGAGTTCGTCAGCCTGCTGGACTGCACGGCCACCATCCTCGAGCTGGCGGGCATCGACCCGGCCCCGGCCGTGGACTCGCGCAGCCTCGTACCGCTGGCACAGGGTGAGCAGGTTCCGTGGGCGGAGGACATCGTCTGCGAGTTCCACGGTCACCACTTCCCGTACCCGCAGCGCATGCTCCGCGAGGACCGGTACAAGCTGGTGGTCAACCCCGACTCGACCAACGAGCTCTACGACCTGCACGTCGACCCCGACGAGCTCCTCAACGTCTACGAGCACCCGGAGATGACCGAGACCCGGTCGCGGATGATGCGCAGGCTCTACCATCTGCTGCGCGAACGCGGTGACAACTTCTACCACTGGATGACCACCATGTACGACGTCGGCGAGGTCGACTACGACCCGACCCAGTCGGGCCTCGACGAGACCACCTACCGGGCTGAGCCGGTGAACCCGTGAGCCGCCCCAACATCGTGCTGATCCTCACCGACGACCACGCGGCGCACGCGATCGGCGCCTACGGGTCGGTCGTGAACACGACGCCCCGGATCGACGAGATCGGCTCGGCGGGCCGGCGGTTGGACCGCTGCTACGCGACCAACTCGCTGTGCTCGCCGAGCCGGGCGTCGATCCTGACGGGCACGTACTCGCACGTCAACGGGGTGACCACCCTGGACACATCGCTCGACGCGTCGCAGCCGACGTTCGTGACCCAGCTCCGCGACGCCGGCTACCGGACCGCCGTCGTGGGCAAGTGGCACATGGGTCACGGGGAGGGGCACGACCCGCAGGGGTTCGACTACTGGGACGTGCTGATCGACCAGGGCGAGTACTTCGACCCGACGTTCCTGTCGGCGTCGGGCCGGCGCACCGAACCCGGGTACGCCACCGACGTCGTCACCGACCTGGCGCTGCGCTGGGCGCAGGAGCAGGACGGCGAGGAGCCGTGGTGCCTGCTGATCTGGCACAAGGCGCCGCACCGTCCGTGGGAGCCCGACGACGCGCACGCGCACCTGTACACCGACCCGATCCCCGTGCCGGCGACCTTCACCGACGACCACGCGACCAGGAGCAGCTCGGCGCGGCGGGCGGCGATGCGCATCGCCGAGCACCTCAGCTCCGAGGATCTCAAGGTCGACCCTCCGGCGGGGCTGTCCTACGACGAGCTGGCGTTGTGGAAGTACCAGCGCTACATGGAGGACTACCTGCGCTGCGTCGCCTCGGTGGACGACAACGTGGGCCGCGTGACCGACTGGCTGCGCGAGCGCGGCGAGTACGACGACACGCTCGTCATGTACTCCTCGGACCAGGGGTTCTTCCTCGGGGACCACGGCTGGTTCGACAAGCGGTTCATGTACGAGGAGTCCATCCGCATGCCGTTCCTCCTCTCGTACCCTCGGGTCCTGGCCCCGGGGGCTGAGCACGACGGGATCGTCACCAACGTCGACCTCGCTCGCACGATCCTCGACGCGGCCGGCGTCGAGCCGCACCCGCGCATGCAGGGCCGGTCCTTCTGGCCCGAACTGGTCGGGGACCACGGCGGCGAACGACCTCGCGAAGGCTTCTACTATCGATACTGGGAGCACGACGACGGGTTCCACAAGGCCCCGGCGCACTACGGCTACCGCGACGACCGGTACAAGCTCATCTACTTCTACAACGACGGCCTGGGCCTGGACGGCACCGGCTCCTTCACCTATCCGGGAGAGTGGGAGCTCTACGACCTGCACCGTGACCCTGACGAGCTGCACAACGTCGCCGACGATCCCGCGTACGCCGAGGTGCGGGCCCGCCTCGAGGTCGCGCTGTGGGACGCGCAGACCGCCGTCGGCGACGCACCCCACCCCGGCCAACCTGTCCCGGCCGGTGTCCGTGCGACCGCCTCGTGCGGGAACTCATGAGCTCCGAGAAGCGATTTCCCCGGTCGGTGTACGCCGCCGGGTCCGAGCCGGATCCGCGGTTCAGTCTGGCGAACGAGCGGACGTACCTGGCGTGGGTGCGTACGTCGTTGGCGATGTTCGCGGCCGGGGTGGCGTTGGAGGCGTTGGAGGTGCCGGTGGCGCCGGGATTCCGGGTGGCGTCGGCGGGGGTGTTCGTGCTGCTGGGGTTGTTGGCCCTGGTGCAGGCGTGGCGTGGTTGGGTGCGGACGGAGCGGGCGTTGCGCGAGCATCGGCGTTTGCCGGGGCCCTCGGCGGGGGTGTTGCTGGGTTCGGGGGCCGGGGTCGCGATGCTGCTGCTGGTGGCGGGAGTCTTCGCATGACGACGGGCGACGCGCCGTACGACCCGGGCCTGCAGCCGGAACGGACTCTGCTGTCCTGGCGCCGCACGTGCCTGGCGCTCGGCGTGGCGGCGGCGATCGCTGTGCGGTTCGCCGCCGAGGTGCTGGGACCGCTGGTCGTGCTGCTGGGAGCCGTCGGGATCGGCACGGCGCTTGCCGCCTACCTGGTGGCGGTTCGCCGCTACCACGACGCGCATGACAGTCTGACGGCGGACGACCGCCTCCCGGTGGACGGGACGGCGCTCGGGCTGCTGACCGCGACCGGCCTGGTGATCGGGTCGGCCTGCGCGGTCTACGTGATGGGAGCGACGTGGCGATGACATCCAGTGCTGGGCGTGGTCCGACGGCGGACCTGGTGCCGATCGAGGGCGGGACGTTCCGCATGGGGTCGGAGCGCTTCTACCCCGAGGAAGGTCCCGTGCTCGAGGTGTCGGTCGCCTCGTTCGAGCTTGCCCGCACCCAGGTGACCAACGCCGAGTTCGCACGGTTCGTGGCGGACACCGGGTACGTCACCACTGCCGAGCGCCCGCTGGACCCCGCGGAGATGCCGGGTGTGGACCCGGCGATGCTCGATCCGGGTTCGTTGGTGTTCACCCCGACCGCGGGGCCGGTGGACCTGCGCGACTGGCGGCAGTGGTGGCGGTGGCAGCCGGGTGCCTGCTGGCACCGGCCGCAGGGTCCGTCGTCGTCGATCGACGGTCTGGACGACCACCCGGTGGTCCAGGTGTCCTTCGAGGACGCCTCCGAATACGCCGCGTGGGCGGGCCTGCGCCTGCCGACCGAGACCGAGTGGGAGCTCGCCGCGCGAGGCGGCCTCGACGGCGCCACGTACACCTGGGGGGAGGACGAGCAGGACGGGATGCGGGCGAACACCTGGCAGGGCCGGTTCCCCTACCGCAACACCGGCGCGGGTTCCGGGCGTTGGGTCGGCACCGCGCCGGTCGGGTCCTTCCCGGCCAACGGCTTCGGGTTGCTCGACATGGCGGGGAACGTGTGGGAGTGGACCTCGGACGCGTGGAGCGACAACCACGTGTCCGCTCCCACGACGGCGGCCGCGGAGCCCGCGCACGCCTGCACCTGCGGGTGCAGCCCGGCCGACGGTCGCACGGCGTCGGCCTCGGCGCGGCGGACTCAGGCGCCACCGGAACGCCTGGTGCTCAAGGGAGGATCGCACCTGTGCGCCCCGGAGTACTGCCTGCGCTACCGGCCCGCCGCCCGCTCCCCCCAGACACCGGACTCGTCCACGACCCACATCGGCTTCCGCTGCGCCCGGTGACGACGCCGGCAGCGTCGCGACCCGAAGATCGCGACGCTGCCGGCGTGGTGCGGGGCGTTCAGAGATCCAGCGGACGGAGGACGGCGCTGATGCCGTGCGCGATCTGCGGGTTGCCCTTGTTGAGGTCGAGCTTGGTCCGGACCAGGAACGGGTTGAAGTCGTTGCGGTCCTGGTCGACGAGCCGCACCAGCGGGATCCGACGGCTGAGGACGTCGACACGGAAGGTGGCACCCTGCGCGGTCGTGAGCACCGCGTCGTCGGACCGCAGCGCCTGCTTGGCCGTGATCGTCGCGCCCGGGACCACGTGGTAGAGCAGCACTTGCTCCACGGCGTCGATCCCGACGGCGCCGGTGAGCCGGTCGAGCACCTTCTTCTCCGAGCGCTCCCACCGGTGGGTGAGGTCGAACGCCAGGAGCTGGAATGCGCGGTCGTTCGGCAGGAACGCCGTGAGGGCCGTGTCCCCGTCGGCGAGCACGGCCACCGGGCTGTCGGGCTTGGCGTCCAGGACGGCCACGACGGCCTGGTCGAGGATGTCGTAGTCGTACCAGTTGCGGTCGAAGGTGTCGCCGTCGGAGGCGAGCACCTCCGCGAGGCTCGTGGACCCGTCGTCGGCGGCGGCCGCGGGCGCGGAGGCGAGGGCGGCGGTCAGGCCGACGGCAGCCGCGCAGGCGGCCCCGGCCGCCGCGCGCCAGGTGTTCCGGAGGTTCATCGTCGAGCTCCTTCGTCGAGTGCGGGGCGGTGGTGGCCCGCCCGGCCGTCCACAGCGAGCGGTCAACCGGTGTTCGGGCCGGACGCCCCCGACGGATGCGCTCGGACCGCGTCGAGTCCGCCGCGACGGCCGCACCGGTGTTTCTGCCAGGGCGGCGCGGAGGAACTTCGACCTTTATGACGGCTTCTTGACGGATAAATCGGGCCAGGATCCGATAGTCGGGCACGACGACGTGCCGGTCGCGTGGACACCCGTCCGCGCCGGGCCGTGGACGAAGGGACGCTCATGCGAAAGACCTGGAGGACGACGGCGGGGCTTGCTCTCAGCACCGCTCTGGCGCTCACCGGAGGGACGGCGGCGAACGCGGCGGTGACGCCGTCGGAGACGGCGACGCGCGACCTGCCCACCGTCGAGGACTATCCGGACAACTGGCCCGACCTGGAGCCGTACGGCACCGCCGACCAGCGGTCCGAGATCACGCCGCGCGAGGACAACTCGATGATCCTCGACCTGGAGCTGCGGCCCCAGGACGAGGAGCTGGGGCGGGTGTGGATCCGGGACACGTACGTCAACCGGTTCGAGGTCGACGGAGAGTCGGTCTACGTCGCCACCGGCACGACGCGGGTTCCCGGCCTGGACAAGGCGGCGCCCTGGAACGACGGCTTCTACGTGTGGACGTCGCCGTCCATGGACGGGCCGTGGGAGCTCGTCGACACCACCGGCATCCGACCCGACCAGCCGAAGGGCAAGGTGTGGTCGCCGGAGTTCGTCGACGAGAACTCGCCCGGCCGTACCGTCGTCGCCGACTGGCAGCGCTACGTGGACACGGACGACCCGGCCACCCGCGGAGGCCAGGCCTGGGCACCCGAGCTGCACTACATCGACGGCACCTGGTACCTCGCGGGCACGATGGGTGACGACGCGCGGCAGATCGGGTCCTTCGTCCTGGTCAGCGAAGGGGGGCCGGAGGGCCCGTACCGCAACATCGAGGCGAGCGTCGACAAGCCGCTCGGCGACCCGGTCCGGGCCGGCAACGACCGGCGATACCACATCGACGGCGGCCTGTTCGACGACGGTGACAGCACCTACCTGGTGCTGCACAACCACGAGTACGCGCAGTTCACCGACGACATGGAGAACCTCGTCACGCCGACCGACCTGCCGTTGTTCGACCAGCAGAAGTACCGGCCCGAGCCCTACCTGGAGGGCGCGACGGTGGCGAGGTACGGCGACAAGTACTACCTCATGCACGCCGCCTGGTCCCGGAGCTCCCAGGAGGGCGGCGAGCCGGTCTCGTCGTACCTGCCCGGCGGAGTGCAGGACCAGTACGACGCGATCGTCGCGGTCGCGGACTCCTTCGAGGGGCCGTACTCGGTGCGCTACACGGCCGGCGTCGGTTCCGGGCACAACAACATGTTCGTCGACGAGTCCGGACAGGTGTGGATGACGTTCTTCCGCAACCCGAACCGGGGCTACTGGTCGGAACCGTCCCGGATCGCCGACTCCGCGGTGGCCGGTGTGGTGAAGCTGGAGTGGACAGGTCCCGAAGGCAACCGCCTCTACGTGCAGCGTCCCGTCGACGCACCGGTGTTCGACCCGGAGGCCACCTATACCGCGGGGGACGAGGTGGCGTTCGGCGGAGGCCTCTACGAGGCGCAGTGGTGGACCCGTGGCCAGGAGCCGGGCACTGCCTTCGGCCCCTGGGTCGAGGCCGGGTTCGCCGGAGAGTGCGGCACCGGATGGACCTCGTCCGGGGTGTACGACGGCGGCGACCGGGTCGTGTGGGACGGTGCGGTCTGGACGGCGCGGTGGTGGAGCCGCAACCAGGAGCCCGGCGCGTCGCCGTGGGGCCCGTGGGAGCAGACCGGGGAGTGCTGAGCAGGCTCGGCCGCGCTCTCCCTACTCGACGCCGAACCATCCGCGGGCGGCGGCGCGCATGTGCTCGGGCAGGTGGGTGTAGGGCACGGGGTCGTGCCCGGCGGCGCGGGCGGCGGCCTCGAGGTGGTCGCGCAGCTTCCACACGAGGACGGGGCTGGTGGCCGGCGTGATCCCGAGGGCGTCGCGTACGTCGGCGGGTGGAAGGCCGAGGTCGTGGGCGACGTCGTCGACGGTGAGGCCGGCGAGGTCGAGGTTGGCGTGCAGCTCGGCGCTGGTGGTGCGTCGTTCGTCGCGGTCGAGGGACATGGGGTGTCCTTTCGTGGGTTGGTGTCAGTGTGCGGCGGCCGGGGCGGCGGCGCGCTGGGAGCGGAAGAGGAAGACCTCGACGACGGCGCCGGCCACGAAGATGCCCGCGCCCACGAGGTAGGCGGCGGAGTAGCCGGCGACGGCCGCGGCGGCGCTGGGGTCGGTGCCGGTGACCCCGGCGGCGACGGCGGCGAGCAGGGCGGTGCCGATGGCGAGGCCGATCTGCTGGCTGGTGTTGACCAGGCCGCCGGCGGCGCCGGCGTGCTCGGGCAGGACGCCGAGGGTGGCGCGGGACATCCCGGAGGCCAGGATGGTGCCGTAGCCGAGGCCGACGAGGATCAGGGCGGGAACGATGGACGCCCAGTAGCTGCTGGTGGGGGTGAGCTGGGCGAGCAGGACGAGGCCGGCGGCGGCGAGCAGCATGCCGGCGGGCACGAGCCACCGGGGCCCGAACCTCGGTAGCAGCCGGGTGTTCACGACGACCGAGGTGGCCATGATGGTCAGCACCATCGGCATGAAGGCGAGGCCGGTCATCATGGCGCTGAGGCCCATGACGGTCTGCAGATAGAAGGTGAGGAAGAAGAACACGCCGGCGGCGGCCAGGGCCACGACGAGCACGGCGAGGAACGACGCCGCGCGGTCGCGGTCGCGCACGACGCGCAGGGGCAGCAGCGGCTCGGCGTGCCGGGACTCGACCCAGGTGAAGACGGCGAGCAGCAGCACGCCGGCGACGGTCAGGCAGATCGTGGACGCGGATGCCCAGCCGGAGGTGGAGGCCTGCGTCATGCCGAGCACGATGCTTGCGAGGCCGGCGACGGCGAGCACGGCGCCGAGGTAGTCGATGCGGGGCCGCTGGGCGGGGCGGGCGTTGTTGAGCAGCGTCAGCGCGCCGATGATGCCGAGGACGGCGAACGGCACCTGCAGGAAGAAGCACCACCGCCAGGACAGGGCGCTGGTCAGGGCGCCGCCGGCGAGCAGGCCGATGCCGGCGCCGGCGCCGGAGATCGCGCTGAAGACGCCGAACGCGCGGGCGCGCTCGGACGGTTCGGTGAACGTCGTGGTGAGCACGGCGAGGGCGGCCGGGGCGAGGATCGCGCCGAAGATGCCCTGGGCGACGCGCGCGACCGCGAGGACGACGAAGGTGGGCGCCGCGCCGGCGACGACGCTGGCGAGCGCGAAGCCGACCAGGCCGATGACGAAGGTGTTACGGCGGCCGAACAGGTCGCCGAGGCGCCCGCCGAGCAGCAGCAGCCCACCGAACGCGAGCGCGTAGCCGGTGATGACCCACTGGCGCTGCGACGCCGTCATGTCGAGGGCGGCCTGCGCGTCGGGCAGGGCGATGTTCGCGATGGTCACGCTCAGCACCACCATGAGCTGGGCGAGCGCAATGGTGACGAGAACCCACCAGCGCTTCGCGGGGTCGCGGAGCAGCGGGGCGGGGACGGAGGTTCGGTCGCTCCGGGCCGACGCCGTCGGCCCGGAGGATGTGGAGGTTGAGGTCACGGGTCTCCCGATCCAGAGGTATGTTGTTACATCAACACTACTCCTTGATGTTGATGTGTCAACATGAGCAGGTGTGAGCCGAGAGACGTTCCGTCGCGCGCAGGAGGAGAGAATGGTGGACGAACCGCCGTCGCCCGGAGGCGGGCTGACCGACGCCGAGCGAGAGGTGTGGTTCGCGTGGAAGCGGGCGCACGACGTCGTGCGTAGCCGGATCGCCGACGAGGTCGCGTCAGCGACCGGCCTGTCGGACGCCGACACCGGCATCCTCATCCGGCTCGACGAGGCCGGTGGCGCACTTCGTCAGAGCGTGCTGGCGTCTCAGCTCGGGTGGGACCGGACGAGGCTGTCCCACCAGCTCACGCGCATGGGCTCGAGGGGTCTCCTCGAGCGCACGAAGACCACCGGAGGTGTCCACGTGGCGCTGACGAGCGAGGGCCGGTCGGCGATCGCTGCTGCGCGTCCTGTCCACGCGGCAGCCGTGCGACGGCACCTCCTCGGACCGGCAGGTCCCCGCCTCGGTGGGCTGCACCGGGTGCTGGAACGGTTGGCGGCACGTGAGGACTCCGAGCAGGTGCCGGGTTCCGTCACACCGGACGAGCGCTGACGCCGTCCTCACCAGGTCGCGTCGAGAAGTCCCCGGACGTCGTCGTCGAGCCGGAGTCGAACTCCGGTGAGCGCGGCGTCGAGCTGGGTGGCCGAGCTGACACCGACGACAGGGCGCACCGGCAGGTCGCCGCCGGCGAGCCAGGCGAGCACCACCTGGCCCGGCGTGACCCCCAGATCGGCCGCCACCTTGCCGAGCAGGGTGAGCCGCGCCGTCGTGCCCGGGTGGTCGTACCCCTCGGGCAGCGGCCGGTCGTCGCGGTCGTAGGAGCCGGTGAGCAGCGGCGTGTAGGCCCACAGGGCCGTCCCGGTCGCTCGGGAGTGGTCGAGGTGGTCGTCGGTGAGCCACCCGAATCGGTGGTCGTGCAGCGCTCCGCGCACGAACGGGCGCGGCTGGACGTAGGAGTAGCGCTGCTGGACGGCTGAGAGCGGCGCCACCTCGGCGTGGAGGGCGAGCTGCCGGGCTCGCTCCACCCGCCACAGCGCGTGGTTGGAGAAGCCGTAGGAGCCGATCGTCCCGTCCGCGACGAGCCCGGCGAACGCGCCGACGGTCTCCCCGAGCAGCGCCGACCGATCCTCCACGTGCGCCCAGAGCATGTCGATCCGGTCGACGCCGAGGCGGTCCTGGCTGCGGCCGGTCTGGTAGCGGACAGCGCCCGCCGCGAGTCCTTCGACGTGGTCGGGGTAGCCGCCGGCGCGAGTGGGCTGGGCGCCGATCTTGGTGGAGATCCGCACTCGGTCCCGCACTCCGGCGCGTGCGGCGAGCCACCGGCCGATCGTCCGCTCGCTGGTTCCCCCGAGCCCGTCGTCGCTGGCCCAGAACTGATAGGCGTTGGCGGTGTCGATCCAGACGCCGCCGGCGTCGACGAAGCGGTCGAGCAGGGCGAAGGCGGTGGTCTCGTCGGTGCCGGCGCCGAAGTGCATCGTGCCGAGCGCGAGCGGGAGGGTGTCGTCGTCCATGGTCCGCATCGTTCCGGGCGAGCGGTACGGGCACCAGGTACTCGTCTGAAGTCGCGCGAAACCTTGCGCAGCAGATGACCGCAGAGTCTCGCGGCTCTCGTGCCGATAGGCCTAGCGTTCCGGCCACGCACCGTGCCGCGACGCGACGAGGAAAGGGCCTCGTCCGCCGGTCGGGGACGCAACATTGCGCTCGACCACGGCACGACGAGGCGCATCGCGCCGTCGAGGAGGACGACATGCTCAGACGCACCCTGGCCGCGATCACCGCGGCCGTCATGATCACCGGGCTGATCGGTACCGCCGCGCAGGCTCACCCCGCCGTCCCGGCACCGGACCCGCTGCGCGGTGCCGTGAACCTGCCCCCGGGCGGGAAGGTGGACTTCATCATCGGTCAGGACGCCGACACGGTCGCAGCCTTCGACGACGCCGTGCTCGACGTCGACCCTCGGTTCCCGCGGCCTGCCGGCGTCTCGCTCTTCACCAGCCTCAACGGTCTGACCCCGCTCAACGGGATCTGGAGTCCCGTCGACTACGGCGTGGGGACGGCTGACGCCGAGGAGATGCTCTCCGCGCACCGCGGTGCCGTCACCGTCGGGGTGGAGATGATCGACTACTCGCAGAACCTGGGCTCACCGGCACGCAACCTCACGGCGCGGGCGATCGCCGGGGCCGACGGCGTTCCGGCCGAGACCGTGGAGCGCTACCGGGCCTGGGTCGACGACCTGATCCGCTGGGCGGACGCCTCGCGTCGCGAGGTGTTCCTCAAGTTGGGCTACGAGTTCGACGGGCACTGGAACGCTTACGACCCCGAGTCCTACACCGCGGCCTTCCGGTACGTCGCGCAGCGCATCGACGAGCTCGGGGCGGACCGGGTGGCCACGGTGTGGCAGTCGGCGTCGTGGGCGGGAGCGATCCCGGACGGCCATCTGCTCGACGCCGCGGACTACCGGGCGGCGGAGGCCGTCGTCGACGGTCGGTCCACCGAGTTCTGGGACCGCTGGTACCCGGGTGACGACGCCGTCGACTGGGTGGGCATCTCCCAGTTCGCGACGGGGTCGTTCGACCGTGAGGGCGGGCCGTGGTCGTGCGACCGCGACGGCGTCGACTCGACGGTCGCATCACCCCGCGCGGTGCAGGAGGCGATGCTCGACTACGCCCGCGCGCATGGCAAGCCAGCCATGATCGCCGAGGCGGCACCGCAGGGCTACGACCTGGGGGAGCTGACGACGTCGTGCATCTTCGCGAGCGGCTCGCCGGCACCCTACGAGAAGAGGACCACCGTGACGGTCGACGAGGTGTGGGACGAGTGGTTCGCCCCGACGTTCGCGTTCGTGCGTCAGCACCGGGACGTGATCCGCTCGTTGACCTACATCAACACCGACTGGGACTCCCAGTCCCGGTGGGCGTGCACGGGGGCCGGTGCCTGCGCCTCCGGGTACTGGGGCGACAGTCGCCTGCAGGCGAACGAGGAGATCCTGGACCGGGTGGGTGCCGAGCTGCGCGACCGAGGGGTGTGGACCCGGGGGGCGTGGGCCTCGTGGCGCTTCGAGAGTGCCGACCTCTCGCAGGGAGTCGGGGTCGAGGAGGCCGAGTATGGCGAGGCCGACACGTGGCTGGACTGCTGCGGGCTGGGCGGGCTGCCGCAGACGAACCCGGCGGCCTCGAACGGACGTGAGGTCATGGTGATGAACTTCGGCGACGGCGGGTCCGGTACGTACGGCGTCGACTTCGAGCAGGTCGGGCGGGGCGACGAGATCCGCGTCCGGCTCGGGTCCCTGCCGGAGGGCGAGGGGGCGGACGCCACGTTCTCGGTCCTCGTCGACGGCCGTCGGGTGGCGCGGCAGCCTGTGCCGCGGACCGGCGCGGGCGTGTACGAGGAGATCGTGATCGACGCGCGCACGCGGCCCTGGTCGACGGTTCGCGTGCAGCTCGACCCGAACGACGGCGGTCAGCTGATGTGGCTCGACCGGATCGTCGTCGGCTGATCGTCACCGCCGGGCCGGTGGTGCGGTGGAGTCCCGCACCACCAGCTCGGTGGACAGCTCGACCCGACGACGACGGCCTTCACCGCCCTCCGCCAGGCCGACCACCAGGCGGGTGGCCTCGCGCGCCATCTCCGCCAGGGGCTGGTGCACGGTGGTGAGGCTCGGAGAGATCCATCGGCACAGGTCGACGTCGTCGAACCCGACCACCGACAGGTCGCGCGGGATGCGCAGTCCTCGCGCCCGCGCGACGTCGTACACCCCGTGGGCCTGGTGGTCCGACCCGGCGAAGATCGCCGTGGGCGGGTCGTCGAGGGAGAGCAGGTCGGCCGCTCCGTGCCGCCCGCCCGGGACGTGGAAGTCGCCGTGCCGCACCAGCTCCGGATCCGGTGCGATGCCCGCGCGCTGGAGCGCGGCACGGTAGCCGTCGAGGCGGTCGCGCGAGCAGGCGAGCCGTTCGGGGCCGGTGATGATGCCGATGCGCCGGTGGCCCAGCTCGAGGAGGTGCTCGGTGGCGGACAGACCTCCCGCCCAGTTGGTGGCGGCGACGGTGGGGACGTCCGGCGGTGTGGAGCCGACGGAGTCCACGAGCACGTAGGGCAGCTTGAGGCGTTCCAGCTTCCTCTCCGCGGCGGGCAGCAGGTCGGAGACGACCAGCACGACGCCGTCCGATCGACGCTGGGCGAGATTGCGGATCCACTGGGTGTTGCCCGCCCGTCGACGGTGGGTGGACGTCACCACGAGGCCGTAGCCGGCCCGGGTCGCCTCCTGCTCCGCACCGACCATGATGCGTTGCGCCCACGCCGACGACAGGTCGGCGATGACGAGGTCCAGCAGCCCCCCACCGGTCCGGTGCTGGGTGCCGCGCCGGCGGTAGCCGTGCTCCTCCAGCAGTGCGCCGACCAGGTCGCGCGTCGTGTCCGAGACGCCGGGGCGGCCGTTGAGGACCTTGGAGACCGTCGGGGTGGAGACCCCGGCGAGCTGAGCGATCTCGGCGAGAGTCGTGGTCATAGGCGGACTCTAGCGCACGAAAGGTTTCGTCTCGGGTCCGCAGAAGAGCGGGCTGAGCGTTGCTTCCGATTCCGGATTTCTCCTAGCGTCGGGGCGACACTGCACGAACCGGTGGAGGTCGACGCGAAGCAAGATTTCGTGACTTGCTCGTGATCTTTCGGTCCCTCCGGTCGTCTCAAGGGAGAGATGATGACTCGCATCGTACGCACCGGCGCCGCGTTCCTGGCCGCCGGGACCATCGCACTCGCGGCCGCCTGCTCGGGTGGGGACGCGCCGGCCTCCGACGGCGACACCAGCGGTGAGGCCCCCGCCGCCGAGGACCTGCCCACCGGTCAGACCCTGTCGGTCTGGACCTTCGGCGCCACCGGCCTCGAGGACTCCATGGAGGCCTGGGCCGCCGAGACCGGCAACACGGTCGAGTTCAAGGTCGGCGAGTTCGACCCGCACCACGAGCAGCTGCTCACGGCCCTGGTCTCCGGTGCCGTGCCCGACGTGGCGCTCATCGAGACCGCCTACTCCTCGACGTTCAAGGAGAGCGCCGACCAGTTCGTCGACCTGCGCACCTACGGTGCCGAGGGCATCGAGGGCGACTACCTCGACTGGCGCTGGGCCCAGGGCGTCGGTGAGGACGGATACGTCTTCGGGCTGCCCACCGACGTCGGCGGCATGGCACTGGCCTACCGCACCGACCTGTTCGAGGCAGGCGGCCTGCCCTCCGAGCCGGCCGAGGTCGACGAGCTCTGGTCGAGCTGGGAGGAGTTCGTCGAGGTCGGCGAGCAGTACACCGCCGAGACCGGTGAACCGTTCCTCGACGACGCCGGCGTGCTGTTCCAGACCGTCTACAACCAGGGTGACGCGAAGTTCTACTCCGCCGACGGCGAGCTGATCTACGACACCAACCCGCAGGTGAAGGACGCCTGGGACATCGGCACGTCCGCCGCCGGCATCTCCGCCAACCTCGCGGCCTTCAGCCCCGAATGGAACACCGGGATGGCCAAGGGGGACTACGCCGTCCAGCTCGCCCCCGCCTGGATGCTCAACTACATCCAGGGCCAGGCGCCCGACACCTCCGGCTCCTGGCAGGTCACCAACCTGCCCGAAGGCGGCGGCAACTGGGGCGGGTCGCAGATGGCGATCCCGGCGAACGCGACGAACCCCGCGCTGGCGTACGACATGATCTCGACGATCCTCAGCCCGGAGAACCAGCTCGAGGTCTTCCAGGAGTTCGGCAACTTCCCCTCCACGCCGGAGCTCTACGAGGACGAGGCGCTCACCGGGTTCACGTCCGAGTTCTTCTCCGGTGCGCCGGTGGGCACCATCTACTCCGAGAGCGCCAAGGCGCTCGAACCCGTCTACGAGGGCCCCAAGGAGCGTCCGATCCTGCGCGAGTTCGGCCTGGGCATCGACCGGGTCGAGTCGGGGGACGAGACGCCGGACGAGGCGTGGGACACGGTGCTGGGCGCCGTCGAGCTCGACGTCAACTGACCCTCGCCGGGGAGGGCGGCACCGTCCCGCCCTCCCCGGCCCCATCCGAGGAGGCATCGTGGCCACCACCGTCAGCGCGCCGAGCGCACCCGGCGCCCGCGGCGTCGACGTGCGACGCCGGAGGCGACAGCCCTTGTCGCCCTATCTGTACATCCTGCCGTTCTTCGTCGTGTTCGGGATCTTCGGGCTCTTCCCGCTGCTCTACACGGCCTACATCTCACTGTTCGAGTGGAACCCCATCGGCGACCGCACGTTCCTGGGCCTGGGCAACTACACCGAGCTGTTCGCCGACCCCCGGTTCTGGAACGCGACGTGGAACACCCTGTGGATCTGGGTGCTGTCCACCGTGCCCCAGCTCCTGGCCGCCCTCGGGCTGGCCAGCGTGCTCAACCACGCACTCCTGCGGTTCCGCACCGGCTTCCGCATGGCCGTGCTGGTCCCGAACATCACCTCGGTCTTGGCCGTCGGGATCATCTTCACCCAGCTCTTCGGCCGCGACTACGGGATGGTCAACTGGTTGATCACCGCGTTCGGCGGGACGGCGATCGACTGGCAGTCCGGGACGTTCACCAGCCAGCTCGTCATCGCCTCGATGGTGATGTGGCGCTGGACCGGGTACAACGCCCTCATCTACCTGGCCGCGCTGCAGTCCGTGCCGAGCAGCCTGTACGAGTCGGCCGAGATCGACGGCGCCGGCCGGCTGCGGCAGTTCGTCTCGATCACCATCCCGCAGCTGCGCCCCACGATCATCTTCACGGTCATCGTCTCCACGATCGGCGGGCTGCAGGTGTTCGCCGAACCGCTGATCTTCGGCGGCCAGGGCGGGGTGACCGGCGGGCAGAACCGCCAGTTCCAGACCCTCGCGCTGTTCCTGTACGAGCAGGGGTTCCGCAACTTCGAGTTCGGCTACGCCTCCGCCATCGCCTGGGCGCTGTTCCTGCTCGTCGCGATCCTGACGGTCGTGAACCTCAAGCTCTCCAGCCGCATCGCCTCGGAGAAGTGACATGACGACACTCGCCCCCACGGCCCCCGTCTCCACCGCACCAGCGCCCGCACCGCGCCGGCGGGCCCCCCGCTACCGCCGCGTCGGCTGGTTCACCTACCTGGTGCTCGGCGTCACCACCCTGCTGTCCGTGTTCCCGCTGTACTGGATGTTCGTCGTCGCCTCCAACGACTCCTCGGCGATCAACGACGTCCCGCCGGCCCTCGTGCCCGGTGACCAGTTCCTCGCCAACGCCCGCCAGGTCTTCGAGGCCGTCCCGTTCGGCCGCAACCTGCTCAACTCGTTCATCGTGTCCGGCAGCATCGCCGTCGGGCAGGTGCTGCTGTGCGCCCTGGCCGGGTTCGCGTTCGCGAAGTTGCAGTTCGCCGGGCGAAACCTGCTGCTCGCCCTCGTCATCGGCACGATGATGATCCCCGTCCAGCTCGCCGTCGTGCCGCAGTTCATCATCGTCACCGAGCTCGGCTGGGTGAACCAGCTCCAGTCGCTGATCGTGCCCGGGCTCGTCACGGCGTTCGGCGTGTTCTGGATGCGACAGGCCATGGACAACTCGCTGCCCGACGAGCTCGTCGATGCCGCCAGGATCGACGGTGCCCGCAACGTCCGCATCTTCTGGACCATCGCCCTGCCCTCCATCCGTCCCGCCGCCTCCGTGCTCGGTCTGTTCGCGTTCATGACGGCGTGGAACGACTTCTTCTGGCCGCTCATCGTCCTCAACTCCCCGGGGTCGTTCACCGTGCAGGTGGCGCTGCGCCAGCTGCAGTCCCAGGCGTACGTCACCGACTACGGGGTGCAGATGGCCGGCATCGTGCTGGCCACGGTGCCGCTGCTGCTCATGTTCGTCCTGCTCGGCCGCCAGATCGTGGGCGGCATCATGGAAGGTGCCCTCAAGTCGTGACCACCACCCTGCCTGCCACGCAGGCCACCACCGGTGCGGCGGACCATCCCGCCGACCCGACGTCCGCCCGCGTCGAGGACCTCCTCGCCCGGATGACCCCGACCGAGAAGCTGGCCCAGCTCGTCGGCTTCTGGGTCGACGAGGGCGGTGCCGTCGTCGCTCCCATGCAGGACGAGATGGCCGACCACGACGACGGGTTCGAGAGTTTCAGCGCCGACGGTCTGGGCCACATCACCCGCGCCTTCGGGACCAAGCCTGTCGACCCGACCGAGCGGGCGTCCTGGCTGCATGCCCAGCAGCACCGGCTCCGGCACGAGACCCGACTGGGGATCGGAGCGATCGCGCACGAGGAGTGCCTCAACGGGTTCACCGCCTGGCAGGCCACCATGTTCCCCGCCCCGCCCTCCTGGGGCGCGTCGTTCGACCCGGAGCTGGTGGAGCGCATGGGCGCGGCGATCGGCGCCTCGATGCGTTCGGTCGGTGTCCATCAGGGCCTCGCACCCGTGCTGGACGTCGTGCGGGACCCCCGGTGGGGTCGCGTGGAGGAGTGCATCGCCGAGGACCCGTATCTCGTGGGCACCCTGGGCACTCACTACGTCCGTGGCCTGCAGTCCGCCGGGGTGCACGCGACGCTCAAGCACTTCGTCGGGTACTCCGCCTCACGGTCCGGACGCAACCTCGCCCCTGTCCACGCCGGCCCGCGCGAGGTGGCCGACGTCCTGCTGCCACCCTTCGAGATGGCGGTCCGCGACGGCGGGGTGCGGTCGGTCATGGCCGCCTACAACGAGATCGACGGCGTCCCCGCGGCCGCCGACCCTCGCCTGCTCACCGACGTGCTGCGGGACGGCTGGGGGTTCGACGGCACCGTCGTGGCCGACTACTTCGGCGTCGCCTTCCTGCAGACCATGCACGACGTCGCCACGGACCTCGGCGACGCCGCTCACCAGGCGCTGGTGGCCGGCCTCGACGTCGAGTTGCCGACCGGCGACGCGTTCCTCGACACCCTCGCCGCACGGCTCCGGGACGGCCGGACGCCTGTCGAGGTCGTCGACCGCGCCGTGCGGCGCGTGCTACGCCAGAAGGCCGAGCTCGGACTGCTGCCCGACGACCCGGAGCCAACGGCCCCGAGCGGGCCGGTCGACCTGGACCCGCCCGAGCATCGCGCCCTGGCCGCCCGGCTCGCCGAGGAGTCGGTCGTGCTGGTGACCAACGACGGCACGCTGCCGCTCCCGCGCAGCGCCCGGGTCGCCGTCGTCGGCCCCAACGCCGACGCCGCGCGGGCGCTGTTCGGCTGCTACACCTTCGTCAACCACGTGCTCGACCACTTCCCGGACCTGCCGTTTGGGATCGAGGCGCCCACGGTACGCGCGGCGCTCGCCGCGGAGCTCGGAGCGGACCGTGTCGCGCACGCCCGCGGGTGCGCGGTCGACGACGACGACGTCTCGGGGATCGCCGAGGCGGTCGACGTGGCGCGATCGGCCGAGGTCGCGGTGGTCGTCGTCGGGGACAAGGCGGGCCTGTTCGGTCGTGGCACCAGCGGAGAGGGTTGCGACCGCGACGACCTGGAGCTGCCCGGCGTGCAGCGCCGCCTCGTCGAGGATGTCGTCGCCACCGGGACGCCCGTCGTGCTCGTCGTACTCTCCGGTCGCCCGTACGCGATCGGCTGGGCGACGGAACGCTGCGCCGCCGTCGTGCAGACGTTCTTCCCCGGGCAGGAGGGCGGACGTGCCGTGGCCCGCGTGCTGTCCGGAGCGGTGAACCCGTCCGGCCGGCTGCCGATGACGCTGCCCCGCTCCGCCGGGGCGCAGCCGTACTCCTACCTGCACCCGCGGCTGGGCGCGCCCTCGAAGGTGTCGACGATCGCGACCGAACCGCCCGCGACGTTCGGTCATGGGCTGTCGTACACGACGTTCGAGCACCACGGTCTGGTGGCCGACGCGACCGTCGCGGCCGGCGGCGCCTTCGAGGCGACGGTCACCGTCCGCAACACCGGGGACCGGGCGGGTGCCGACGTCGTGCAGCTCTACGCCCGCGACGTCGTCGGCTCGGTCACCCGGCCGACGGCCCAGCTGCTGGGGTACGCGCGGGTGCAGCTCGCGGCCGGGGAGCAGGTCCGCGTGCGGTTCACGGTGCCGACGGCGCGGCTCGCCTTCTCCGACCGCGATCTGGTGCGCGTCGTCGAGCCGGGCGACGTCGAGCTCTGGGTGGGGCCGGACTGCCGCACGCGCGAGACCGCGGCGTCGTTGCTCGTGACGGGCGACGTCCACCGCGTCACCGGTGACGACGGCCGTTGGGTGGACGTCGACGTGGAGCGCAGCGGGTCTGCCGGCGCCTGAGGCGGAGTCCTGGGGCCCGGCGCCGGCATCCGCGCTCGCCGGGCGTGCCATGATCGATGCCATGCTCACGCTGCCCGCCGGCGCCGCCGGCTCCCGGATCGTCGGCCTCGGTCACCACCAGCCCGCCAAGGCCCTCACCAACGACGACGTCGCCCGGTTCGTCGAGACGAACGACGAGTGGATCCGGTCACGGACCGGCATCGTCACGCGGCACGTGGCGGCCGACGACGTGACGGTCGCGGACATGGCGACCGCAGCGGCGGAGCACGCGCTGGCGGACGCCGGGGTACCGAGCGAGGACGTCGACCTGGTCGTGGTCGCGACGACGACGGCGGTGGACCGGTCCCCGAACACGGCCGGCCGCGTCGCCTACGCCCTGCGCACCGGGGTCCAGCCCGGGGCGAGCACTCCCGAGGGCGAGGAGGAGCCGGACCTGCGCGACGTCGTCGGGCCGGGCGTGATCGACGTCAACACGGCGTGCTCGGGGTTCGCCTACGCCGTGGGGCTGGCGGACCAGGCCATCCGCACGGGCGGTGCGCGCACCGCCGTCGTCGTCGGGTCGGAGAAGCTCACGGCCGTCACCGACTGGACCGACCGGTCCACCTGCATCCTCACCGCGGACGGGGCGGGTGCCGCGGTGCTGCAGGCGGCGGACGAGCCCGCCGTCGGGCAGGTCGTGTGGGGCTCCGAGCCGGAGATCACGCCGGCGGTGCGCATCGAGGCGCCCGGGGAGAAGTTCGCCCAGGACGGGCGGGCGGTGTTCAAGTGGGCGATCACGCGGGCCGCCGAACGTGCGCGCCGCGTGGTGGCGGCGTCGGGGCTGACGCTGGACGACGTCGAGGTGCTGGTGGCGCACCAGGCCAACCTGCGCATCATCGAGCCGCTGGCCAAGTCGCTGGGGCTCGAGGACCGCGTGGTGGTCAGCGACATCACCGAGTCGGGCAACACGTCCGCCGCCTCGATCCCGCTGGGCCTGTCCAAGTGGTGGCACTCCGGACGGATCCCGGCAGGCGTGCCGGCGCTGCTGTTCGGGTTCGGGGGAGGGTTCACCTGGGCCGGCCAGGTGGTCATGACCCCGCAGCGCTGACGGGACGCCAGGGGTCCGCTTGGATCGATTCAACACCTCGGGTAGGGTAAGCCGGAAACCGCTTTCACGCCTCGAAGCATGCTGGGAGATCGCCGATGCCCTCCACCACCCCCCTCCGATACGCCGTCGTCGGCACCGGCCACCGCGCCGGCATGTTCGTCGGCGGACTCCTCGACCAGCACGCCGACGTCGGTGAGATCGTCGCGTGGGTCGAGCCCAACCCGGTCCGCGCGGCCGTCCACGAGGCCCGCGTCGCCGACAAGGTCGGCGGGACCCGGCCGGTGTACGGACCCGCCGACCTGGAGAAGGCGATCGCCGAGCAGCGGGTCGACCGCGTCGTCGTCACGAGCATCGACAACACGCACGCCGAGATGGTCGCGCGGGCGCTGCGCGCAGGGGTCGACGTCGTCGTCGAGAAGCCCATCGCCGCGACCGCCGCCGAGGCCCGGGTGATCGCCGACGCCGTCGCCGAGACCGGCCGCGACGTGACCATGACGTTCAACTACCGCTACTCGCCGCGGAACTCGTCCCTGCGCCAGGTCATCGCCTCCGGCGAGATCGGCCAGGTGCTCTCGGTGCACTTCGACTGGGCCCTCGACACCGTCCACGGCGCCGACTACTTCCGCCGTTGGCACCGCGAGAAGGTCAACAACGGCGGGCTGCTGGTCCACAAGTCCAGCCACCACTTCGACCTGGTGAACTGGTGGATCGACGACGTGCCCACCCGCGTGTTCGCCAGCGGCGGGCGGCGCTTCTACGGCGACGACGGCGCGCACGAGACCGACTACGAGCCCACCGACGGCGAGCGCGAGCTGCGCGAGCAGGGGATCGACCCGTGGGCGCTCGACGTCGACGGCGACGAGTACCTGTCCGCGCTCTACGGCCCGGAGGCCCAGGCTCATGACGGGTACGTGCGCAACAAGTCGGTGTTCGACGCCGGGATCACCACGGAGGACACGCTCGGCCTGGTCGTGGAGTACGCGGGCGGCGCGATGCTCACCTACTCGCTGACCGCGCACTCGCCCTGGGAGGGATACCGCGTCGTGGTCAACGGGACGCGGGGCCGGGCGGAGCTGGAGGTCGTCGAGCGAGGCTCGGTGATCTTCGGTGACGGCAAGGCGATCCTGGACCCGAGCTTCACCGACGCGTACGCCGAGGACGCGGTGCGGCCGGTCGCGGAGCGCCTCGTCGTGCAGAAGCACTGGGAGCGCGCGGAGGAGCGGGAGATCGTCGCGATCGGCACCGGCGGGCACGGCGGGGGCGACGA
>Ga0207735_100072_pt1 | contig 26981 bp, 30 predicted proteins | sample TtaePargueraPR_9_FD_187280 | JGI IMG/M metagenome (GOLD analysis project Ga0207735, IMG submission 187280) | Aerobic enrichment media microbial communities from Bioluminiscent Bay, La Parguera, Puerto Rico - Tt and E2 (1) (SPAdes) | ecosystem: Environmental > Aquatic > Marine > Unclassified ... | reverse complement strand
CCAGGGCTCGGGCCGCGTCGACCGCGGGGCTGTCGCTCATGCGGCGGCGTCCAGCAGGTCGGCGAGTCGGTCGTGACGCGCGAACCACCGCTGCTCGAGCTCGGCAGACGGCGCGACGGCGGCGAGGGCTCCCGGGTCCGGTGCCACGCGCCGCACCGGCAGCGCGCCGCCCTCGGGCAGCAGCGGTCGGTCGGTGACGTCCCGGGTCAGGAGTTGGGAGGTGGCCAGCCCGCAGGCGTAGGGCAGCTCCGGCAGGGCCGCGGCGAGCGCCACCCCGGCGGCCAGCCCGACGGACGACTCCAGCGCCGAGGAGACCACGACGGGCAGCCCCACCTGCGCGGCGAGGTCCAGGCAGGCGCGCACGCCGCCGAGCGGCTGAACCTTGAGGACGACGACGTCGGCCGCCTCGGCCCGCACCACGCGCAGGGGGTCCGCGGCGCGGCGGATGGACTCGTCGGCCGCGACCGGTACGTCGACGCCACGGCGCACGGCCGCGAGCTCCTCGACGGTGCCGCAGGGCTGCTCCACGTACTCCAGCCCGCGGGCGGCGGCGTCCAGCAGCGGCACGCGCCGCAGGGCGTCGTCCACGGTCCAGGTGCCGTTGACGTCGACGCGGATCGCGGCACCGGGCGTCCCGAGCTCGTCGAAGGCCGCCCGGACCGCGGCGACGCGCTCGCGCTCCGCCTCGACAGGTTCCACCGCGCCGTGGGCGAGGCGCTGGCCCACCTTGACCTTCGCCGTCGTGCAGCCGCCCGAGGCGAGCACGATCTCGCGTGCCTGCTCCGGCCCGACGGCCGGCACGGTGACGTTGACGGGCACGACGTCGCGCACCGGGGCGGGGAAGCCGACGTCGGCCGCCTCGCGGGCCGCACACAGCCACGCGGCGGACTCGCCGTCGTCGTACTCCCAGAACGGGCTCAGCTCGCCCCAGCCGGCGTCGCCGCGCAGCAGCAGGCCGTCGCGGGCGTCCAGGTTCCGGAAGCGGGTGCGTAGCGGCGTCGACCAGGCGAACCGGCGCTGCGTCGTCGCGGACAGGGAGTCGGGCACGCCCTCAGGGTAGGAGGTACCCGGCCGCGGGGCAGCGCCCACGGCTCGGACGGGCCGCGCCGTCAGTCCGTGAAGTCGTCCGGCGGCGTCGAGTACGACCATCCCGCGCGACGGACGGTCGCGACCGGCACGGACTGGGTCGTGGCGGTGGCGCGGCGCACCTCGGCGGCGTCGTAGGCGATGAGCTCGTCGACGACCTCGTCCGGGTCGGCGACCTCAGATCGAATCTGGTTCGTCGTGTCCATACCTCCATGGTGCTCCTCCGGTTGTGCAGGTCCAGTCGACGACGCGCGGTGGCCGGGTGATCTCTTCGTAGGAATCGCGGCGGCGGGCTCGCCTAGGCTGTCGGGCGTGAACGACGCCGCCCTCCCCCGCCAGGTCTCCGCCACGTTCGACCCGACCCGATGGCGCACCGTCGCCGGGTTCGAAGACCTGAGCGACCTCACCTACCACCGTGGCGTGCAGCGCACGCTCGCCGACGACGGCACGGAGCAGGTGCGGGACCTGCCGGTGGTACGGGTCGCGTTCGACCGCCCCGAGGTGCGCAACGCGTTCCGCCCGCACACCGTCGACGAGCTGTACCGGGTGCTCGACCACGCCCGCATGACCTCCGACGTCGGCACGGTGCTGCTCACGGGCAACGGCCCCTCCCCGAAGGACGGCGGCTGGGCGTTCTGCTCCGGCGGGGACCAGCGCATCCGCGGCCGGTCCGGCTACCAGTACACGACGGCCGACGACGCCGGACGGCTCGGTGAGGGCGCCGACGCCGTCGACCCGGCGCGTGCCGGACGGCTGCACGTCCTCGAGGTGCAGCGGCTGATCCGCACCATGCCCAAGGTGGTGATCGCCGTCGTCGACGGGTGGGCCGCCGGGGGCGGGCACTCGCTGCACGTCGTGGCCGACCTGTCCATCGCCTGCCGCGAGCACGGCAAGTTCAAGCAGACCGACGCCGACGTCGGCTCGTTCGACGGCGGATACGGCTCGGCCTACCTCGCCAAGCAGGTGGGCCAGAAGCGGGCACGGGAGATCTTCTTCCTGGCCCGGGAGTACTCCGCCGACGACGCCGAACGGTGGGGCGGGGTCAACGAGGTCGCCGAGCACGACGACCTGGAGGCCCTGGGCCTCGAGTACGCGCTGACGATCGCCGGCAAGTCGCCGCAGGCGATCCGGATGCTGAAGTTCGCGTTCAACCTGACCGACGACGGCCTGGTGGGCCAGCAGGTGTTCGCTGGGGAGGCCACGCGACTCGCCTACCTCACCGACGAGGCAGTCGAGGGCCGCGACGCGTTCCTCGCCAAGCGCGATCCCGACTGGTCGCGGTTCCCGTACGCCTACTGAGCCGGACCGGCGGTCCACGAACCGCCGTCGCGCGGCACCAGCTCGACCCAGGTGCTGCCCGGGGCCAGCTCCACCGGCTCGCCGTCGTGGGTCAGCTCGACCGGGTCGCCGAGCGCACCCTTGGACCACTGCGCCTCCACCCACCCGCCGGCGCTGGCGACGAGGGCGACGCCGTCGGAGTCGACGAGCTGCGTCTCCGGCACCGCCGCGCCGGAGGCGTCCCGGTAGGAGGTGTTCACCACCTCCACCTGCAGCGCGACGACGTTCGTCGCCGCGTGCTGCACGCCCGACGTGGACATCGACGGGCTCGACCCCTCGCTGCGCAGCCACGTGGCGGAGTCGGCGTCCCAGGCCCAGCGCGTCGTCTGCGCCGGGGACAGGCGCACCTCCAGCTCCACGTCCGAGTCCTCGTCGGCCGCGGCGGTGGCACGCCGGGCGTCGCGCGCGAACGTGAACTGCGCCGGCGGGGGCACGGTCCGCTCGCCGTCGGCCTGGTCGAGGAACGTCTGCGGGTCGCCGATCACGTCGTGCGGCGCGGGCCGGGCGGGGTCGCGGCTGAACCCCGGGTCGCCGGCGTCCATGATCACCGACTGCGTCCCCGAGGCACGCACCTCCGCGATGAAGGGCTGCTGCGCGCCCGAGTAGGCCAGGATCCCGTCCAGCGGGGCCACGATCGCCGGATCCATGGGCCGCACGGAACGCACCGGCTCGACGGCGTCCGGGATGCTGGAGTGGTAGACGGCCAGGAACCGGGAGATCCCGCCCTCGACGACCTCCTCCCACACCACGTCGGCGTCCTCCAGGCCGGTCTGGGGGCGGGCCTGCGGCGAGTTCTCGACCTTGATCCCCAGCGCCGGCCGGTCGGCGACCTGCTCGGTCTCGACCCCGGTGAGCGGCCACACGGTCGGCGCGTCCGGCTGCGGGGGCGAGGCCTTGGCCGCGGAGACCGACGCCTGGACCGTCGTCGTCGGCGCCGGGGCCGGGTCGCCTCCGGAGCAGGCGGTCAGGACCAGTGCGAGCGCGGCCGTCACCGCTGCGCCGCGGACCGTGCGTCGAGCCATCGGGACCTCCCGGGTGTGTGCTGGCGCACACTCTAGGTCAGGTCACGCGCCACGAACCGTCACCACGAGGAACCAGCTCGACCCAGGTCGTCCCCGGCGCGAGCAGCACCTGCTTGCCGTTCGGCCGCTCGAGCCGCAACGGCTTGCGCGCGCCCTGCTTGGACCAGCGGACCTTCACCACCTTGCCCCCGCCGAGCAGGACGCCCTTGCCGCGCCCGACCAGCTCGGCCTTCGGCACCGGCGCACCGCTCGGGTCGCGGTAGCGGGTGTTCGTCTCCCGCACGCTCAGCACCAGCACGTTGCGTGCCGAGACGCGCTGGCCGGACGACATCGACGCCCGGCCGTCGTCGCTGCGCCGGTAGGCACCGCCGCGCCACGTCCAGGTGGTGCGCTGCGCCGGGGAGAGCCGCACGTCCGCGACGCGACCCCGCGAGCCGTGCTGCCGCGCCGTCGCCTTCCTCGCCGTCGTGGCGTAGGCGAACTGCGCCTTCGGCGGCTCGGCGCGCCGCTTGTCGGCCTGCCGCGCGAACGTGCGCACGTCGCCGTACACGTTGTGCGGCGCGTACCGGGCCGAGGACCGCCAGAACCCGCGGTCGCCGTCGTCGTTGGTGAGCAGCTGGGTGCCGCTGCGCTCCACCGCCCGCAGGAACGGTCCCTGCCCGCCCGACGCCGCCAGGATGCCGTGCAGCGGGGCCACCGTGGCCGGGTCCATCGGGCGGACGGAGCGGACCGGGCCGACCTCGCGCGGCAGGTCCGAGTGGTAGGTGGCCACGAACCGGCTGATGCCGCCCTCGACCACCTGCTCCCACACGATGTCGGCCCGGTGCAGCCCCGTGTGCGGGCGGGAGGCCGCCGAGTTCTCGATCTTGACCGACACCGCCGGACGTGCCGGGACCTTCTTCGTGCCGGTCTTCACGCCGGTCAGGGGCCAGCGGGCCGGCTCCGGCCTCGGCTCCGGCGGGGGCGGGACCACCGGAGCGGGCGGGCCGATCTTGGCGCGGGCCGTGTCGGGCGCCACCGTGACCTGCGCGGCCGGGCGAGCCTCCTGGGGCGCGCAGCCGGCGAGCGCCAGCGTCGCGGCCACCACCGCCGCGACCACCCGGCCCGTGCGTCGCATCGCGACCTCCTCCGCCCCGGCTCCGCCGCGCGGGGTGGACCTACTGTACGAGCCCCGCGCACTGCCGCCGAACACGAGCACGCCGCCTATCGTGTGCCCGTGAGCACCGACCTCGACGACCTCGTCGGCGCCGTCCGCGACGCCCTGGACGGCGGGCCCGCCGTCGTCCCGCTGCCGCTGCTGTCCGCGCAGGCTCCGCCGTCGGGCACCGCCCTGGTGGTGCGCACCTCCGGGTCCACCGGGACGCCCCGGGAGGTGCTGCTCGGCGCGGCCGCGTTGCGGGCCTCCGCAGCGGCGACGCACACCCGGCTCGGCGGCCCGGGACGGTGGGTGCTGACGCTGCCGCCGACGCACGTCGCGGGGCTGCAGGTGATCGTGCGGTCGCTGCTCGCCGGGACGCCCCTGGACGTCGCACCGCCCGGGCCGTTCTCCCCCGACGGTCTCGCCGCCGCGCTGCGCGCACCGTTGGCCGGCGCCGAACCCATCTACGTCTCGCTGGTGCCCACGCAGCTGCACCGCGTCGTCGACGCGGCCGACGGCGGCGCACCGGCCGCGCTGCAGGCCCTCACCCGGTGCGGCGGGGTCCTGCTGGGCGGCGCCGCCACCCCGCCGCGGCTGCGCGAGCGCGCCCTCGACGCCGGGGTGCCGGTGGTGCGCACCTACGGCATGTCCGAGACCGCGGGCGGCTGCGTCTACGACGGCGTCCCCCTGGACGGCGTCCGGCTGCGGATCGCGGCCACGGGCGTCGTGGAGATCACCGGGCCGGTCCTCGCCAGCGGGTACCTCGCCGACGACGCCGCCACCGCCGCGGCGTTCCACGACGGAGCCGACGGGCGCTGGTTCCGCACGTCCGACCTCGGCACCCTCGACGACGGCGTGCTGACCGTCCTGGGGCGGGCCGACGACGTCATCGTCACCGGCGGGGTCAACGTCGCGCCCGCCGCGGTCGAGGCGGTGCTGGGCGAGGCGCTCGGCGCCGAGGTGTGCGTCGTCGGCGTCCCCGACCCCGAGTGGGGACAGCGGGTCGTCGCGGTCGTCGCCGGGGACGCCGGTGCCCCGGCCGGGCCCGCCGGTGCTCCGGAGGGCGGCGACGGCACGCAGGGCACCGACGACGTGCTCGCTCGGATCCGTGACGTCGTCGCGGCTAGGCTGGGCCGCGCTGCCGCCCCACGACAGGTGCACCGGGTCACCGCGCTCCCCCTGCGCGGACCCGGCAAGGTCGACCGGGCCGCCGTCGTCGACCTGGTGCGCGACCGCACCCGCTGAGAGGAGCACGCATGGCCACGCCCGCCGAATGGGTCGCCGGGGCCCGCCCCCGCACGCTGCCCGCCGCGGCCGCCCCCGTGCTGGTCGGCTCCGGAGCCGCAGCCCAGGTGGACGCGTTCGCCTGGCTGCCCGCGGTGCTCGCGCTCGGGGTGGCCCTGGCGCTGCAGATCGGCGTGAACTACGCGAACGACTACTCCGACGGCGTCCGTGGCACGGACCTCGACCGGGTCGGCCCGCTGCGACTGACGGCGTCGGGCATCGCCCCGCCACGGCGGGTCAAGGGCGCGGCCTTCTCGGCGTTCGGCGTGGCCGGGCTGCTGGGGCTCGGGCTCTGCGCCGTGTCCGGGCACTGGTGGCTGATCGCCGTCGGGGCGCTGTGCATGCTGGCCGCCTGGTACTACACGGGCGGGAAGCGGCCCTACGGCTACTCGGGGCTCGGCGAGGTCGGTGTCTTCGTGTTCTTCGGCCTCGTGGCCACGCTCGGCACCACGTACACCCAGGCCGACCGTCTCACCTGGCCCGCCGTGCTCGGCGCCGTGGGCGTGGGACTCATCGCCTGCGCCCTGCTGATGGTCAACAACATCCGCGACATCCCGACCGACGTCGTCGCCGGCAAGCGGACCCTCGCCGTGCGGGTCGGGGACCACCGGGCCCGGCGGCTGTTCGCGCTGTGGATCGTGCTGGCCGTGCTGCTCGGGTTGGCGTGCGCGATCTGGAACCCGTGGGCGTTCCTCACCGCCGTGCTGCTGCTGCCGACCGTGCTGCTCGTGCTGCCGGTCCTGGCCGGGGCGCACGGGCGTGCGCTCGTGCCGGTGCTGGCCGGCACGGGGATGTTCGAGCTGGCCTACGGCGTGCTGCTGGGGCTCGGCCTGGCGCTCTGACTCCCCCGGCGGCCTCGCTAGCGTTCGCCCCGCGGGGCGGGGTCGTCGACCGCCGGGTCACGGGGCGCGGGTTCGTCGAACGCGGCGTCCTCCGCCGCGGCGTCCTCGTCGATGACGCGGTCGATGCCCTGCTTGCCACCGCCCTTGGCGTCCGCGCGCCGCTGGGCCCGCTCGGCGAGCCAGGCCGCCGCGGCGTCCTTCTGCCGCGGCAGCGCCAGGTAGGAGACGGCGAACGCCACCACGACGGCGAGCAGCAGGAGCAGGAGCCCGCGCAGCCCGGCGAGGTAGCCCAGCCCGATCGCGCCCGCGAAGATCCCCAGGCGCAGCACGGTGTAGATGACGAGAGGCACCCCTCCAGGGTACGGGTGCGGCAGGGCCGCGATTCGTTGGCCGGGTGTGAATCGGCCTACGCTGGGGGCATGTTCCGCGTCGTGGTGGGCCTCGTCGTCGTCGGCCTGATGGTCTACAGCCTCGCCGACCTGTCCGGGTCCGAGGAGGAGGATCGCGGCGGCCTGCCCACGTGGTTGTGGGTGCTGATCATCGTGCTGCTGCCCGTGTTCGGGCCGATCACCTGGATCGTCACCAGGCGCGCACGACGGCGGGGCAACGGCGGGCGCACCGCTCGGCCGGGTCGTGGGCCGCGACGCCCCTCGGGTCCGGTCGCCCCGGACGACGACCCCGACTTCCTGTGGCGGCTCGAGCAGGAGAAGCGCCGCCAGGAGCGCCGCGAACGCGGTGACGGCGACGGACCCGCGAGCCCCGGCGACGGCGCCCGCTGACGGCGCCCCTCGCGAGGTAGGCAACGCCGGCGCGAGGTAGGCAACTACTCCGCGACGTAGGCAACGCCGACGCGAGGTAGGCAACCTTCCGCTGAGGTAGGCAAGGCGGAACCCCACGTCGGCACGCCCCAGCGAACCGTTGACGTACGCGGCGCCCAGACCCGTGCCTACGTCGCGCACACAACGCCTACCTCGTGGGAAAGCTGCCTACCTCGCGGGGAAGTTGCCTACCTCGCGGGGAGCCGTCAGCTGATGCCCGAGTACGAGTGCTTGCCGTTGAAGATCAGGTTCACGCCGGTGAAGTTGAACAGCACGCAGGCGTAGCCGACGACGACGAACCATGCGGCCCGCCGCCCGGACCAGCCGCGTGTGGTGCGGGCGTGCAGGTAGGCCGCGTACACCACCCAGATGACGAAGCTCCAGACCTCCTTGGGGTCCCAGCCCCAGTAGCGGCCCCAGGCGTCCTCGGCCCAGATGGCGCCGCCGATGATCGTGAAGGTCCACATGACGAACCCGACGGCGTTGAGCCGGAAGGACATCGACTCCAGCGTGCCGGGCGTGGGCATCCGGTCCAGCCAGCGGAAGCCGGGCCGTGTGAGGAACGGGGTGCCGGAGTCCCGCCCGTCACGCAGCAGCTGCAGCGCGGACATCACGAACGAGACGGTGAAGATGCCGGTCGCGGCGATGGCGACGCCGACGTGCAGCACCAACCAGTAGTTCTGCAGCGCCGGCTGCACGCCGGTGGCCGCGACGTGGAACGAGTTGAGGCCGACCACCAGGAACAGGGTGACGATGCCGGTCACGAACGCACCGAGGAACCGCACGTCGCGGCGCAGGTTCAGCACGAGGAACACGACCATCGCGATGAACGACCCGACGAGCGTGAACTCGTACATGTTGGCCCAGGGCGTGCGGCCGGCGGCGACACCGCGGAGCACGATCCCGAGCAGCAGCAGGCCGGTGCCGAGCCAGGACGTCGAGACCCCGATGCCGGCGGCCCGACGGCGCGGCGCGGGCGGCACGTCACCGGCCGCAGGTGCCGTGTCCGGCACCGTCCCGGCGTCGGTGCCCGCAGGCACGACGGCGGCACGGGCCTCCGAGCGGGCCTCGATGCGTTCGTCGCCGCGTCGGCCCAGGTCGATCGCGAACGCGATCATCGCGATGGCGAACGTCGTCGCCGCCGCCCACACGAGCAGGTCGCTCAGCTCGGCGATCTCCATGGTCAGCCTTCCGTGTTCTCGTCAGCAGGACGGTCGTCGGTCTCGATGCCGGGGACCGCGGCCAGGGTGCGCTCCACCTCGCCGGACAACCCGGCGTCGTCCCCCCGCGCGAGGCCGGCGACCTCGACGCGGGTGACGCCGTCGGACGTCCATGTTCTCACCCAGATCCGGCGACGGGGCAGGAACAACGACCCGGTCAGGCCGACCAGCGCGAGCAGCGAGAAGCTCAGCACCCAGGCCAAGGAGGGGTCGTGGCGCAGGTCGAGGGCGACGAACCGCGGCACGTCCTCGCCGAGCGCGACGGTGCCGAGGCCGTCGGGCAGCTCGACGGAGTCGCCGGGTTCGAGCAGCAGGGTGACGCGTTCGCCGTCCTCGTCCACCGACGCCTCCAGGTCGGCGGTGTCGAGGCGGTAGACGTTCTGCGGCACGCCCTCGTCGAGGCCCAGGTCGCCGCGGTACACCTCGAGCACGAGCAGCGGGTCCGTGGGCAGCGGGAACACCGACTCGGCGGTGCCGTCGTCGTTGATGACAGCGGTCGGCAGGAAGTACCCGATGAGCCCGATCTGGTCGAGCCCCTCGGAGACGTCCGGGACCTTGACGACCCCGCGCGAGGTGTAGAGCTGGTCCTCGGGCAGGAACGGCACCCGGCCGCTGAATGCGGTGGCCCCCTCGGCGTCGGTCACGGTGATGTCCGGGGCGTAGCCGTTGCCCTGCAGGTAGATCTTGGCGCCGTCGATCTCCAGCGGGTGGTTGACCTTGATCTGGTGCTCGGAGGACGAGCCGTCCGGCTCGGTGACGGTCACGTCGGCGGTGAAGTCGCGCGACTGGGCGAACGCCACCGAGTCGGTGGCGAACTCCGACTCGAACGCGTCGAGCGTCATGGAGAACGGCACCAGCGACTCGGGGTCGAACCAGGCGCCGGACTCGAACGTGTCGTAGTCGACGACGGCGTTGGCGAACCCGCGCCCCTCGGTGATGATCGCCTGGCCGCGGTACTGCATGAGGTGGCCGATCCCCACGGAGATCACGAGCCCGACGAGCGCGAGGTGGAACAGCAGGTTGCCGGTCTCGCGCAGGTAGCCGCGCTCGGCGGCCACGGTGCGCGACGCCGGACGGGCCTGCACCCTGCCACGGGCCGGCCGGGCGTCCTCGGTGCCGGTGTCCACGCGGAAGGTCGGCAGCAGACGCACACGTCCGCGCAGGTGGGCGGCGACCGCGCCGGTCACCTCGTCCGGGGCGGCCGACGTCGTGCCCGACGCCGTGGCCGGGAACCGCTCGAACCGTGCCGGCGTGCGCGGGGGACGGTTCCGCAGCGCCTTGGCGTGGGAGATCGTGCGCGGCACGATGCAGCCCACCAGGGAGACGAGCAGCAGCAGGTAGATCGCCGAGAACCACGGGGAGGAGTAGACGTCGAAGAACCCGAACCGGTCGAGCCACTCCCCCGCGGTCGGGTGCTCGCCGAGGTACTCGACCACGGCGGCCGGGTCCTGGGGACGCTGCGGGAACACCGACCCGGGCACGGCGGCGACGGCGAGCAGCATGAGCAGCATGAGCGCCACGCGCATCGAGGTGAGCTGGCGCCAGGTCCAGCGCAGCATGCCCCGCCAGCCGAGCCGAGGTGCCTTCGGGGTGCCCGACGGCGGACGTCCGGCGCCGTCTCCGGGCCCGGTCGCGCCCGTCCCGGCCGCAGTGCCGGTCGCGGCGTCGGCCCGGTCCGCGGCGGTCTCGCCGGTGGTGAAGTCGTCCGCGATCCCTTCGGGACGATAGGTCTGCCCGCTCATCACACCACCGTCGTGTATCCGCTGATCCAGCTCTGCAGCATGCTCGTCGCCGTGCCCCACAGCCCGGTCACCATGGCCAGGCCGATGGCGATCAGCAGCCCGCCGCCGACGCGCATGATCGTGAGGCGGTGCTGCCGCAGGACGGTGAGCATCCGCCGGGAGGACTGCAGACCGAGCGCCACGAGCAGGAACGGCACGCCGAGCCCGACGCAGTAGGCGATGCCGAGCACGACCCCGCGGGTCGCGGACGCCTCGTCGAGGGCGAGGGACTGCACGGCCGCCAGCGTCGGCCCCAGGCAGGGGGTCCAGCCGAGGCCGAAGACCACGCCGAGCAGCGGTGCGCCCCACAGGCCGGCGCGCGGGCTGACGTGCAGGCGCCGCTCGCGCTGCAGGAACCCGATGCCGCCGAGGAACGCGACCCCCATGAGGATCACGACCACGCCGAGCACCCGGGTGAGGACGTCCTCGTAGCGCACCAGCACCGATCCGACGGCGCCGGCCGCGGCCATGAGGGCCACGAACACGGCCGTGAACCCCAGCACGAACAGGCCGACGCCCGTGACCACGCGGGCACGTGACGGTGCGACGGGCGGTGCCGCCGTCGTCGTCCCGCCGGCGCCGGACGGTGCCGCTCCCGCGTTGGCCGCGGCCATGCCGCCGACGTACCCGACGTAGCCGGGCACCAGCGGCAGCACGCACGGCGAGGCGAACGACACGATGCCGGCGACGAGCGCGACCGGGACGGCCAGCAGCATCGAGCCGCTCACCGCGGTGTTCGCGAAGAGCTCCCCCATGTCAGGCCGGGTCCCCGAGGGCGTCGTCGATGAGGGCGTCCAGCGTGGAGCCGGCCACCTCGCCCACCACGCGGGACGCGACCCGGCCCTCGCCGTCCAGCACGACGGTCGACGGGACGGCCTGCAGCGGCACGACGCCGGACAGCCCGGCCACGACCTGCCCGCTGCGGTCCTCGATGGACGGGTAGGGGACGTCGAAGGTGCGCTGGAACGCCAGTGCTGCCCCGGCGTCGTCCTCGGTGTTGATGCCGAGCAGGTGCACGCCCTCGTCGGCGCGCTCGGTGGCGATCTCGACCAGGTCGGGCGCCTCGGCACGGCAGGGTGCGCACCCGGCGTACCAGGTGTTGAGCACGACGACGTCGCCGGCCCAGTCGGCGGTGGAGACGTCGTCCCCCTCGAACGTCGTGCCCTCCACGACGACCGACCGGTCCCGCTCGTCCGGCTCCCACTGCTGCACGGTGCCGTCGCCGGAGACGAACCCCTGCCCGACGACGTCGCCCGCGCCGGACTCGGCCGCGCAGCCGGCCAGGCCGACGGCGGTCGCTGCGGCGAGCGCGAGGCCCGCGACCCTGCGACGCACCATCACGCGCCCGCCACGGGGTTCGCGCCGGCGAGCAGGTCGGCGGCCGGCTCGGTGTAGTGCATCCCGACGAACCGGTCGCCGTCGAACGTCAGCGACGTCAGGGAGGCCAGCGAGCACTCGCGGCGGCGCGGGTCGTGGGCCAGGCGGCGGCCCGTGTACGACAGGCGCGTCACCCACACGGGCAGCTGGTGGCTGACCAGCACGACCTCGTGGCCGTCGAAGGCCCGACGGGCGTCCTCCACGGCGGCCCGCATCCGGGTGACCTGGTCGGCGTACGACTCGCCCCAGGACGGTCGCAGCGGGTTCCACAGCAGCGCCCAGTACCTCGGGTTGAGGAGCTGGCCGGGGTTCTTGCCGATCGTGGAGCCCTCGAACCGGTTGCCGGCCTCGACGAGACGGTCGTCGGTGGCCAGCTCGAGGTCGAACGCCGCGGCCGTCGGCCGAGCAGTTTCTTGTGCCCGCTGCAACGGGCTCGCGACGACCCCGACGACGTCGCGACCGGCGTCGGACAGGTGCCCGGCGACCCGGTGGGCCATCTGCTGCCCGCGCTCCGAGAGGCGATACCCCGGGATGCGTCCGTACAGGACGCCGTCGGGGTTGTGGACCTCGCCGTGCCGCAGGAGATGGACGGTGGTTCTGGCCATGGGCCTCAGTGTCCCAGATATCACGAGCACGACCGACCGCCGGACGGCTCGCGTGAGGCGAGTCACGGCGCCGTGCCGCGGTCCGGGCTAGCGTGCGACGGGTGAGCACTCCCGCCCCCGCGATCCATGCCCTGCACGAGAACCCCGAGTGGTTCGGCGTCTTCGCCGAGGCCCTCGACGCGGAGGGGCTGCCGTGGGTGGAGTGGCAGCTCACCGACGGCACGCTCGACCTGGCCGCCGCCCCGCCGGAGGGGATCTTCTGGTCCCGCATCTCGGCGTCGTCCCACACGCGCGACCACGGGCTGTCGAAGGACTACTCGCGGGCCGTGCTGTCGTGGCTGGAGGCGCACGGGCGCCGCACCGTCAACGGGCGCCGGGTGCTCGAGCTGGAGATGAGCAAGGTGGACCAGCTCACGGCCCTGCGCGCCGCGGGCATCGAGGTGCCGCGCACGGTGGCCGCCGTCGGGCGCGACCGCGTGGTCGAGGCGGCCCGACGGTTCACCGACACCGTGCCCGGCCCGTTCGTGACCAAGCACAACCAGGGCGGCAAGGGGCTGGGCGTGCTGAAGTTCTCCTCGGTGGACGACCTGGCCGACCACGTCGCCTCGGCGGACTACGACGAGCCCGTGGACGGCATCACCCTGATCCAGGAGTACGTGGCCGCGGCCGACGGCGGGATCACGCGCGTGGAGATCGTCGGCGGCCGGATGATCTACGCGGTGCGCGGCGACACCGAGCGCGGCGGGTTCCAGCTCTGCCCGGCCGACGCCTGCGAGATCGACCCGACGACGGGACGCCCGGTCATGCCGCCCGGTGCGACGATCCAGATGGCGCCCGACGACGTGAGCAGCCTGTTCTCGCTGCGCGAGGGCTACGACGACCCCGTGGTGGAGCAGTACCTGTCGTTCGTGGACGACCTCGGGATCGAGGTCGCGGGGATCGAGAACATCCGCACCGCCGACGGGCGGGTGCTGACCTACGACGTCAACACGAACACGAACTACAGCTCCGGCGTGGAGCTCTCGGCACCGGCGTCCGGCCCACGGGAGATCGCCCGGCACCTGGGCCGCGTGCTGCGCGAGGCGTACCCCGACGCCTGAGGATCCACCGCCGTCGAGCGGGAATAGCTGTTGACGGCTCGTGGTTCATGCATTTCGATGGAATCGCCCCGCGGGGCGTTCGCATCGTCCACGACAGCCACCAGAAGGAGCACCACCATGGCCACGCCGCTGCCCGCAGGACTGACCGCCGGGACCTACACGATCGACCCCTCGCACTCGACGGCCTCGTTCGTCGTCCGCCACGCCGGGATCTCCAAGGTCCGCGGCACCGTCGCCATCTCCGCCGGCACCATCACCGTCGGCGAGGACCTCGAGTCCTCCGCCGTGAACGTCGAGCTCGACGCCACCTCCGTCTCCACCGGTGACGAGAACCGCGACGGCCACCTCAAGAGCGCCGACTTCTGGCACGCCGAGGAGCGCCCCACCTGGTCCTTCGCCTCCACCGGCGTCTCCGCGGGCACCGACGGCCACGTCGTCACCGGCGACCTGACCATCAACGGCGTCACCCAGCAGGTCGACCTGCCCGTCGAGTTCGAGGGCGCCGCCCAGGACCCGTTCGGCAACGACCGCGCCGGGTTCGAGTCCGAGCTGGAGATCAACCGCAAGGACTTCGACCTCACCTGGAACGCCGCGCTCGAGACCGGCGGCTTCCTGGTCGGCGACAAGGTCAAGATCGCCCTGGACGTCTCGGCCATCCAGAACTGATCCCCTCCGCGAGGTAGCGCACCCGCACGCGAGGTAGGCAACTTCCGCGCGGGGTAGCACTCCCGCACGCGAGGTAGGCAACTTCCGCGCGAGGTAGGCAACGGTCCGTGGGGCAGTTGCCTACCTCGCCGGACGTCCGCCTACCTCGCGGAGTTCTTGCCTACCTCGGCGGGAGCGCGGGGCGCCGAGGGCCCCTCCGGACGCGCGACGCCGTCGCCCTGCTGGGCGTTGCGGGCCGCGGCGTGGAACGCCAGGATCTGCAGCTCGCCGGCCACGTCCACGCTGCGCACGACGACGTCGTCGGGCAGCTGCAGCGCCACCGGCGAGAACGACAGGATCTCGCGCACCCCGCAGGCCACGACCCGCTCGGCCACGGCCTGCGCCGCCGAGCCCGGCGTGGCCAGGATGACCATCGACACGTCCCGCTCGCCCAGCACCCGCTCGAGCTCGTCCACGTGCTCGACCATGAGCCCCGCGGCCTCCCGCCCCACCACCGACGGGTCCGCGTCGAGCAGCGCCACCAGGCAGAAGCCCCGCGCGGCGTACCCGGAGTAGTTCGCCAGGGCGTGCCCCAGGTTGCCCACCCCGACGATCGCCAGCCGGTGCTCCGAACCGAGCCCCAGTGCCGCCGCGATGTACGACGACAGCGACTCGACGTCGTACCCCACGCCGCGGGTGCCGAACGAGCCCAGGTAGGACAGGTCCTTGCGCAGCTGCGCCGAGCCCACCCCCGAGCGTTCGGCGAGCTCCGACGACGACGTCGTGTCCACCCCCTCGCGCGTCAGGTCGCGCAGCGCGCGCAGGTAGTACGGCAGCCGCGCCACCGTCGCCGCGGGCACCGTCACCTCTCCGATCTCGATCACGTCCGCTTCCCTCCCGGGCCCCGGTCGAGCCGCCGCGCCAGCCGCGCCGCGTCGACCCGCCAGAAACCCTGCTGCACGCCGTCCACCTCGACGACGGGCACGTAGTCGCCGTACCGCTCCACCAGGCCCGGGTCGGCGTCGATGTCGACCTCCCGCCAGGCCTCCCCCGCGTCCGCGCACACCGCGGCGACCACCCCCCGCGCGTCGTCGCACAGGTGGCAGCCGGCCCGGCTGTACATCACCACCCGGGCCGGTCCTGCGGGTGCGGTCGAGGGCCTGCTCACGAGCACAGCGTATCGGCGCGGATACAGTGGGCGGCATGTCGTCCCACGCCGAGCTTCCGGAACGCCCCCGGACGGCCGCGTTCTTCGACGTCGACAACACGATCATCCGCGGCGCCAGCGCGTTCCACCTGGCCAGAGCGCTGTACCAGCGGAAGTTCTTCGGTACCGGCGACCTGGTGCGGTTCGCGTTCATCCAGGCGAAGTACCTGCTGTTCGGCGAGTCCCGCTCCCAGATCGAGACCGTGCGCAACAAGGCGCTGTCGCTCATCGGGGGGCGGTCCGTCGCGGAGATCACCGCCGTCGGCGAGGAGGTCTACGACACCGTCCTCGAGCTGCGCATCTTCCCGGGCACCAAACGACTCCTCGACGAGCACATGGCGGCCGGCGACGAGGTCTGGCTTGTGACCGCCACGCCGGTGGAGATCGGTGGCCTCATCGCCCGCCGCCTCGGTGCCACCGGCTGCCTCGGCACCATCGCGGACCACGAGAACGGCTACTACACCGGTGCGCTCGTCGGCGACCTCATGCACGGCGAGGCCAAGGGGGCGGCGGTGCGGGAGCTGGCCGAGCGCGAGGGCATCGACCTCGGCGGGTCGTACGCGTACGGCGACTCGCTCAACGACCTGCCGATGATGCGGTCGGTGGGCCACCCCTGCCCGATCAACCCGGACGTGCGGCTGCGCCGGTTCGCCAAGGACGTCGGCTGGCCGATCCGGGAGTTCCGGGGTCGCAGCCAGCGTGTGGCGGGGCGCGGTGTGCGCACGGCCTCGTGGGCCGGCGCGGCCTGGGTGGCGGGCCTGGTGCTGCGCGCCGCCCAGCGCGGGGTGCGACGGCGGCTGCGCGGCCGCTGAGCGACCGGAGCGTCGGGACGCGATCCCGGCAGGTCCGCTGGCCGACCGCCAGCTCCCCGGCGGGCAGGGCTCGTTCCCCGACGGCCGGAACATGCGACGAGCCCGGCACCCTCGCGGGGAGCCGGGCTCGCGGGTGCCCGCCGGACGGCGGGCGGAGCGTCACTTCTTGTTGCGACGCTGGTGACGAGTCTTGCGAAGCAGCTTGCGGTGCTTCTTCTTCGCCATACGCTTGCGGCGCTTCTTGATGACGGAGCCCATATGGTCCTCACAATGCGGTCGGGTGGTGGAGCACGGTTGGTCCTGAGTCCTGTGACCAGGTGCTGCCGACCAACACGAAAAAGTCCGTCCCTCAGGATACCGGATCGCCGACGGTGCTCCGAACGGAGCGTCCATGCCCTCCGTCACGGCGGACGCCACCGGGGCGCGAGCCCTGTCAGTCCAGGTAGGGGTCCCGACCGATCTCGGGAAAGACGTGACGGCGGGTGGCCAGGACCGCGCGGTCGGTGGCGTCGGAGGGGTCGTAGCCCTCGGACCACCGCTGCCAGGGGACGGCGCCGCGGCCGAGGGTGCGCGCGGCGGGCAGCCCCGACATCTCCTCGGCGGCCTGCCGCCACGACTCCGGCAACGGCACCTTCGCCTCCAGCGGCACGTGTGCCGCCTCGGCCACCAGCGACGACCACACCAGCGGCACGACGTCGACGACGGCGTAGCCCCCGCCGCCGAGCGCGACCCACCGCCCGTCGCAGAGCTCGTGGGCGAGGTCGTGGATCCAGCGGGCGGCGGTCCGCTGCGCCTCGACGCCCACCGACAGGTCCGTCAGCGGGTCGTTGCCGTGCGCGTCGGCGCCGTGCTGGGAGACGATCGCGTCCGGGGCGAACTCGCGGAGCACCGTGGGCAGCACGGCGTCGACGGCGCGCAGCCAACGGGCCGAGTCCGTGCGCGGCGGCAGCGCGATGTTGACCGCCGCGCAGTGCGTGGCCCAGGGCCCGGTGTCGGCCGGGTTGCCGGTGCCGGGGAACAGGGTGTGCCCGTCCTGGTGCACCGAGAAGGTCAGCACCCGCGGGTCGTCCCAGAAGATCGCCTCGACGCCGTCGCCGTGGTGGGCGTCGATGTCCACGTAGGCCACCCGCTCGGCCCCGTGGTCGAGCAGCCGCTGCACGGCCGCGGCGGCGTCGTTGTAGATGCAGAAGCCCGACGCCGCGCCCCGCTGGGCGTGGTGCATGCCGCCGGCGATGTTGAGCGCGTGCTGCGCCGCACCCGTCCAGACGGCGTCCGCCGCGGCGACGGACGCCCCGACCAGGTGCGCCGCGGCGTCGTGCATGGCGGGGAAGATCGGGTCGTCCTCGGTGCCGAGCCCTCGCGCGGGGTCCGGTTCGCCCGTGGCGGCCGCACGGCGGACGGCGGCGACGTACTCGGCGTCGTGCACGGTCTGCACGACGGCGTCGCTCGCCGGGACGGGTTCGACCACCTCGAGGGTGGGCTCGCGCAGCAGGCCGAAGGCCTCCACGAGCCGCATCGTCAGGTCGAGCCGGGCGGGCGCCATGGGGTGCCCGTGGCCGAAGTCGTAGCGCAGGAGCTCGGGGCTCCACAGCAACCGGGCGACGGACATCCCGCCACGGTAGCCGAACCCGTGGCAGGCTGGGCGCCACGCCTGCCGGACGAGACGAGGAGGGACGCGCCGCGTGGCTCGATCGCTGCAGGACCGCGCGACGTCGCTGCGCGAGTGGGTGGACCGCACCGCCCGCGAGTACCCCGCCCGCCTCGCGATGACCGTGTTCGCGGCCGTCATCACCCTGTTCACCCTGCTGCTCCTGCCGCCGTGGGCCACGTCGACCGGGGAGGGCGCACGGTTCGTCGACGCGCTGTTCACCGCGACGTCGGCCGTGTGCATCACGGGCCTGACCGTCGTCGACACGGCGCTGTACTGGTCCGAGTACGGCCGGGCCGTGATCCTCGTGGGCATCAAGGTCGGCGGGCTCGGCGTGATGACACTGGCCTCGCTGCTCGGGCTGGCGGTGTCGCGGCGCATCGGCCTGACGCAGAAGCTGCTGACGGCGTCGGAGACCAAGACGGGCACCACACGGCTGGGCGAGGTGGGTTCGCTGATCCGCCTGATCATCGTGGTCTCGACGTCGATCGAGCTGGCCATCGCCGTGATCCTCCTGCCGCGGTTCATCGCCCTGGACGAGAACCTGGGCCTGGCGGTGTGGCACTCGGCGTTCTACGGCGTCTCGGCGTTCAACAACGCGGGCTTCGTCCCGACGGCGGACGGCCTGCTGCCCTACGCCTCGGACTGGCTCGTGATCATCCCGATCACGCTCGGCGTGTTCGTCGGGGCGCTGGGTTTCCCCGTGATGCTGAACCTGCTGCAGGCGCGCCGGTACGGCCGGCGCTGGGTCCGGCACCTGTCGCTGCACACCAAGCTGACGATCACCACGAGCGTGGGCCTGCTGGTCGCCGGGTTCGTGACGATCGGCGCGATGGAGTGGGCGAACCCGGCGACCCTGGGCGGGCAGGACCTGCACACCAAGTTCCTGTCCGCGCTGTCGGCGTCGGTGATGCCGCGCTCGGGCGGGTTCAGCACGTTCGACGTCGGGGAGATGCGCTCGGAGTCCTGGCTGATCACCGACGCGCTGATGTTCGTGGGCGGTGGTTCGGCGTCGACCGCGGGCGGCATCAAGGTCACGACCCTGGCGGTCATGCTGCTCGCCATCGTCGCCGAGGCCCGCGGCGACCGGGACATCGACGTGTTCGGCCGGCGCATCCCGCGCGACACGCTGCGGCTGTCGATCGCGGTGGTGTTCATCGGCGCGACGATGGTGCTCGTGTCGTGCATCGCCCTGGTGCGGATGACGGACTTCTCGCTGTCGGAGATCCTGTTCGAGGTGATCTCGGCGTTCGCGACGGTGGGGCTGTCGACGGGCATCACGCCCGACCTGCCCGACGGCGGGAAGTACTGGCTGTGCGCGCTGATGTACCTGGGGCGCGTGGGCACCATCTCCGTCCTCGGCGCGCTCGCCCTGCGGGACCGGCGCCGCGTCGTACGCTTCCCCGAGGAGCGCCCGATCATCGGTTGAGGCGGAGGTGAAGCAGAGGGTGGGTCCGAGGAACGAGGAGCCGCCCGACGCGGAACCGCAGACTCGACCGACAACAAGCACCGGGTGAGAGAGGACCACCGTGGCAGACAAGAAGGCACGTGAGCGTGACGCGGGCGTGCTCGTCATCGGACTCGGCCGGTTCGGCTCGTCCCTGGCGACGACGCTGGACCGGCTCGGGCAGGACGTGCTGGCCGTCGAGACGGACGACCGTCTGGTCACGCAGTGGTCGGGTCGGCTGCCGCTGGTGCAGGCGGACGCCTCGAACCCGGAGGCGCTCGAGCAGCTGGGGGCCACCGACTTCGGTGTGGCCGTGGTGGGTGTCGGCACGGAGCTGGAGGCCTCGGTGCTCATCACCGGCAACCTGGTGGACCTGGGCACCCCGCAGATCTGGGCCAAGGCGATCTCCGCCGAGCACGGCCGCATCCTGACCCGGATCGGCGCGCACCACGTGGTCTACCCGGAGTCCGACGCCGGGTCGCGGGTGGCGCACCTCGTCAGCGGCAAGATGCTCGACTACATCGAGGTCGAGGACGGCTTCACGATCGTCAAGATGCGCCCGCCGCGGGAGATGCAGGGGTTCACCCTCGCCCAGTCGGACATCCGCAAGAAGTACGGGATCACGGTGATCGGCGTGAAGTCGCCGGGGATCGAGTTCGCGTACGCGACGCCGGAGACGCGGGTCAGCGCCAACGACCTGCTGGTCTGCTCCGGGCACGCGGACCTGCTGGAGCGCTTCTCCGCGCGGCCGTGAGCACGCCGTGAGCACCGACGGGCGGGCGGGCGAGGAGGCCGGGCCCCGCCCCCGGGTGGTGCTCGTCTGCGGGCCGGCCGGGTCGGGCAAGTCGACGCACGCGCGCCGGCTGGGCCGCGACGGCTACGTGGTGCTGTCGTTCGACGCCGCCGCCTGGTCGCGCGGCCACCGGCACCATCCCCTCGACGCCGACGTGGCGCTGGAGGTGCACGCTCTGCTGCAGCGGGAGCTGCTGGCGCGTCTCGCCGCGGGTGACCGCGTCGCGGTCGACACCTCCTTCTGGTCGCGGGCGTCCCGGGACGGCTACCGGGCCCTGCTGCGCCCGCTCGGTGTCGAGCCGGTGGTGCACCATCTCGACACGCCGCGCGCGGTGGTCCTGGAGCGGCTGGCCCGACGCCGGAACGCCGGCCCGGACGACGTCGTCGTCCCTCCCGAGCGCGCGACGGCGTACCTCGACGGCTTCGAGGCGCCCACGCCGGACGAGGGTCCTCTCGTGACCTTCCCGGGTGGCCCGCCGTGCGGTACAGTCGAACTAAATTCCTCGCCTGAGGAAAAGTGAGACGGACGAAGGAGCTCTCCCGTGCGTGCCATGATCGTCAAGGAGTTCCGCGAGCTGCGCCGCGACCGGCGCACGGTCGCGATGCTCGTCGCCCTGCCGCTGCTCATGCTGGTGATCTTCGGCTACGCCGCGAACTTCACCGTCGACGAGCTCAAGGTGGCCGTCGTCGGCGACCAGGCGGAACAGGCCGAGCAGCAGATCACCGAGCAGATCCCGGCCGACGCCCCGGCCACGCTGGACCTGGTCGACGTCGACCCGGACGCCACCGCCGCCGACGCCCGTGACCAGCTCCAGGACGACCACGTCGACCTCGCGATCCTCACCGGGGAGGCGACCGAGACCGACGACGGCCGCCCCACCGTGCTCATCGACGGGTCCAACCTGTTCGCCGCGCAGAGCGCCTCGGTCCTGGTCGCCCAGCTCGGTGACCGGGTCGACTCCGAGATCCTCTACAACCCCGACCTCGAGACGTCCTGGGTCATGGTGCCGGCCATCATCGGCCTGATCCTGACGTTCATCGGCACGATCATCACCAGCATCGGCCTGGTCCGTGAACGCGAGGCGGGCACCCTCGAACAGCTCGCCGTCATGCCGTTGTCCCCCACCTCGGTGGTGCTCGGCAAGATCACGCCCTACTTCCTGCTCGCCTGCTTCGACATGGTGCTGGTCACGCTGCTCGGCGTGTGGCTGTTCGGCGTGCCGTTCAACGGGTCGGTGCTGCTCTTCGCCGTCGGGGCGGCCATCTTCCTCTTCGCGGTGCTCGGCATCGGGGTGCTGATCTCGACCGTCTCGCAGACCACCGGACAGGCCGTGCAGGTCGCGCTGATGACGATGCTGCCGCAGATCCTGCTGTCCGGGATGATCTTCCCCCTCGACGCCATGGCCGCCGGGGTGCGCTGGATCGGGTACGTGCTGCCGCTGACCTGGTTCGTCGAGCTGTCCCAGGGCGTCATGCTGCGCGGCGCCGGATGGGACTCGCTGTGGCTGCCCGTGGCGATCCTGGCCGTGATGGCCACCGTGGTGTTCGGCGTCGCGGTGCTGCGCCTGCGCCGCGACATCGCTCCGGCGAAGGCGGCCCGCTGATGGCCGGGGTCCGCGACCTCACGGTCGAGCTGGGCGGCACGACGGCGCTGGCCGGCATCAGCGTCGAGGTACCGCCGGGAGAGGTCACCGCCCTGGTCGGCGGGGACGGCGCCGGCAAGACGACGCTGCTGCGCGCCATGCTGGGCCGCGTGGCCGCGAGCCGCGGCACGGTCGACGTCCCGCCCGCCGCGCGGATCGGCTACGAGCCGTCCACCTCCGGCGTGTGGCCCACCCTGACCGTCCAGGAGAACGTCGAGTTCGTCGGCGCCGCGTACGGCATGTCCGACGGCGCCGTCCGCTCCCGCGCCGACGAGCTGCTGACCACCGCCGGCATCGCCGACGCCCGCACCCGCCTCGGCCGGGACCTGTCCGGCGGGATGCGCCAGAAGCTCGGCTTCTGCCTGGCGATGCTGCACTCCCCCGACCTGCTGCTCCTCGACGAGCCGTCCACCGGCGTCGACCCCGTCAGCCGGATCGAGCTGTGGCGGCTCGTCACCGCCGCCGCGCAGGGCGGGGCCGCCGTGCTCATGACCACCACCTATCTCGACGAGGCCGAACGGGCCGCCACCGTCGTGGCCCTCCAGGACGGCGAGGTGCTCGCCGCCGGCGACCCGGCCACCGTCGTCGACGCCGTGCCGGGCACCGTGTCCGTGAGCGACTCCCCTCCGGGCGACGGACGGACCTGGCGCCGGGGCCGCACCTTCCACACCTGGACCCCGGCCGACGGCGAGGTCCCGGGACGGGCCGTCACGCCCGACCTCGAGGACAGCCTCGTCGCCCTGACGCTCGCCCGGACGGAGGAGACCCGATGACCACGCTCGTCGCCGCCGACGTCGTCACCAAGCAGTTCGGGGCGTTCACCGCCGTCACCGACGTGTCCCTGTCCGTCGCACCCGGCGAGATCGTCGGACTGCTCGGTTCCAACGGCGCCGGCAAGACCACGCTGCTGCGGATGCTCCTCGGACTCGAGGCCGCCACCAGCGGGCACGTGGAGGTCTTCGGCGAGGCGCCGGCCGACGCCGACCGCCACGCCCTGGGCTACGTCCCCCAGGGGCTCGGCCTGTCCCAGGCCCTGAGCGTGCGGCAGAACGTCGAGTTCGTGGCCGCCACGTTCTCCGCGCGCAGCGTGCCCGACCTCCCGCCGGCGCTGGCCGCCGTCGCCGACGAGCCGGTGGGCCGGATCGGGCTCGGCCGGCAGCGCCAGCTCGCCTTCCACTGCGCGCTGCTGCACTCCCCGCGCCTGCTGGTGCTCGACGAACCGACGTCCGGCGTCGACCCGCTGGCCCGGGCCCGCCTGTGGGACACCATCCACGCGCAGGCCGACGCCGGGACCGGGGTGCTGGTGACAACGCACTACATGCAGGAGGCCGAGCAGTGCGACCGTCTGGTGATCATGTCCCGCGGACGAGCCGTCGCCCGGGGCACCGTGGAGGACATCACGGCGTCCACGCGCACCGCCGTCGTGCACGCCGAGGACTGGGCGGCGGCCTTCGCCGCGCTGGACGACGCCGGGCTCCCGGTGGTGCTCACCGGGCGGACCAGCCGGGCGGCGGGGACGGAGCCCGACGTCGTGCGTCGCGTCCTGGAGGAGGCGGCGGTGCCCGCGGAGGTCACCGAGCAGCCGGCCACCCTGGAGGAGACCATGGTGCTCATCGAGCAGGAGGCACGGGCGGGAGGTCACCGGTGAGGTAGCGCTGCAGGTTGGGGCCCACGAGCACGGCCAGGTCGTCGGCCGGCAGGCTGGCGACGGGCTCGACGCCCACCACGTAGCGCAGCATCATCAGCCCGGCCACCTGGGACCCGGCGAGCGCCGAGCGCAGCTCGGCGTCGGAGACCTCCAACCGGCGCACGATCGGTCCCAGCACCTCGGCGCCCAGGAAGTGCTGCAGCAGCGTCCGCAGCCCCGGGTCGGCCATGATCGCCGGCACCACGACGCGCACGGTGGCCCCGCCGTCCGCGTCCCACATCTGCGTGACGGACCGCACCAGCCGTTCGCCGAGTCCCTCGACGGGCCCGTCCGCGGCGGCGCGCGCGACGGCCGACGGGTCGATGTCGACCAGCCCGAGCGTCGCCGCGAACAGCTCGGCCTTGTCGGTGAACCAGTGCCGCACCGTGCCCGGGTCGACGCCGGCCCGACGGGCCACACCCCGCAGGGACACGGCCTCATAGCCGCGCTCGTCGAACTCCGCGCGGGCGGCGTCCAGCACGACGCTGCGGGTGCTCTGGCCCGCGGGACGGCGGCCGCGGCGCGGCTGGTCGGTCATCGGGCCGCGTTCAGCCGAGCTCGTCGGCCAGCTCGCGCGAACGGTCGCGCGCCGCCTCGAGCGCGGTGAGGAACGCGGCGCGCACGCCGCCGTCGTCGAGCCGCTTGAGCGCCTGGATGGTGGTGCCGCCGGGCGAGGAGACCTTCTCTCGCAGGATCGCCGGGTGCTCGCCGGTCTCGTCCAGCAGGCGGCCGGCGCCGAGCACCGTCTGGACGGCAAGGCTCCGGGCGACGTCCCGGGTCAGGCCGAGCAGCACGCCGGCCTCGGCCATCGCGTCGACCACGTAGAACACGTACGCCGGCCCGGATCCCGCGAGCGCCCCGAACGCGTCGATCTCTTTCTCGGTGATGCGCAGCGTGCGCCCGGTGCCGGCGAGCAGGGCCTCGACGAGCGCGACGTCGTCCTCGCCGGCGGTCTCGCCGGGCACGACGGCGGTGACGCCCGCGCCGACCTGGGCCGGCGTGTTGGGCATGGTGCGCACCACGGGCTGGCCCGCGGGCAGGTGGCGGGCGTACAGCGACAGCGGCAGGCCGACGGCGACCGAGACGACGACGGCGTCGGGGGCGAGGGCGTCGGAGACGGCGTCGAGCATCGCGGCGACGTCCTTGGGCTTGACGCCGACGACGACGATCCGGGCGTCGCGCACGGCCGCGGCGTTGTCCGTCGTGGTGCCGACGCCGTACCGCTCGGCCAGCTCCTCGCCGCGGGCGGGGCGGCGCACGGTGGCGACGACGTCGGACGGCGCCAGCCCGGACGACAGCGCTCCGGAGAGCACCGCCTCGGACATGGTGCCGGTGCCGAGGAACGCGACCCGGGTCCCGGCGATCTGCGTGCTCACGTGCTGTCTCCTCACATCGGGAAGGTCTCGTAGAAGTCCTGGACGAGCTGGTCGGGGCCGGTGGCCTGGAACACGGCGGTGTCGTTGCGCCAGGTCACCACGGACGTGCCGGCGGCCTCTCCCGGGGAGACGGCGTAGGGGCCGACGGTCTCCCCGCCGACCGTGACGTCCCCCTCGACGGTCGGTTCGGCGACGGAGTCCAGGATCGCGGTGTGGGCCTCGGCGGCCTCGTCGGCGTCCACCCACTGCCCGGCGGTGAGCGCGACCTGCTCCCCGCCGTCGGACCCGTCGGTGTAGGGCACGTCCCAGGCCTCGACGGCGCCGGCGCCCTCGACCCACTCGGTGTTCTCGGCCGGCTCGCCGCGCACGAGCGCCAGCGCGGAGTCCGGCATGGCGGACACGAAGTCGGTGGCGCCCTCGGGCAGCGGCTCGGCGTCGGCGGTGGGGGTGGGCGGCGCCGCGGTGACGGTGACGTCCGGCAGCGGCTCCGGTTCGGGGCGGGCGAAACCGGGCCACCAGAAGGCGGTGACGACGGCGATCGCGGCGATCAGCACCAGCGCGAGCACGGCGACGACCTTGCGACGGCGCACGACGGCGGCTCGTGAGTTCTTCTGGTGCACGCGCTCCCCCGGGGTCCGGAATCCGGGGGACATGTACCCCGGCCTCTGGTCGACCATCGACGTCCTCCTGCTCTGCGTCCCCGCCGGTCCCGCCGACGGCGGCGTCGCGGAGCAGCCTACGGCCTCCGCGGTGCCCTCGGGCCGATCGTCCGCGGCCCGTCGCGCACCTGGTGTCGGTGCCTGGCCGTAGCGTGCCCCGCGTGAGCACCACGACCTCGGCCCGCGCCTCCCGCAAGTCCGCCAAGCCCACCTTCCGGTGCAGCGCGTGCGGCTGGACCACCGTGAAGTGGGTGGGGCGGTGCGGGGAGTGCCAGGAGTGGGGCACGGTCTCCGAGGACGGCCCGGCGTCGGCGGGGCCGCGCACGACGGCGGTGCACCCGGTGCGTTCCGCGGCCCGGCCGATCGCGGAGATCGACGTCGACACGGCGCGCGCCACCCCGACGGGGGTGACGGAGCTGGACCGGGTGCTCGGCGGCGGGCTCGTGCCCGGCGCCGTGGTGCTGCTCGCCGGGGAGCCCGGCGTCGGCAAGTCGACGCTGCTGCTCTCGGTGGCCTCCGGCATGGCGCGGGGGGCCGACGGCGGTCCGCGCCCGGTCCTGTACGTCACCGGGGAGGAGTCGGCCGGGCAGGTGCGGCTGCGCGCCGAGCGCATCGGGGCGCTGGCGCCGTCGCTGCTGCTGGCCGCCGAGACGGACCTGGCCACGGTGCTGGGGCACCTCGAGGCCGCCGACCCGGCCCTGCTGGTGGTCGACTCGGTGCAGACCATCGCGTCGGCGGAGGTCGACGGGCTGCCGGGCGGGGTCAGCCAGGTGCGGGAGGTGGCGGGTGCGCTCATCGCCGCGGCCAAGGAGCGTCAGGTCCCGGTGCTGCTGGTCGGGCACGTCACCAAGGACGGCACGGTGGCCGGGCCACGCACGCTCGAGCACCTGGTCGACGTGGTGTGCCAGTTCGAGGGCGACCGGCACTCGCGGCTGCGCATGGTGCGCGCGGTCAAGAACCGGTTCGGGCCGACCGACGAGGTCGGCTGCTTCGACCTGTCCGAGTCGGGGATCGAGGGCCTCAGCGACCCGAGCGGGTTGTTCCTGTCGCACCTGGGTGCGGGCGTGCCCGGCACGTGCGTGACGGTGACCCTCGAGGGTCGGCGGCCGCTGGCGCTCGAGATCCAGTCGCTCGTGGCGCCGTCGCCCCTGGCGAACCCGCGGCGCGCCACCAGCGGCGTGGAGTCGCAGCGCCTGGCGATGATCCTGGCCGTACTGCACCGGCACGCCGGGCTGCGGCTGGCCGATCACGACGTCTACGCCTCCACCATCGGCGGCGCCCGGGTGACCGAGCCGGCCGCGGACCTCGCCACCGCGCTGGCCATCGTCTCGGCACGGTCCGGCGAGGCGCTGCCGTCGGGCACCGTCGCCGTGGGCGAGGTCGGCCTGGCCGGGGACATCCGGCCGGTGACGGGCCTGGAGCGGCGGCTCACGGAAGCGGCCCGGCTCGGCTTC
>Ga0207735_100071_pt1 | contig 27665 bp, 25 predicted proteins | sample TtaePargueraPR_9_FD_187280 | JGI IMG/M metagenome (GOLD analysis project Ga0207735, IMG submission 187280) | Aerobic enrichment media microbial communities from Bioluminiscent Bay, La Parguera, Puerto Rico - Tt and E2 (1) (SPAdes) | ecosystem: Environmental > Aquatic > Marine > Unclassified ... | reverse complement strand
CCGTTCCAGCAGCCGGGAGCCGGCCGAGACGCCCAGGTAGCCGGCGTGCCAGTGGTTGGCGAGGTCGCGGAACGGGCGGAAGACCTCGAAGCCGACGAGCGTCACGGTGAACAGGGCGGGTGCGGCGAGCGCCCCGGCGTCGACGCGCAGGACGCCGACGGTGAGCACCAGGGCGGGGCCCGCCACGAGCAGGAAGCCGGTCAGTCCGGACTCCACCAGGGAGAGCCGGAGCTGGCGCAGCGTCGAGCGCAGCAGCCGGGCGCTCGCGCTGACCAGGTGCTCGCGGCGTCGGCCGGCTGCGCCGAGCAGCTTGAGCGTCTCCATCCCGCGCATCGAGTCCACGACGTCGGCGTGCATGCCGGCGTAGGCGTCCCAGTGCTCGTCGCCGCGCGACCGCAGTGCGCGGTCCCACAGCCGGGGCAGCAGGGGGACCAGCGCTGCGGTCAGGCCGGCGGCGAGGCCGACCACCGGGTCGACGGCCACGAGGAGCGCGACGGTGACGACGGCGGTGACCGTGGTGACGACGACCTGCGGGACGTAGCGGGTGACGTAGGGCTCGAGGTTCTCCACGCCGTCGACGAGCTGCGAGTGCCGTCCGCCGAGGTTCTCCGTGGCGCCGGCGAAGGGGCCGCGTGCGGCGTCGGCGTCGAGCAGCCGAGCCCGCAGGTCGCGCTTCATCCGGCCCGCGACGGCGTGCGCGGTGAGCTCCCGCAGCGCGGTCGCGGCGGGGCGGAGCAGCAGGGCGGCCGCCAGCAGCGCGAACGGGCCGGCCAACGTGGCCGGGTCGGCGCCGTCGAGGATCCCGGCGAACAGCCGTGACATGGCGATCGCCTGAGTGATCGCCAGGGCGCTGAGGACCAGACCGACGGCGACGCACCAGGCCTGTCCCGCGGCCGAGGACCGCGTGAGCCGGAGGAGGCGGAGGTGGATCACGGACACCTGCTATCGTGAGATCGAGAATCATTCCCAATAGACGGAATGAACCCTTTGTACACGATCGACCGAAGTGGGGCCAGTGGTAGCGACGATCGACACGCCGACGGCGGTGTCCCCCGCGGCGAACCGCCGGCGGCACGCCCTCCTGCTCGGGACGCTCGGTGTCGCCCTGCTCGGCACCTCCGTCGTCGCCGTCGGCATCGGGCCGGTGGCCATCACGCCGTCCGTCGTCACCGACGTCGTCCTCGGCCGCCTCGGGCTGGCCGACCCCGAGGCCGCCAGCGCCACCGACGACTCGATCGTGTGGCTGATCAGGCTGCCGCGGGTCATCCTCGGCGCCACCGTCGGTGCCGCGCTGGCCCTGGCGGGCGCCGTGATCCAGGCGCTCGTACGCAACCCGCTCGCCGACCCCTACCTGCTCGGCATCTCCTCCGGCGCCTCCGTCGGGGCGGCCGCCAGCATCCTGTTCGGCGTGGGGGGAGGAGTGCTCGCCCTGACCGGCAGCGCGTTCGTCGGTGCCCTGCTCGCGATCGTCCTGGTGCTGTCCGTGGCACGCATCGGCGGCCGGCTGATCATCTCCCGCCTCGTGTTCGCCGGGATCGCGGTCGGCTTCGCGCTGACCGCCCTGACCAACTTCCTCGTGTTCGCCAGCGAGTCCCGCGAGGGCGCCCGGGCCGTCATGTTCTGGACGCTCGGCTCCCTGGCCCAGTCCCGCTGGTCGTCCGTGCCGCTGGCCGTCGCTGCGGTCGTCGTCGCCGCGGTGGTGTTCATCGCCTGGGCGCGCCGGCTCGACGCGCTCGCCATCGGCGACGACACCGCGCTCGCGCTCGGTACCGACCCCACCCGGTTCCGGTCCGCCGCCGTCGTCGTCGTCAGCCTGGTCGTCGCCGTCGCCGTCTCCGTGTCCGGGCTCATCGGGTTCGTCGGCCTCGTCGTCCCGCACATCGCCCGTCGACTCGTCGGCGCGAGCCACCGCATCGTCCTGCCCGTGTCCGCCCTGCTCGGCGCCCTGCTGCTCGTGTGCGCCGACGTCCTGGCACGCACCGCCTTCGCCCCCCGTGAGCTGCCGCTCGGCATCCTCACCGCGCTGATCGGCACCCCGCTGCTCATCGCGCTCGTCCGCCGGTCCCTCACCCGCTGAGGGACCACCCACCCCACCCAGCCAGAGACGGAGATCCTCCACCATGTCCCCTGCGACCCTCCGCCGCCGCGGCACCGCCGCGTTCGGCGTGCTCGCCCTCGCCACCCTCGCCGCCTGCTCCTCGGACGCCGACGCCTCGTCCGGGACCGGCACCGACTCCGCCGCAGCGTCCTCCGCGCCCGCGGACGACGCCGGCACCGAGTACCCGGTGACCGTCCAGAACTGCGGCGAGGACCTCGAGATCCCCGCCGAGCCCGAGTCGGTGCTGTCCATCGGCACCTCCGCCGTCGCCCTGCTCGACGCGGCCGGCGCCTCCGAGCGCATCGTGGCCCGGGCCGGCGAGTTCGGCGCCGACCTGCCGCCCGACCTGGCCACGCCGCCCACCGACGCCCCCGTCCTCGACCCGTTCGACCCGACCATCGAGGTGATCGTGGGCGCCGAGGCGGACATCATCGTGGGCTACGGGCTGTTCAACGCCGCCGTCGAGGACGTCGAGGCGGCCGGGCTGACCAACGTGGTCATCGACGGCGAGTGCAGCCACGACGCCGCGCTGACCCGGAAGACCGACTTCGACGCGATCTTCGCCGACGTGGAGCGTCTCGGCACCATCTTCGACACCCAGGCGGAGGCCGCCGAGAACGTCACCGCGCTGCGGGCCGAGCTCGACGAGCTGACCGCGGCCGCGGGGGCACAGCCGGACGGTGAGGCGGCTGCCGGCGAGAGTGCCGCCGTCGTCTACTACTTCTCCGAGGACGCCACGATGTCGGCCCGCGGCGGCCAGGGCATCGCCGACGACGTGCTCGCCCGAGCAGGACTCGAGAACACCTACGGCGACGAGCAGTCGGTCTACCTCGAGGCGAACGTCGAGACGCTGCTCGACGCCGACCCGGACGTGCTCGTGCTCGCCTACGGCCTCTACGGAGAGAGCTACGAGGACGCGCTGGCCACCTTCATGGACGAGCCCGGCGCCGCGGACCTCGCCGCCGTGCAGCAGGACCGGATCATCGGGGTGCCCGCCGCCGACCTGGCGCCGGACCCGGGTGCCGTCCGCGGGCTGGAGGCCGTGCTCGAGGGCACCGGCGCCCTGGAGGAGTGAGGCCCTCGTGATCGGGACGCGACGGCTGACCGTCCGGTACGGCCGGACGGTCGCCGTGGCGGCCGCCGACCTGGTGGCCGCCGACGGGCGCACCCTGGGTCTGATCGGACCCAACGGGTCCGGCAAGTCGACCATGCTCCGTGCCGTCCTCGGCGCCGTCACCGGTCAGGGCACGGTGACCGTCGACGACGACCTCGTGCGCGACCTCACGCCCCGGCAACGGGCCGACCGCATCGCCGTCGTCGCCCAGGAGGAACCCAGCGGCCTGCCCCTGACCGCGTGGGACTCCGTGCTGCTCGGACGCTCGGCACGTCGGTCCGGATGGAGCCGCTACCGGCCCGAGGACGAGCAGGCGGCCCGCGAGGCGATGGCCCGCGCCGGGGTGACGCACCTCGCCCACCGGCACGTCGACGACCTCTCGGGCGGGGAGCGCCAGCGGGTGCTCATCGCGCGCGCTCTCGCCCAAGGCTCCAGCCACCTGCTGCTCGACGAGCCGACCAACCACCTCGACGTGCGCTACCAGCACGAGATCCTTTCGCTGGTGCACGGACTGCCGCTGACCACCGTCGCCGTGCTGCACGACCTCAACCTGGCGGCCCGGTACTGCGACGAGCTGGTCCTGCTCTCCGCCGGTCACGTGGTCGCCGCAGGAGTGCCGGACGAGGTGCTGGTCCCGGAGGTGCTGGAACCGGTCTACGAGATCGCGGTGCGCCGGTTCGACGTCGACGGGGTGCCCCAGCTCGTGTTCGGGCTGACTGAGCGGGCCGGCGTGCCGACGGATCAGCGGCTCGGAGGGACGACCACGACCTGAGCGTCGTGGCCGGGCGCGGCGAGCTTGCTGTCGCAGGTGACGACGGGTGCTCCGGTGGCCTCGCCGAGGGCGAGGTAGGCGGCGTCGTAGGCGGTGAAGTGGTGCCGCAGCCCCCAGATGCGATCGGCGAGCGCGTCCGTCGGGTATCGCTCTATCGCCAGGGTGAAGAAGTCGCCTCGTGCCTGGTCGGCCATGTCGGTGGTGAGCTTGCCGGACAGGGTGAGTCCGCGCAACACGGAGAGCACCTCGACGTCCAGCAGGTGGGGCGCGCACACGGCGTCGTCCAGCGCGTCGAGCAGACTCGCGGCGGCGTCGCGGCCCACCAGGGCCTCCACCATCGCCGAGGCGTCGACGACGATCATCGGCGACCGGTGTGGAGAGCCTCGACGACCTCCTGCGACGACGGCCCGGCCGACCGGTCACGAGCACGGAGGCGTTCGACGACCTCGGCGTTCGTCGGGCGCTCCGCGAGCCGCGACAGCTCTGCGGAGACGTAGGCCGACAGGGACAGGCCGGATGCGGCCGCGCGTCGCTTGAGCGTCTCCGAGACCTGCGGGGGGACGTCGCGGATGTAGAGGGTGGCCATGCCACCGATGATAGCAATGTGCAAGCAAGGCCCGTTCCGAACAGCATGTCCGCCCTCGAGGGACCTGGCTATCCTCGCCCTGTGGCTCCCAGCAGACTCCGCACGACCGCCCGGATCGTCGCCGTCGTGGCGGCCGGGCTGGCGATCGCCGACGGCTTCCGGTGGGGCAACCGCTGGTACGTCTCGACGATGTTCGGCGGCGCGGAGAGCGGGAACCTGCTGGCGGTCGAGCGGCTCGTGGGCGCCCACGACGCGCTCGTCGCAGGGCTCGCCTGGCTGTGCCTGGCGATCGTCGCCGCGGTCGTCGGGTGGCGCCTGCGGATCGTGAGCGTGGCGGACGACCGCTCGGTCAGGACACCCCGCCGGCCGCCTCGACGGCCGCGGTGAACTCCCAGTGCCAGGGCTCGTACTTGGAGCCGCCCGGGCGCGCCCAGGCCGGGTTGTCCCAGCCGTAGGTGGGCCCGTGCTGGGCGAGCCAGTCGTAGCGGTCGCCGGTGTACGTCTCGGGGCACAGGTCGACGGCGAGACCCCAGCCGTGGTTGGAGGTTCCGGGCGGCGCCACGAGCGACCCCTTGGCGGCCCGCGCGGCGACCTGCTGGCTGTAGCTGCGGTACCCGTCGGTGACGCACATGGCCTGGCCGAACGCGGCGACGTAGGCCTCGTTGAGCCGGGCGAGGGCCACGGCGGCGTCCGCGCGGACCATGGGGCCGCCGTCCCACAGCGAGCACATCTCGGTGCTGGAGATGTTGCCGTTGGTGCCGGCCCCGGTCGCCTCACCGTCGCAGCCGGGCAGGACGGGTGGCTCGGGTGCCGACTCGACGTCGACGGCGATGTCCTCGGACGGGATGGCCGCGTCGTCGGCGACGACCAGTCCGGCAGAACCGGGGGCGGTCCGGGCGCTGCGCTCTCCGCTGCGGGAGGCGGCCTGGCTGCGTTCGGCGACGAGCTCGGAGCGCCGTTCGGTGCTGGCCTCGGTACCGAGCGCGGTGCCGGAGTCGGCGGGCTCGGGCGTGGCCCGGATGCCGGACGCCGAGGTGTCCGGCGTCGCGGAGTGCGGGACGCCGGTGGTCCCGGAGGCCACGGACAGCCCGGTGGTGGTCGCCATCGTGACGGCGAGGCCGACGCCGAGGCTCACGGGCCAGCTCTTCGGCGCCAGTGAGGACCAGCTGGGCCCGCTGCGTCGCTGCCGCGTTGCCGGGCCGGCGACGTGCCGTCCGGCGTGCTTGGCGGTGGCTCGGTTGCGGGTGGTGCGGGGTGCGGTCGGCGCGGGGTCGGCCGCGTGCCGGGCGTGCTTCATCGACGACCCGTCGCGGCGGACGGTGCGGCCTGGGGCCGCGAGAGCGCGGGGTGGTGGCCCGTGGTGCGCGCTGGCATCGGCATCTCCTGGCGCCTGCGAGGTTAGCTGTCGGGTTCGGGTCGGAGACTGACCCGGCCGGCAGGGCTGCTGCGCGGCTTCACCCCGAGGACACCGTGGTGCCCGTGAGTGGGTCCCCCGTCCCTGTCGTCTGCGTCGATGGTGGTCCGGGGCGGTGACAGGGCTCGGCGCCCGCACCGGACGGCCCGCGGTCGTCGTGGGTTGTCTGGACCCTATCCCTCCGACCCGCAGATGTCACGGTAAGGTCACGGGCGCGCTGCTGAGCCGTGCCATGCTCGGAGCCATGACGACCGAGGGTGCGTGGCCGGCCGCCGTCGCGCACGTGCGCGACCGGTCGCGCGGCGGCCCGGTGCCGCCGTCGTCCCGCGTGGTGCTGCACTTCCACCCGGACGCCCCGGCGGGTGGCGGCACCGTGATGGAGGCGCTGGCCGAGCACGGTGTCTACCGGTCCCAGTTCGAGACGGGGACGTCCAACGGAGGGCTCACCGCCTACCGGGGCGGCGACCGCTGGCGGTGGGAGAGCCGCCTCTTCGGCGGCGTGTACGACGACGGTCCCGCGGCCGGGCGCCCGCGGTACGGCGCACTGCTGCTCGCCGGCGACCCCTACGGTGCTGCGCCGCGCTTCGGATCCGCCTACCTGCGGCTGCGGGCGCACCTGCTGGCTCGGATGACCTTCGCCTACCCGGACAGCGCCCATGCGCCACGGCACGTCGGGACGGCGGACCGGTTCGACCTGGCCGCGCGGCTGCTCGCCGAGCCGCGCCCGGATCCGCTGGACCGCTACGTCGAGGCGCACGTGCACGGCGGGGTGGTGGTCGCCGACGACGTCGAGGCGGTGGTGCTCGACCCGTCGTACCGCGGGACGCCGGTCGCCCACGCGGCGCGACGCCTGGGCTGCCCGGTCGAGTGGCACCCGGGCTACCGGGCCGCGCCGACGGCGTTCGACCCCGACTACCGCGGTGCCGCACCGGTCGCACTCGCGGAGCGGATCGCCGCCGGCGGTGAGCTCACCCCGGCACGGCTCGGCGTGTGGCGACGCGCCGACGTGGATGCCCGCACCCTGAAGCAGGTGTGGCACCTGCTGGCCCGGTACGGGCGACGCGCCTGACCTCACCGCCGCGCGCGGTGCCGGCCTCGGCACTGGGCCCCGCCCCCGAGGAGCAGTACCTGTACCCGCGCGCCGCGCCGTTCGTGGCGACCGCGAAGGGCTGACGCCCGGCGGGACCGTCGGCCGTCTGGCCTGCACGTTCGGCCTGCGGTCCGGGCCGCGGCGTGGAAGCATCGCGACTGGCCGGGGTGCAGGGCGTGTGGGGGTCGACGTGAAGACGGTGATCGGCGAGGTCGAGCAGGCGGTCTCCACCGGTTCGTTGCCGGGCTGGGACCTGGTGGACGAGCTGGTGCACGTGGTCCACGACCGGTACCGGTCGCACGACGAGGGGGTCGTGGCCACCTACATCCCGGCGCTGGCGGACGCCGACCCGGGCGCGTTCGGGGTGTGCGTCGCGGAGACCTCCGGGGGCATCCACGAGGCGGGGGACACCGGCGTCGACTTCTCCGTGCAGTCCATCTCGAAGGCGTTCGTCTACGCCCTCGTGTGCGAGGCGCTCGGGCACGAGGCCGTGCGGGAGCGCGTCGGGGTGAACAACACGGGCCTGGGGTTCAGCTCGGTGATGGCGCTCGAGCTCAACGAGGGCCATCCGATGAACCCGATGGTCAACGCCGGGGCGCTCGCCACCACGGCGATGATGCCGGGCAGCTCGTTCGCCGAGCAGTGGGAGAACGTCCGCACCGGGCTGTCCCGGTTCGCGGGGCGCCAGCTCGCCCTCGACGGCGAGGTGTACCGCTCGGAGTCCGCCACCAACATGCGCAACAAGGCGATCGCCCGGCTGCTGCAGAGCTACGGGCGCATCGACCTCGACCCGCTGGGTGTCGTCGACGTCTACACCCGGCAGTGCTCGCTGCTGGTCACGGCGCGGGATCTCGCGGTCATGGGTGCCACGCTCGCCGACGGCGGGGTCAACCCGCTCACCGGCGACCGGGTGGTCTCGGGCCAGGTCTGCCGGGACACCCTCGCGGTCCTCGCGTCGACGGGGATGTACGAGCGGTCGGGGGAGTGGCTCTTCGAGATCGGGCTGCCCGCCAAGTCCGGGGTGTCGGGCGGCATCGTCGCCGTCGCCCCCGGCAAGGGCGCCATCGGCACGTTCTCCCCGCGACTCGACCCGGCGGGCAACAGCGTCCGCGGCCAGCGCGCCACCGGCTACCTGTCCCGCGCCCTGGGTCTCAACGTCTTCGCCTCCGCCGCCCGCGTGCCGGAGCGCGACGTCCCGCCCGCCGAGCTGACGAAGGACGACCGATGACCGCACCGGAACCCGCCGCGACGGCGCCCGCCACCGAGGAGCGACGCTCCTGGCTGCCGATGGTGTGCCTCTTCCTCGCCCAGGTCCTCATGTCCTTCAACGTCGCGGCGCTGCCCGTCTCGCTGGGCGGCATGGTCGAGGATTTCGGCGTCCCGCCCACCGTGGTGAGCTCCACGATCGTCGTCTACGGCCTGGTCGTGGCGGCGCTGGTCATGACCGGCGCCAAGATCGGCCAGCGGGTCGGGTGGGTGCTCGTCTTCCGCGTCGTGGTGGTCACGTTCGGCGTCTCGGCGCTGCTGATGATCCTCTCCCCGACGGTGGGTTGGGCGATCGCGGGGCAGTCGCTCGCGGGGGCCTCGGCGGCGATCATCGTGCCGGCGCTCGTGGCGCTCATCGCGGAGAACTACCGCGGGGCGCAGCAGGCGACGGCGATCGGTGCGCTCGGGTCGGCACGCGCCATCTCCGGGGTGTCCGCGTTCTTCCTCGGCGGTGCCCTCGGCACGCTCGTCGGGTGGCGGCCCGTGTTCGGCATCGTGCTGCTGCTGGCGGTCGCGGTGCTGGCCTTCAGCTTCACCCTGCGGTCCGACGGCGGCAACGCGGACGTGCACATCGACGTCGTCGCCGCCGTCCTCATCGGCGTCGCGGTCATGCTGCTCACGCTCGGGTTCAACAACCTCAACACCTGGGGCCTGTTCTACGCCACGCCGGACGCACCGTTCGACGTCGGCGGCGTCTCGCCCGCACCGGTGCTCGTGCTGTGCGGCGTCGTCCTCGGCCAGACGTTCTTCTGGTGGACCCGGCGACGGATGGCGGCCGGCAAGGTGCCTCTCGTGGACCTGAGCGTGCTGGCCTCGCCGCGGGAGCGGGCGGCGGTGTACGCGATGTTCATCATCGTCGCCCTCGAGGGCGCCCTGAACTTCACGGTGCCGCTGTACATCCAGATCGTGCAGGGCCGCACCCCGTTCGACACGGCGCTCGCGATGATGCCGTTCAACCTCACGGTGTTCGTCACCGCGACGCTCGTGGTGCGGTTCTACCGGCGCTACCCGCCGCGGACCATCGGGGTGTTCGGCTTCGTGCTGACCACCGCCGCGCTGCTCTGGCTCTCGTTCGTCGTGACGAACAACTGGGAGACGCTGCCGACGATCCTGGGTCTGTTCGTCTTCGGCGTCGGGCAGGGTGCGCTGGTCACCCTGGTGTTCAACGTGCTGGTGACCGCCGCACCGACGTCGCGTGCCGGCGACGTCGGTTCGATCCGGGGCACGACGCAGAACCTCGCCTCGGCGGTCGGCACGGCGATCGCCGGGGCCCTGCTGGTGACGCTGCTGTCGTTCAACGTGGGCCGCGCCGTCGTCGAGCACGTCGAGATCCCGCCGTCGCTCGTGGCGCAGGTCGACCTGGACGCCGTGAACTTCGTCAGCAACGACGAGCTGCGCGGGGTCCTGGAGGACACCGACGCCACGCCGGCGCAGGTCGAGGCCGCCGTCGAGGTCAACGAGGAGACCCGGCTCGACACGCTCCGGCTCGGGCTGCTGATCCTCGCCGGGGTGAGCGCCACCGCCATCCTGCCCGCGAGCCGGCTGCCCGCCTACACCCCCGACGAGATCCCCGACCCGGAGACGTCCGGTGGTCCCGACCCCGAGCCCGAGCCCGAGCCTGACCGCGACGACCGGTCTCGGGTGTGACGCGGGTCTCCGTTGACCTCGAGCGGGGTCGAGGTCCTACGTTCGAGGAGATCCGTCCCTCCGACCCGAAGGACTCGCGATGACCGTCTACACGCTGCCCGACCTGCCCTACGACTACAGCGCGCTCGAGCCGCACATCAGCGGCAAGATCATGGAGCTGCACCACGACAAGCACCACGCCACCTACGTCGCCGGCGCCAACACCGCGCTGGACAAGCTGGCCGAGGCGCGCGAGTCGGGCGACCTCGCGGCGGTGAACCTGCACGAGAAGAACCTCGCGTTCAACCTCGGCGGGCACACCAACCACACCATCTTCTGGCACAACCTGTCCCCCGAGGGCGGCGGCGAGCCCACCGGCGAGCTGGCCGAGGCCATCAAGGACCAGTTCGGCTCCTTCGCCGCGTTCCAGGCCCACTTCGCCGCCACCGCCACCGGCATCCAGGGCTCCGGCTGGGCCGTGCTCGGCTGGGACTCCCTCGGCCAGAAGCTGCTGATCTTCCAGCTCTTCGACCAGCAGGCCAACGTCCCCGTCGGCATCACCCCGCTGCTCATGCTCGACATGTGGGAGCACGCCTTCTACCTCGACTACCTCAACGTCAAGGCCGAGTACGTCAAGGCGTTCTGGAACATCGCCAACTGGGCCGACGTCGCCGCCCGCCTCGAGCGCGCCCGCACCCAGACCGCAGGCCTCATCGCCTGACGCCCCGTTGCGCGCGACGAGCGTGCCGGGTTCTTCCTCACCGCGGGCCGGTCGGGAAGAACCCGGCACGCTCGATGCGTTCTCGGACCCTCACGACGGAGCCCGGCACCTTGCCGACCTGCGGGATCGTTGCCCCGGTCGCGGGCCCGGGACGCCGCGCGCAGACTGGTGGGCGTCCCCGAGGCGCCGCGAACCGGTGCCCGCCGACAACCAGGAGGCACGTACCCATGCCCGAGACCCCCCAGCCCCACGACGGCACCTCGATCAAGACAGCACCCTCGGCCGAGGCCGGGCAGGGCTCCACCACCGACACCGGGGCCCCGGCGCTCAGCGATCGCAACAGCCTCACGATCGGCGCCGACGGCGCGATCGTGCTCCACGACGTGCACCTGATCAACCAGATGGCGCACTTCAACCGCGAGCGCATCCCGGAGCGCAACGTCCACGCGAAGGGCTCGGGCGCGTTCGGCGTCTTCGAGACCACCGAGGACGTCTCGGCGTACACGAAGGCCGGCCTGTTCCAGCCCGGCGTGCGCACCGAGATGCTGGCGCGCTTCTCCACGGTGGCCGGCGAGCAGGGCTCGCCCGACACGTGGCGCGACCCGCGCGGCTTCGCCCTGAAGTTCTACACGGACGAGGGCAACTACGACCTGGTCGGCAACAACACCCCGATCTTCTTCATCCGGGACACGATGAAGTTCCCGCACTTCATCCGCAGCCAGAAGCGCCGCGGCGGCACGGGCCTGCGGGACAACAACATGCAGTGGGACTTCTGGTCGCTGAACCCGGAGTCGGCCCACCAGGTCACCTACCTCATGGGAGACCGCGGCATCCCGAAGACGTACCGGCACATGAACGGGTACGGCTCGCACACCTACCTGTGGGTCAACGCCGCGGGGGAGAAGTTCTGGGTCAAGTACCACTTCCACTCGAACCAGGGGGTGGAGGGCCTGACCGACGAGGACGCCACCCGGATCGCGGGAGAGGACGCGGACTTCCACCGCCGTGACCTGTCGGACGCCATCGACCGCGGCGATTTCCCGTCCTGGACGCTGTCCGTGCAGGTGATGCCGTATGAGCAGGCGATGACCTATCCCACCAACCCGTTCGACCTGACGAAGATCTGGCCGCACCGCGACTACCCGCTGATCAAGGTCGGCACGATGACGCTGAACAAGAACCCGGACAACTTCTTCGCGCAGATCGAGCAGGCCGCGTTCGAGCCGTCCGCGCTGGTGCCGGGCATCGGGTTCAGCCCGGACAAGATGCTGCTGGGCCGGGCGTTCGCGTACGCGGACACCCACCGGCACCGCATCGGGCCCAACTACCTGCAGCTGCCGGTCAACCGCCCGCACGTGGAGACCAACTCCTACACCCAGGACGGTCCGATGGCGTACGAGCACCGGGGCGACGACCCGGTGTACGCGCCCAACTCGTTCGGGCGCGGGTACGCCGACGAGACCGGCGTCGTCGACACCTCGTGGGAGTCCGACGGCCCGATGGTCCGGCAGGCGTACACGCTGCGGGAGAACGACGACGACTTCTCCCAGGCGGGCGCGCTGGTGCGCGACGTGTGGAACGACGAGCAGCGCGCCGCGTTCGTCAAGACCGTCGCCGGGCACCTGCTGGGCGGGGTGAAGGGCGACGTGCTGGAGCGGGCGTTCGACTACTGGAAGCGCGTCGACGCCGACACCGGCAAGCAGATCGAGGAGCTCGTGCGCGCCGAGGCGGACCTGGGTGCGCCCGGCGCGCAACCGGGTGCCGCGAAGGAGGAGGCCTCGGACCCGATCGTGGAGCCGCGCACGCACGCCCGCTCCTGAGGCCGACGACGGCGGCCCGGCGTCGGGTCCGGCCCCCAGGCGGGGCCCGGGCCCGGGCCTGGCGGCCGTCAGTCGTCGTCGACGAGCAGGTCCGCCGTGACGAGCACGTAGTCCTCGTCGCGCAGGTCCTCGATGATCTTGCCGACGGCGTCGACGGTCGTGCTGTGGATGTCGTGCATCAGGATGTTGCTGCCGGGCTCGACGTCGCGTCGCACCGCGCGGCGCGTCTCCTTGGCGTCCCGCGTCTGCCAGTCGAGCGTGTCGAGGTTCCAGGTCATGACGTCGAGCCCGGTGCGGGTCGCGAGCGCCCGGACCCGGGGGTCGACGTCGCCGTAGGGCGGCCGCAGCAGGAACGGCGAGGTCCCGGTGGCCTCGCGGATCGCGTCGGAGGTGCGGCGCAGCTCGTCGCGCACCTCGGCGTCGTCGAGCGTGGTGAGCTGCGGGTGGTTCCACGTGTGGTTGGCGACGAGGTGTCCGGCATCGGCGACGGCCCGGGCGATGTCCGGGTTCTTCTCGACGTTGTCCCCGACCATGAAGAACGTGGCGGGCGCGTCCTTGCGCTCCAGGATGCGCAGCAGGCGTTCGGTCTCGGCCACGGGCCCGTCGTCGAAGGTCAGCGCGACGCACTGATCGACGCGGCAGTCGACGCCGTCGGCCCGTGCCTCGCGGCGCCGCTCGGTGACGATCTGGTCCAGCCGGTCGCTCCACAGGTCCTCGGTGGTGGTGAGCAGGGTGTCGCGCAGGGCGACGGCCTCGTCGGGGTCGACGGCGTCCGCCCCGGCGGCGAGCACCTCCTCGGCCCGGGTGACGGCGTCCTGCAACGGTGCCAGCGCAGCGGCGTCGACCTGACCGTCCAGGTCGGTGGCGGCGTCGCGTCCCTCGACGACGGCGGGTTCCAGCGCGGCCAGGGACCACTTGCGACGGGCCTGCTCGACGACGGCGGTCGCCTCCGCGACGTCGGCCGCCGCGGCGTCGAGGTCGGCCGGCGCGGGCTCCGCAGCCTCGACGAGCTCGACCTGGACCTGCGGCAGCGTCTCGGCGAAGAACGGGTTCGGGCGAGTCACCTCCTCGACCGTGCGGGTGGTGACCGGGTAGGAGACTTCGGTGTCGCGCAGCGCCTCCGCGTCGGTCAGGGCCGTGCGCAGGTCGCGGCGCACCGCCGGGGTGCCCACCTGGCCCCGGCTGGCCCGCAGGACGGGCCCGCCGTCGTCGATCGCGGCGACCAGCGTCTCTCGGCTCGCCGCGTAGCCCTCCTCGGCTTCGGCGCGGGAGTCCTCGGCCGTGGCGTCCAGGCGGGCGACCTCGGCGTCGTACTCCGCCTCGGCCTCGACCCACGCGCGGTGCTCGAGCTCGGCCGCGACGACGACGCCCCCCGCGACGAGCAGCACGACGACCGCACCGATCCACCACCACAGGGCACGACGGCGGCGTGGGGACGTTGTTCCGGCTCCGGACGTGGGCATCACAGAGTGATCTTGCGACGCCCCGACCCGTGGTGGCCACCCGGAGTCGTCCCACGTTTCGGGGCGCGCGATCTATGCGGTCAGTGATGTGTCTCCGCAGAGGTGCACCGGCATCCCGAGACCGGCGAACAGCGCGGCCTTGACGGTGAGCGCCCGATCGGCGCTCGCGGCGTCCGGGGCATAGGCGACGTTGAGGTGGTTGGCCTTGTGACGCGCCATGAACTGGTCGCGGGAGACACCGTGCAGCACGGCGTGCATGATCGGCCACTCCGGGTTGGTGGCTTCCTTGCGGCGCCGGGTCTCCTGCTCGGGTAGCTCGACCACGGAGGCGCGGCCGAGGTCGACTTGCAGCTTGCCGTCGGCGATGTAGACGCGGGACCACACGATCTCACCTGGCCGGCAGACACCGTTGACGGTGGAGCCGCCGGCAGGGAAGAACACCGGGTCCTGACGCCAGCCCTCGGCTCCGGAATAGCCGCCGGCCAGGTGTGACGCGGGCACGGAACCGGAGATCTCGAAGACCCAGACGAAGCGCCCGTCGTATTCCTCGCCCCACCGGACGTCGTGCAGCGTGGTGGCAGGGTCGAGGCCCATCGCGGTCCAGATGCGGTTGGTCACCAGGGCGTCGATGGCGACACCTTCGTCCGCCTCGTTGAAGTGCGGTAGGGCACGACCTTCCCAGAGCACGCGCTGCCCGTCACGGGAGCGCACGGGGGGTCGCTGGACGTTGTTGAGCAGGCCCTCGGCCAGGTCCGACGCGGGCGAGAGGTCCTTGAGTCCCTGCTGGTACTGGATGCCGACGGCGTCCAGGCCGAAGTCGTCCGCGATCCGCAGCGCGGCGATGTACATCTTGTGCTGCCATCGCAGCTGGGAGGCGGTGAGTTCCGTCTTCTCGTCGGTGCCGAGCCGGAACGTCATCCCGGCGTCCTCCAGCCAGCGCTGGACGGCGTCCGCCTCGGCGTCGGGGACCCGTTGCATCTCCGCCCAGAGCGCCGACTGGGACAGACGCTCCTTGTAGATCCCGATGCGGTTGAGCAGTTCGTCGTCGAAGATCGCGTTGTACATGCCCATGCAGCCCTCGTCGAAGACGCCGATGATGGCCTTGTCGCGCAGGAGCTGGGTGGACAGGGCCTCGCCGAGCTGTGTCTCGGGAGACTCTGGCAGCGTGGGCAGCGGGTGCACGTGCGAGGCGTCGTGCTCGATGGTCCCCGTGGTGACCCACGAGCGGACGGAGTCCTGGAACCATGGGTCGCTACCGTCCACGGTCCACACCGTGGAGTACGGACGTCCCATCTTGGTCATACCTGCGTTGAGCCCGAGCAGACCGACCAGTCCGGGCCAGTCACCGGCGAAGTTGGCGACGGTCAGGATCGGCCCCCGGTGGGTGCGGAGGCCGGCCAGGACGTGATGGCTGTACTGCCACACGGCCTGGGCGACGACGAGTGGTGCATCCGGGGGGATCGTGGCGAACACGTCGAGCCCCATGCGTTGGGAGCTGATGAAGCCGTGACCCGTGGCGGGGTCCACCTCGTTGGCCCGCGAGACCGTCCATCCGTGCCGGGCGAAGGCTTCCTCGACGATGCGCTCCAGCTCCACCTGGGTGGGCCAGCCGGCGACGTTGGCGGACTCGCGCAGGTCTCCGGAGGCGACGAGGTAGACGGTCCTCTCGGGAGCAGGCGTCTCGGGGAGGAGGTCGGGGACGTCGTAGCTGGTGGTGCTCATGAGTGCTCCTTCGGGCGTGCCGTGATGGTGGTGGGCGGCGCGAGTCAGCGCGACAGCGCGTGCACGACGTCGCGCGTGGCGGGGTAGAGGCCGCGATAGTGGGCGTACAGGCGGTCGTAGGTGTCCCGCCGGGACGGGTCGGGCTCGCAGATGGCGGCCGGCGGGTTCCACCGGGAGGCGTCGACGTCGTCGACGAGCCCTGCGGCGAGCATGGCGGAGCCGTAGGAGGCGCCGATGGTGCTGGTCGGCAGGACCTGCCGCAGGCCGGTGACGTCCGAGACGATCTGGGTCCACAGGCCGCCTCGGGTCCCGCCGCCGACGGCGACGGCACGGTCGATACGGGCGCCGGCCGCCTGCATGGTCTCGATGTTGTGCCGGACGCCGAGGGCGGTGGCCTCGAGCGCTGCCCGGTACAGGTCGCCGCGGGTGTGCTCGAGGGTGAGCCCGGCGATCACGCCGCGTGCCTGCGGATCGAGCACCGGCGTCCGCTCGCCGGCGAAGTAGGGGAGCATCAGCAGACCGTTCGCGCCGGGTCCGGACGCGGCGGCCTCGGCGGTCAGTGTCGTGTGGTCGGATCCGGTCAGGTCGCACACCCAGGAGGTCAGCGCCCCGGAGGTCGCCAGTCCGCCGGCCAGGTTGTGCGTCCCGGGGAAGGCGCCGAGGGTGCCCCACATGCTGGGCGACCGCATCGGTTCGTCGACGGTCGCGACGAGGAAGGTGGTGGTGCCGTACATGATCATCAGGTCACCGACGTTCTGGGCGTCCACGCTGACCGCCTCGGACCACGCGTCGATGGTGCCGGTGGTGACGGGCGTACCCGCGGGGACGCCGGCGATGGCGCGCTCCGTGGTTCCGGCCTGGTCGCCGGGCCATCGAAGCCGCGGCAGCGGGAGGCCGGGGGCGACGTGCTCGGCCCACTCGTCGATCCACGAGCGCGACCGAGGGTCGTACAGTGGCGTGCACTGCGACGCCGAGTGATGGTCGAGGACATAGGCGCCGGTCAGCCGGTGGACGAGGTAGCTGGCCGGCATGAACAGGTGCCGCACGGCGGCGTAGGTGTCTGGTTCGACGTCGCGCAGCCAGGCGATCTTCGGTCCGGCGGCCTGCGACGACAGGGCGGATCCGCAGCGCCCCAGAATCGCGTCCGGCCCGAGTGCGCTCTCGATGCGGGCGATCTGTTCTGTAGCGCGCGTGTCGACGCCGTAGAGGATGGCGGGACGCAGCGGGGCGCCGTCCCGGTCTGCGGCGACCACGCACGGGCCCATGCCGGAGATCCCGAGGGCGGCGACCCCGGCGTCGTCGGGGAGGTCGTCGCGACTCTTCGTGCCCGGTGCGAGGTCCGCGGTGAGCTCGGTGACGATCTCGACGAGCTCCTGCCACCAGGTGGCGGGGTCCATCTCCACGTGGCCGGGGGCTGGGCGCTCCACGGCGTGCTGTCGGGAAGCGGTGCGCAGAATGATCCCGTCGGCGGCGGTGAGGACCCCCTTGGTGCTCGAGGTGCCGACGTCGACACCGACATAGAGGGGGACTGACATGCCCGCCAGCATGGCAGTAATCGATTACAGGCGCAATCGAGAGGTCACCGGTCCGACGATGCCGGCGTTCAGCAGGTGGTCGGCGTCGCCTGCAGCACGAGCCGGACCGGGGCGTCCTCGTCCTCCAGGCGCTGCAGGAGCAGGCGCGTTGCCGTCGTGCCGAGGTCGCGCGGTGCGAGCGGGACCATCACCAGGTCGCCGGTGCGCGAGGTGGCGAACGGCAGCTCGCCGACGATCCCGATCCCGAGCGCTGGTCCGTCGCCCGCGCGGGCCCGGGCCCGGGCTTCTGCGGGTGAGGGTGCGGGCCCACCGTGCGCGGTCGCGAGGGCGCGGAGCACGCCGACGCCGACCAGGTTGTTCGTGGCCACGATCGCGTCCGGGGGGTCGGGGCGAGCCAGCAGCGACACCGCGGCGTCGAGGCCGCCGTCGACGCGGAAGTTGGCGTGCACCAGCAGGTTATCGTCGGGGTGCCGGTCCGCGTCGCGCAGAGCGCGGCGCCATCCCTCGGCGCGTTCGACGGCGGTGCTCGTTGTGCGAGGTCCGGTGACGCAGGCGATCCGCCGGAAACCACGTCCTAGCAGCATGCTCGTCGCACGACGGCCCAGCTCGCCGTTGTCGAACACCACCTGGTCCACGTCGCTGTCGACCCGACGGTCGAAGAGCACCACGGCCCGGCCGCGCCGGCGCAGCCCGTCGATGCGGGGCGTGCCGTCCGCCGGGGCGAGCACCACGCCGGCCATGTTCTCGTGCTCGGCGACCTCCAGGTAGCGCGCCTCCTTGGCGGGGTCGTCGTCGGTGTTGCACAGGACGACCGAGTACCCGGCCTCCCGGGCGACGTCCTCGACCCCGCGCGCCACCGCGGTGAAGAACGGGTTCTCGACGTCGGGCAGCACCAGGGCGACGACGTCGCTCGAGCGGCGGCGCAGGGACCGGCCGTCCGGTCGGGCGCGTAGCCGAGCTCCGCGACGGCGGCACGGACGGCGGCGACCGACTCGGCGCGCACGTTCTTTCCGTTGAGCACGCGCGAGACCGTGGCCGTGGAGACGCCGGCGCGACGAGCCACGTCGATGATGCGGGGCACAAGTCCTCCCGGGACGGTGGTGTGCGACCAGTTTGGACCACGAGCGGAGAGGCGGTGACCTGGGTGGACGTCAGCGGCTTGCAATCGCCGGTCTCGGGGTCTACGTTAACGGTTAACCGTTAGCAGTAATCGATTGCAGGACGAGGAGGTCCCATGAGCATCCGGGAAGGTGGGTTGGTGTCCGCGGCGTTCAGCGTCCGCCCCGCCCCGGCGCTCGGACAGCACGTCGTCGACCATCTCCGGCGGCTCATCATCACCGGCGAGCTGCGGCCCGAGACCCACCTGGTCGAAGCACAGCTCTCCCGAGCCTTCGATGTCAGCCGGGGTCCGGTCCGTGATGCACTGCGTCAGCTCGAGACCGAGGGGCTCGTCGAGTCCCGCCGCCGCGGCGTCTTCGTCATCGGCCTGACGCTCGACGACATCGACGAGCTGTACGTGCTGCGACGGCTCCTCGAGATCGAAGCGGTCCGGCTGTGCCTTGCCCGCGACGACGTCGAGCACGCCGCCGCGCGGGCTGCCCTGGAACGCATGGATAGTGCGGCAGCGGTCCAGGACGCCGAGGCGTTCGCCACGGCAGACCTGGACTTCCATTCCGCGTTTTACCTCGCCGCCGGACATCGCCGCCTGGAGTCGATCTGGCAGCAGTACCGTCCCACCTTCGCCGGAATGCTCGCCGTGACGAACGCCGAGGACCAAGACCTGGCCCCGACGTTCGCCGACCACGTCGAGCTGCTCCGCGTGGTGGAGGTCGGTGACGAGCACCAGGCGCTCGAGCTGCTCGCCGACCACCTCGACGGTTCGCGCCGACGGATGCTCACCGCCTACACCCGATTCGTCACCTAGACCGGTCGCGCCCCGCGTGCGGGGCACGACCACCGGCTGGCACAGAAGAAGCCGGACAGATCTCCAGTACCGACAAGGGAGTTGTTACCCATGATCCGACGTACCCCGCGCACCCTCGTCCTGACCGGGGCGATCGCAGCGACCGGACTGACGCTGGCCGCATGCTCCACCGGCGACGCAGCCGGCGAAGCGACCTTCCCGGACGACGACGTCACACTCATCGTCCAGGCGGCTGCCGGTGGCGGATCCGACCTCACGTCGCGAGCGCTGGCCACCGAGCTCGAACCGGTGCTCGGCCAGTCCGTGGTCGTCGAGAACCGCCCAGGGGCCGCTGGCTCCACCGCGATGCAGTTCGTCGCGGACCAGGACGCCGACGGCTACACGATCGGCTTCTCACCGGTCGAGATCGCGATGCTCGGCCACGAAGGCTACGACGTCGACCCCGCCGACTACGACTTCCTCGGCCAGATCATGCTGGCTCCCGGGGTGCTCGTGGTGCCCGCCGACAGCCCGTACGACACGCTCGAGGAGTTCGTCGACGCCGCCCAGGGCGAAACTCTCGCCGTGGCCAACTCCGGTGCAGGGTCGATCTGGGAGGCAGCTGCGCTCGGGCTCGCCGCCGACACCGGTGCCCAGCTCGAACCCGTCCCGTTCGACGGGGGCGGGCCCGCGCTGGCCGCCGCCGTCGGCAGTCAGGTCGACGCTGCCGTCGCCGGTGCCGGCGAGGTGTCGGCCGCCGTCGCGGACAAGCAGGTCAAGGCGCTCGCGGTGTTCCACGAGGAGACGTACCCGGAGCTCCCGGACGTGCCGACCGCCGCCGAGGCCGGCTACGACCTCGAGTTCGGCGGCTGGGGCGGCATCTATGCACCCGCTGGCCTGCCCGACGAGGTCCGCACGACGCTCGAGGCCGCTATCGAGGAGGCCGCGACGTCCGACGGGTTCGTCGAGACCGTCTCGGGCTCCGGCAACCTCCCCGTCTACAAGACCGCCGACGAGTTCACCGAGTTCGTCAACTCCGAGTACGACCGGTTCGGGACGTTGCTCGGGGACAACTGATGAACGACGCACGCACGACGCCCCCGGGTTCGGGAGCCTCCGACAAGGAGGTTCCCGGGCCCGGGGACGAGTGGAAGGAACACGAGGTGTCGCAAGATCTCACCGCCGACGTCGACGGCGCCGCCGACCCTGTGCACGACGCTGTCACGGACCGCGAGGACGCCGGCGACCGGGCCGACGCGCCGCCGTCGGCCCGCCCGGCCCAGTGGCTGGAGCTGGTGGCCGCAGGGACCGCGCTCGTCCTCATGGGCGCACTGGCCCTCGAGGCGCGCCGGCTCGAGGTGCGCACCGAGACCGGAGGCATCGACCCTCGCTGGTGGCCCGAGCTGCTGGGCGTCACCGGCGCGGTCCTCGCCACCGCCCTCCTCGTCGTCGCCGCCGTCCGGACCGTCGACCGCGGTGATCTGGAGGCCACCACGCGCGGCGGCCTCCTCCGCCTCGTGGCCACCGTGGCGGTGACCGTGGTCTACCTGCTCCTCTGGCCCGTCGTCGGGTTCCTCATGGCGACCTCGGCCTTCCTCCTGGCGCTCACCGCCCTCTTCGGTGGGCGCGGTTGGCGCACGCTGGTCCTCTTCCCCGCGCTGACGACGGCCGGCGTCTACCTGCTCTTCCACACGCTTCTCGAGGTGCCGCTGTGAACGTCGTCGTCGACGGTCTGACCCCGCTGCTGGACCCGACCGTGCTCGTCTGCCTGCTTGCCGGCCTGCTGGTCGGCACCCTGGTGGGCGCGTTCCCGGGGGTCACCGGATCCATGGCCGTAGCACTGGCGGCCGGGTTCACCCTCACGCTCGACCCCGTCCAGGGTCTCGCCGTGCTGCTGACCATCTACGTGGGTGCCAACTACGGCGATCGTGTCCCGTCCATCCTCGTGAACACGCCCGGCACGCCCGCCGCGATCGCGACCACGCTGGACGGCTACCCCCTCGCCAAGCAGGGGAAGGCGGGGCTGGCGCTCGTCGCCTCCTCGATGGTGACCACCGGCGGCATCCTGGTGTCGATGGCAGTCTTCCTGGTGGCTGCCCGCCCGATCGCGCAGCTCGCGCTGGAGTTCGGGCCCGCCGAGATGTTCGCGCTCGTCGTGTTCGGCATGACGGTGATGATCTCCATCTCGTCGCGATCGCTGCTCAAGGGAGTGATCGCGGGGATCGTCGGGCTGGCCGTGGCGACCGTCGGCCGGGACCCGATCACCGGCGACGAGCGGTTCGTGTACGGCCTGAACGACCTCAACTCGGGCCTGCCGTTCATCGCGGTCATCATCGGACTCTTCGGCATCGCCGAACTGTTCGACCAGTTGCTCACCCACCGCGAGCACCACGTCAGGCCCCTGTCGGCCCTCGGCCGGTGGTGGCCCACACGTGGCGAGGTCAAGAAGATGCGCAAGCCGTTCGCGCTGGGGTCGGTGGTCGGCACCGTCGTCGGCGTCGTTCCGGCGGCCGGCGGCGACATCGCCGGCCTGATCGGCTGGGACCGCGCGAAGCGGATGTCCGCCGAACCCGAGAAGTTCGGCAAGGGCTCGCTCGAGGGTCTCGCCGCGGCGGACACCTCGTCGAGCGCGACGCTGGGCGGCTCGTTGACCACGACGATGGCGCTCGGGATCCCCGGTGACTCGGTCATGGCCGTCATGGTCGGGTCGATGGTCATCTGGGGTCTGCAGCCAGGACCGTCGCTGTTCAGCAACAATCCCGACCTGGTGATCACCATCGCGACGATCATGATCGTCGCGACGATCCTGTCGCTCGCGATCAGCCTGGTGCGCATGCGGGGCATGGTGCGGCTGCTGGACCTGCCCCGGCACTTCCTGTGGGCCGGCATCCTCGTCTTCTGCGTGGTGGGCACCTACACCACCACCAACAACATGTACACGGTCTGGGTGATGCTGGCCTCCGGCGTGGTGGGTGTGCTCATGAAGCGCACCGGCTTTCCCGCCGGTCCCGTGGTCCTCGGTCTTCTGCTGGGCCCGCTCGCCGAGGCGAACCTGCGGCGGGCACTGCTGATCGACGGGCCGACCACGCTGGTGACCCAGCCCATCGCCGCGGCGCTCCTGGTGCTCGCGCTCGTCGGCCTCGGAGCGCCGCTCGTGGCTCGTGCCCGCACGGCACGGCGCGAGCGAACGGAGCGCGACGCGGCCGAGCGTGCGGGAGGGTCGCGATGACCAGTGTCGGCCAGGCCGTCGTGCGCCGCTGGGTCAGCGTGGACGACCCCCGGTGGCGTCAGGCCCACGCCTCCACTGTGCTGACCGTTGGTCCCGAGGTGCTGGCAGCGTGGTTCGCGGGGACACGTGAGGGAGCGCCCGACACCCGTGTCTGGCTGGCGCGGAGGAACGCCTCCGGTCACTGGGGCGTGCCACGCATGGTGCTCGACGCGGACGAGCCGCACTGGAACCCCGTGCTCGCCCAGGGACCTGATGGCGAGGTGTGGCTGTTCGTGAAGCGTGGGGCCACCATCTCGGCGTGGTCCACCTGGGTGGCTCGCTCGGACGACGGCGGCCGCAGCTGGTCCGACGCCGTCGAGCTCGTGCCCGGCGACTTCGGTGGCCGGGGACCGGTGAAGAACCCGCCGGTCCTCCTCGAGGATGGCACCTGGCTGGCACCCGGGTCCCTCGAACAGTGGCAGGACCCGCCTGCCTGGTACCCGTTCGTGGACCGGTCGACGGACGGCGGGCGGACGTGGGCGCCGGTCCCGGTGCCGATGGACCGTGCCGAACTGCGGGGCGCCGGAGCGATCCAGCCCGCACTCTGGTCGGGATCCGACGGTGTGGTAAACGCGCTCCTGCGGACCACGGAGGGCGTCGCCTACCGGTCGTGGTCCGAGGATGGTGGACGCACCTGGGCCACGGCGATGCCGACGTCGCTGCCCAACAACAACTCCGGGCTGACCGTCGTCGGGCTGCCGGACGGACGGGCTGCGTGCGTCCACAATCCCGTCTCCGGGGACTGGGCCCCGCGCTGCCCGCTCGTCGTGTCCGTCTCGGATGATGACGGACTGACCTGGAACCAGGTCGTGGTCGTCGAGGACGGACGGACGCCCGTCGCCGACCGACCCCGTCTCGAGCCCGAGCTGCCTGCTGAGGGCCAGGGGTTCGACCCGGCCGACGGTGGTGTCGCCACCACCGGTGTCGGCGAGTACTCCTATCCCTCTGCTGTCCTGACCGCTGAGGCGCTACTGATCACCTACACCTGGCAGCGTCGTGGCGTGGTCGAGGCACGCGTCTCGCTCGATCTGCTGAACCCCTCGTCCGCACCAGAGACGACCTCCGCGGGCTCCGCCCGCCCCCTCCCCGGAAGGACATCATGACCGCACGCATCGTCAGCGCCGTCCCCGTCCCGTTCCTCGCGGACGGCACGGTCGACGGAGACACGTTCGACGCGACGCTCGAGGCGATCGCCCCCCACGTCGGCGGCGCGCTGATCGCCGGGACGACGGGGGAGTTCCCGGCCCTGGAGGACGACGAGCGCATCGACCTCTTCCGTCGCGCTGCGGCGGGGCTGGGCGCGGAACGTGTGATCGCCCACCTCGGGCACGCGAGCTCCCGCCAGGTGCTGCGGCTGGCCGACCGGACGGCCGAGATCGGCATCCATCGGTTCGCGCTCCTCACGCCCTACTACCTGCCGACGGACGACGACGGAGTGGTGGACTTCTTCCGTGCCCTGTCGGCCGCGCGGCCGGAGGCGCAGGTGTACGCCTACCTCTTCCCGGAGCGCACCGGACTCCACGTCGAGCCCGAGACGCTCCGTCGGATCATGGCCTTGCCGGGCGTGGTCGGGGTCAAGCTCTCGGGTGCCGCGGCGGCACGCCATGCGGACTATGCGGCGGTCCTGGAGGACGGTCAGGAGCTCTACTCGGGGGACGACGGGACGCTCCCGCAGGTGCTCGCCGCCGGCGGGACGGGCGTCGTCTCCGGTGTCTCCAGCGCGTTCCCCGAGACGTTCGCCACGCTGGCGGCTGCGCTCGACGGGCAGGATCCCGATGCCGGCCGGCTGCAGGACGTCGTACGCAGGATCGTGGCGCTCGTCGGGCCCACCGTGCCGCGGCTGAAAGCGGCCCTGAGTGCTCGCTCGGGCGCTGAATGGTGCTCACGCATGAGCCTGCCGGCGGTCGACGAGGAGACCCGGTCGGACATCCGTGCCGTCGTGGCCGAGCACCGGTGAGCGGATCGTCCGGGCCGCGCGTGGCCGTCGTGGGGAGCGCAAACGTCGACACCGTGGTGACGGTGGACCGCCACCCCGGCGCAGGAGAGACGGTGCTCGGCGGTGACGCACGACGCACCCCGGGCGGCAAGGGCGCCAACCAGGCGGTCGCCGCTGCGCGCGCCGGTGGCGCCGACGTCGCCCTCGTCGCTGCCGTCGGCTCGGACGACGGCGGTGACCTCCTGCTGGGGTCCTTGGCCGCTGCGGGCGTGGACGTCACGGCGGTCCGTCGCGTGCCCGGACCCACCGGGGCGGCGCTGATCGCGGTCACGCGGGCCGGGGAGAATGCGATCGTCGTCGCGCCGTGCGCCAACGCGCGCCTGCGGGTCGACGACGTCGCGGAGCGGGTCGTCCGTGGGGCGGACGTCGTGCTCGCCCAGCTGGAGGTTCCCCTCGACGTCGTCGCCGCCGCGGCCGGGGCCAGGCGGCCTGGGACACCGCTGGTCCTCAACGCGGCACCCTCGCAGCCTCTGCCCGACGCGCTCTGGCAGCAGGTCGACGTCCTCGTGGTCAACGAGCACGAGGCGGCAGACCTCGCTGCCGCCGGTGAGGATCGCGTCGACCCCCGGGTGCTCGCCGCCAGGCTGCTCGGCCGGGTCCCCGCTGTCGTCGTCACGCTCGGTGCTGCCGGCGCCCTGGTGGCCCGTCGGGGTCGCGATGTCGTCGCCGTCCGGGGTGCCGCGGTGCACGTGGTGGACACGACGGGGGCGGGCGACACGTTCTGCGGTGTGCTGGCTGCCGAACTCGCTCGCGGAGCCGACCTCGTCGCGGCGGTGCGACCTGCGGTAGTCGCCGGCTCACTGGCGGTGACGAGGCAGGGAGCCCAGGAGTCCGTCCCTGGTCGCGGAGAGCTCGCCGCCGCCCTGGAGGCCTGATCGGGAAGACACCCCCAGGTTGTCCAGCCCGGGCACGGGGTGTTGTGTGGTCCGATGAGCGAACCCAGGCACGAGGACCGACCGCGCAGCGAGCAGCTGGAGATGACCCGCATCGTGCTGCGGCCGACGGGCAACCCGCTGCCGCTGGGGTTCATGGCCCTCGCGGTGGCCACCGTGGGGTTCAGCTGCCTGCAGCTCGGCATCCTCAGCACGTCCGAGGAGAGCACGGTGGCGCTCGCCGTCCTGGTGCTCACCGTCCCGCTGCAGTTGCTGGCGGCGATCATCGGGTTCGGCGCCCGGGACCCCATCGCCGGCACCGGAATGGCGGTGGTGTCGGGGGTGTGGGCGATGCTCGCCGTGGCCACGCTCACGTCCCCGCCCGGCTCGTCGAGCCCGGCGCTGGGCGTGCTGCTGATGACCGCGGCGCTGGCGATGGTGGTCCCCGCGGTGGCGGCGGGCGGCAAGGTGGTGGCCGCCGCCGTCATGATCGGCTCCGGCGTCCGCTTCGCGGTCACCGGCATCTCGGAGTTCACCGGCTCCGGCGGATGGGAGACGACCGCCGGCGTTCTGGGCCTGGTCCTGGCCGTGATGGCGTTGTACGCCGCGCTCGGGTTCGTCCTCGAGGAGGTCGACCACCCGGTCCGCCTGCCGGTGCTGCGCCGCGGCGCCGGCCTCAAGCCGCTGCGCGACGACCTCGAGGAGCAGGTCGAGGGCATCGCCCGCTCGGCGGGGGTGCGCCACCAGCTCTGAGCGGGGTGCCCCACGGCAGGGTTCCGGCGTCGCCCGGGGTGGACGCACGAATCCCGGCCGGGTGGTCACCCGGCCGGGACGTGCGCGTGCTCGTGCCCTGGTCTCAGGAGCGGATGAATCCGAGCAGCGCCTCGTTGACCTCGGACGCGTGCGTCCAGAGCAGGCCGTGGGGCGCTCCCTCGATCTCGACGTACTGCGCCTCGGGCAGGGCGTCGCGGAACCGTCGCCCGGTGGCGTCGATCGGCAGGATGTTGTCCTTGGTCCCGTGCAGGATGAGGGTCGGCTTGGCCGCGGCGCGGACGGCCTCGACGTCGGGCCGGAAGTCCTCGATCCAGCTGGGGACGACGGCGTAGGCCGCGACGGGCGCGGATCCGACGGCGGTGTTCCAGTTGGCCCGGACGACCTCCTCCGAGATCCGGCTGCCGAGGGTCTCGTCGAGGTTGTAGAAGTCCTGGTAGAACTGCGTGAACCAGGCGTAGCGGTCGGAGCGGGCGGCCTCGACGATCCCGTCGAAGACCGACTGCGGCACGCCGTCGGGGTTGTCGTCCCGCTGGACGAGGAACGGCTCGAGCGAGGCGAGGAACGCCAGCTTGGCGACCCGGTCGTGGCCGTGGTTCTTGACGTACCGCGCGAGCTCGCCGGTGCCCATGGAGAACCCGACGAGGACGACGTCGCGCAGGTCGAGGGTCTCGAGCAGGGTGTCGAGGTCCGCGGCGAAGGTGTCGTAGTCGTACCCGGTGCCGACCTTGCTCGACCGGCCGAAGCCGCGGCGGTCGTAGGTGATGACGCGGTACCCGGCGTCCAGGAGCTCGCGGGCCTGCAGCTCCCAGCTGGTGCCGTCGAGCGGGTAACCGTGGATGAGGACGACGGGCTGGCCGGTGCCGTGGTCCTCGTAGGAGATCTCGACGTCGGTGCTGTTCTCGCGGCTGACGGTGATGTAACCCATGGTGGCGTTCCCTCCGAACGGTGGAGAACGGGCGTTCTCCGTGGGGGCGGTAACCTGGAGAACGGCCGTTCTGTTCCCGGGTGAGGTGATCTGCATGGTGAACGTCGACGACCAGGCGGTGCGCGCGACGATCGTCGCCGCCGCCGACCGGCTGTACTACGCCCGAGGTATCCAGAACGTCGGGATGGACGCCGTGCGCGCCGAGGCCGGCTCGTCGCTCAAGCGCATCTACGGGCTCTTCCCGTCCAAGGACCTGCTGGTCGCCGCCGTGCTGGACCATCGCACCGCGATCTGGTGGAACGGTGTCGACCGGGCCGCTGCGGGGGCGCAGACGCCTCGGGAGCAGCTGCTCTCCGTCTTCGACTTCCTGGACTCCTGGTTCCGCCAGGACGACTTCCGCGGCTGCGCCTTCATCAACTCGTTCGGTGAGCTCGGCGCGACCTCGCCCCGGGTGTCGGAGAAGGTCCGTGCACAGAAGGAGTCGTTCCACAGCCATGTGCGGGACCTGGTTCGTCGCGCGGGTCTGGCCGACGGTGTCGCGCTGCAGGTGACGCTTCTGGTCGAGGGTGCGCAGACCGTCGCCGCGATCACACGGGACCGCGACGTCGTGCCGCAGGCCCGCCGCGCCGCCGTCGTCCTGCTCGACGCTGCGGCGGCCGAGGCGGGCGACAGCCGGGCGGGGCAGGGTGCGGTGACGGCT
>Ga0207735_100069_pt1 | contig 28330 bp, 26 predicted proteins | sample TtaePargueraPR_9_FD_187280 | JGI IMG/M metagenome (GOLD analysis project Ga0207735, IMG submission 187280) | Aerobic enrichment media microbial communities from Bioluminiscent Bay, La Parguera, Puerto Rico - Tt and E2 (1) (SPAdes) | ecosystem: Environmental > Aquatic > Marine > Unclassified ... | reverse complement strand
AGGTCTTCAACGCCCCGCCGCTGCTGCCGGAGATCAACGAGCATATCCCGCAGGTGAAGACCGGCGCGGCGCCGCACGTCATCAACCTCTCCCTGCTGCCGCACACCGAGGCCGACCTGGCCCTGCGGATCGAGATCGAGATGCTCCCCGGCGGGCTCCTGCGTGCCCGCGGACGGCTGCAGAACACCGGCGCCGCGGTCTTCACCGTGGGATCCCTCGACCTCGCGCTGCCCCTGCCGCGGGAGGCCGACCAGATCCTCGACTTCACCGGCCGCCACCTGCGCGAGCGCAGCCCGCAGCGGCACGACTTCGTGGCCGGGACCCACCTGCGCGAGTCCCGGCGTGCACGCTCCCACGACGGGACCCTGCTGATGACCGCCGGACGCCGCGGGTTCGGCTACCGCTCCGGCGAGGTCTGGGGCGTGCACGTCGCCTGGTCGGGCAACACCCGGACCTTCGCCGAGCAGGGCATGCCCACCGGTGAGCGGCTGCTCGGCGCCGGTGAGCTGCTCCTGGCCGGCGAGGTGCGGCTCTCCGCCGGCGAGACGTACGACAGTCCGTGGGTCTACGCCTCCTACGGCGACGGTCTCGACGAGCTCTCCCACCGGTTCCACACCTACCTCCGGTCCCGGCCGCAGCACCCCGGCACCCCGCGCAAGTCGCTCGTCAACGTCTGGGAGGCCGTGTACTTCGACCACGACCTCGACCGGCTCACCGCGCTCGCCGACGCCGCGGCCGCCGCCGGCGTCGAGCGGTACGTGCTCGACGACGGCTGGTTCCGCGGGCGCCGCGACGACACCGCCGGGCTCGGCGACTGGACGGTCGACGACGACGTGTGGCCCGAGGGCCTGCACCCGCTCGCCGACCACGTCACCGGGCTGGGCATGGAGCTGGGCCTCTGGTTCGAGCCGGAGATGGTCAACCCCGACTCCGACCTCGCCCGTGCGCACCCCGAGTGGATCCTGCAGACCGGGAACCGGATGCCGCCGGAGGCACGCCACCAGCAGGTCCTCGACCTCGCCCACACCGGCGCCTGGGAGCACGTCTACGGCCAGATCGACGCGATCCTCGCCGAGTACCCGATCGGCTTCGTCAAGTGGGACCACAACCGCGACCTGGTCGAGGCCGGTCACACCGCGACCGGCGGGGCCGGCGTCCACGCCCAGACCCACGCCGCGTACCGGCTGCTGGACGCCCTGCGCACCGCCCACCCGCACGTCGAGTTCGAGTCCTGCGCGGGCGGGGGCGGCCGGGCGGACCTCGGCATCCTCGAGCGCACCGAGCGGATCTGGACTTCCGACTGCATCGACGCGCTCGAACGGCAGACGATCGAGTCCGGTACCGGTCTGCTCGTCCCGCCCGAGATGCTCGGCTCGCACATCGGGTCGCCGACGTCGCACACCACCGGGCGCCGGCACGAGCTGAGCTTCCGCGGGGCCACCGCGTTCTTCGGCCACCTCGGCATCGAGTGGGACCTCACCGCCGCCTCCGAGGCCGAACGGAGCGAGGTCGCGCGCTGGGTGGCGGCGTACCGGCAGCACCGCGACCTGCTGCACCACGGTCGGAGCGTCCGCACCGACGACCCCGACCCCGCCCTGCGGGTGCACGGCGTCGTCCGCGAGGGCTCCGGCGAGGCGATCTACGCCGTCGTGCAGCTGACGACCGGCGTGTGGGCTCCACCCGGCCGCATCCGCCTGCCGGGGCTGGACCCGGACACCACCTACGACGTCCGGCCCCTGGCTCCGGGCGACGACGTCGAGCCCGGGCACGGCGAGGCGCTTCCTCCGTGGTGGTCCAGGGGCGTACGGCTGAGTGGTCGGACCCTCGCCGCTGCCGGGATCCAGGCTCCCCACCAGTTCCCCGAACGGAGCGTCCTGCTCCACGTGACCGCGGTCTGAGAAGCCCGCACCTCCACCAGTCCTCGCGACGAAGCGACAGGAGCGATCGACATGGCAGTCGTGACACCCCCGGCCCTGCCGGCACCCGGAGTCCGCGCACCGCAACGGTTGCGCCCCTCCGGCCGACCGCGCGGAGACCTGCGCGCGGCGATGGTCTTCCTCCTCCCCGCGACGATCGGGTTCGTGGTGTTCTACCTCGTCCCCGCCGTGCGCGGGGCCTGGTTCAGCCTCACGGACTACTCGGTGCTGGCACCACCGCAGTTCGTCGGGCTCGACAACTACCGGCGCCTGGTCGAGGACCCGCTCTTCTGGAACGCCATGGGCGTCACCGGGTACTACGTCGTCATCAACATCGTCGTGCAGACGGTCGTCGCCGTCGGCCTCGCGGTGCTGCTGCAGCGGATGACCCGCTCGATCCTCGTGCGGGGTGCGGCGCTGCTGCCGTACTTCGTGGCGAACGTCGTCGTCGCGCTCGTCTGGTTCTTCATGCTCGACTACCAGATCGGCATCGTGAACGTCCTGCTGGGCAAGGTCGGGATCGACCCCCAGGCGTTCTTCGGCGATCCGGCCCTCGCGCTGCCGACGATCGCGCTGATCAACGTCTGGCGGCACATGGGCTACACGGCCCTGCTGGTCTTCGCGGGGCTGCAGACCATCCCGCCGCAGGTCTACGAGGCGGCCTCGCTGGACGGGGCCTCGGCGTGGCGCCAGTTCCGCTCGATCACGCTGCCGCTGCTGCGGCCGGTGCTCGCCCTCGTGCTCGTCGTGACCGTCACCGGGTCGTTCCAGATCTTCGACACCGTGGCCGTGACGACCGGCGGCGGCCCGGTCGACGCCACGCGCGTCATCTACCTCTACATCTACGACCTGGCGTTCGCCCAGCTCGACTTCGGCTACGCGTCCGCGCTGTCCGTCGTCCTGTTCGCCGTCCTGCTGATCGTCGCGCTCGTGCAGCTCCGGCTGCTGCGGGCGGGCGAGTCGGACAACTCCTAGGAGGCCCCCCGTGTCGACGACGACCACCACCTCCGGTGCGGCCACGGCCGACGCACCGCACGGACCCTCGGTCCGGCCGGAACGACGGCGCATCCCCTGGGGACGCATCGGCGGCTGGATCTGCCTCGTGGTGATCCTGCTGATCACGATCTTCCCGTTCTACTGGATGCTGCGCACCGCACTGTCGGACAACCGGGCGCTCGCCCTGGAGGCCGACAGCCTGCTGCCCGCCGAGTTCACCCTCGACGCCTTCCGCCGCGTCTTCGGGCTGACCACGCTCGAGGAGTCGCTCGCCCAGGGCGGCGCCGGCGGCCGGATCAACTTCTGGCTCTACCTGCGCAACTCGGTGATCGTCGCGGCGTCGATCACGATCGGTCAGGTGCTCTTCTCGGCCATGGCCGCGTACGCGTTCGCGCGGCTGCGGTGGCCCGGTCGCAACATCGTGTTCGCGCTGTTCCTGTCGGCGCTCATGGTGCCGGGCATCTTCACCGCGATCCCGAACTTCGTGCTCGTCAAGGAGCTGGGGCTGCTCAACACCTTCCCCGGCCTGATCCTGCCGACGTTCTTCATGACTCCGTTCGCGATCTTCTTCCTGCGCCAGTTCTTCCTCGGCATACCGCGCGAGGTGGAGGAGGCGGCGCTCATCGACGGTGCGGGGAGGGCCCGGGTCTTCCTGCGGATCGTGCTTCCCATGACGGCGGCCCCGATCACGACCCTGGCCGTGCTGACGTACATCACGGCCTGGAACGAGTACTTCTGGCCGCTGCTGGTCGGGCAGAGCGACGACGTGCGCGTCCTGACGGTCGCGCTGGGCATCTTCCGCTCGCAGACGCCGCAGGGCAGCCCGGACTGGTCGGGCTTGATGGCCGCGACGCTGGTCGCCGCGCTGCCGATCGTCCTGCTCTTCGTGGCGCTCGGGCGCCGCATCGTCAGCTCCATCGGCTTCTCCGGGATCAAGTGAGGACCTCATGCACCGCAGCAGAACCACCCAGCGCTCGTCCCGGGTCGTCCGAGGGCTCCGTCTGCCCGCTCTCGTCGCCACCGGAGCCCTCGTCCTGGCGGCGTGCTCGACGCCGTCGGGCGTCGGCGGCCCGGACGACCAGGTGACGCTCACCTACTGGATGTGGGACGCCAACCAGGTGCCCGGCTACCAGCAGTGCGCCCAGGACTTCGAGGCGGAGAACCCGGACGTGCTCGTGAACCTGGAGCAGTACGGCTGGGACGACTACTGGACCCAGCTCACGGCCCGCATGGTCGCCGAGAGCGCCCCGGACGTCTTCGTCGACCACGCCCAGCAGTTCGGCAAGTACGCGAGCTTCGACCAGATCCTCGACATCAGCGACCGCGTCGAGGACTCCGGCCTCGACCTGGGGCAGTACCAGGACGGTCTCGTCGACCTGTCGCGCGGCCCCGACGGCGGCCTGTACGGCCTGCCGAAGGACTGGGACACCGTGGGCCTCTTCTACAACGCCGACATGGTGGCCGAGGCCGGGTACGCGCCCGAGGACCTGTGGGAGCTCGAGTGGAACCCGCGCGACGGCGGGACGTTCGAGGAGTTCCTGGCGCGGATGACCGTGGACGAGAACGGGGTCCGGGGCGACGAGCCCGGGTTCGACCCGAGCCGTGTGGACGTCTACGGGCTCGGGTACAACGAGAGCGGCGGCGGGTTCGGCCAGGTGCAGTGGGCGCCCTACGCGCTGAGCAACGGCTGGACCTACGCCGACACGAACCCGTGGCCGACGTCGTTCCACTACGACGACCCGGCCCTGGCCGAGGCGGTCGGATGGTGGCGCTCCCTCATCGACAAGGGTTACATGCCGCCCCTGCCGGTGGCGACGTCCGGCATCGGGACGATCGAGTCCCTCGGCTCGGGTGGGTACGCCGCCCTGATCGAAGGGTCGTGGAACTCCCGGGCGATGGCGGAGCTGCAGGGCGTCGATGTCCGGGTGGCACCCACCCCGGTCGGGCCGACCGGGCAGCGGGCGTCGGTGTTCAACGGGCTGTCGGACGCGATCTACGCCGGCACCGAGCATCCCGACGAGGCCTGGCGCTGGGTCGAGTACCTGGCGAGCCCCGCGTGCCAGGACGTCGTCGCCGCCGAGGCGCGCGTCTTCCCCGCGATCTCCAGCTCGTCGGAGCAGGCCGTGGCCGCGTTCTCCGAGATCGGCATCGACGCGGAGGCCTTCGCCGTCCACGTCGAGGACGGCACCGGCACGCTGTCCCCGGTCACCGACCGGTGGTCCGAGGTCCAGTCGATCATGCAACCCGCGATGGACGAGGTCATGTCCTCGACGGGCGACCCGGGGCCGATCCTGTCCGACGCCGACGCCCGGGTCGAGCGGATGATGGCGGACGGGTGACTGGCAGGGTCGGGATGGCGGCTCAGACCGTCACCCCGGCGCCGAGCGCGACGAGCTCGGACCGGTCCACGATCTTCGTCCGCTCCCGGCCGGACGCCGCACCGAGCCGCTGCTCGGCCGCGTCGATGCGAAGCCATCCCTCCCAGTCCACGACCGGCACGGCCCGCCCGCGCAGGATCGCGTCCGCGGCCCCGGAGCCGGGCCGCCGTTGCCCGGTGTCGGCGGCGAGCAGCGTCTCCACGGTCTCCTTGGCGTCCGACCGGGTGGCACCGATGAGCCCGACCGCGCCCCGCTTGATCCAGCCGGTCGCGTAGAGACCGGGCACGGGGACGCCGTCGCCGTCGAGCACGGCCCCCCGTGCGTGCGGGACGACGTGCCGGACGGGGTCGAACGGCACGCACGGGACCGGGGAGCCCACGTAGCCGACGGCGCGGTAGACGGCCTGGACCGGATGGTCCTCGAGCTCGCCGGTGGGTTCCGCGTGCCCGAACCCGTCCGGGGTCGTGCGCTCGGTCCGCAGCCCCTCGACCCGGTCGGTGCCGAGGATCGCCGCGGGTGCTCGGTGGAAGTGCAGGTGGACGCGGCGCGAGGCTCGGCGCTCGGCCGCGGGCAACGCCGCCCACCGCTCGAACGTCCGCATGACCTGGCGCTTCGGGGCGAGCTGCCGCACCAGTCGCTCGGTGTGCTCGTCACGCACGATCTGCGCCGGGTCGACGATCACGTCGACGTCCTCCTGCTCGCCCAGCTCGCGCAGTTCGCCGGGGGAGAAGCGCACGTCGACGGGCCCCCGCCGGGCGAACACGTGGATGTCGCGGACCGCGCTCCGGGCCAGGCCGCGGCGGACGTTCTCCGACAGGTCGGTCCGCTCGAGCGTCCGGGCGTGGCGGATCAGCATCCGGGTGACGTCCAGGGCGACGTTCCCGGCACCGACGACGGCGACGGACTCGGCGTGCAGCGGCCACTCGCGCGCGACCTCGGGGTGGCTGTCGTACCAGGAGACGACGTCGGCGGCGCCGAACGAGCCGGGCAGGTCGACGCCCGGGACGTCGAGGCGGGCGTCGCGCTGCGCCCCGGTGGCCACCACGACGGCGTCGTAGACGGACCGCAGCTCGTCGATCGTCACGTCGGTGCCGACCTCGACGTTGGCCAGCAGCCGCACGTCGGGGTGGTCCAGCATCCCGTGCAACGCGTCGATGATCCGCCGGATCTTGGGGTGGTCCGGGGAGACGCCGTACCGCACCAGGCCGTACGGGGTCGGGAGACGGTCGAACACGTCGACCCGCGTGCCCGGCGCGAGCTCGGTGAGGAGCCCGGCCGCGTAGATGCCGGCCGGCCCGGCGCCGACGACGGCGACGCTCAGCGGCCGCGCGCCCCCGGTCACGACGCGCCCCCGCCGTGCGGGACCGCGGTGACGACCGCATGGTCGCGGGGCACGGCGCCCAGCCTCGCCGCACCGCCGGGCGAGCCGAGCTCGTCGAAGAACTCGACGTTCGCCCGGTAGTAGTCGCTCCATTCCTCGGGGACGTCGTCCTCGTAGTAGATGGCCTCGACCGGGCACACCGGTTCGCAGGCGCCGCAGTCCACGCACTCGTCGGGGTGGATGTACAGCGAGCGGTGCCCCTCGTAGATGCAGTCGACGGGGCACTCCTCGATGCAGCCCTTGTCCTTGACGTCGACGCAGGGTTCGGCGATCACGTAGGTCATGGCGGCGACGCTAGGACCTCGACCAGGGTTGAGGTCCAGGGATGCCGGACGCGGAGTCGCTGTGACGTGCGTCTCCGCTGACCGCGAGCGGGGTCGACGTCCTCCGTCCGAGGAGATCCGTCCCTGCGACCCGACCTGTGGGAGCACGCCCTCTACCTCGACTATCTCGACTACCTCGACGTCGTTCGAGGCCGAATCTCGCCTCAGGCCGCGGTGGCGGGCCGGGCGTACTCCTCGTCGGTGACGTGCTCCAGCCAGCGGGTGGAGGTCGCGGGGTCGTCGGTGTTCTCGAGCATCGCGAGGTGCTCCATGAAGCTGTCCGGCGCCGCGCCGTGCCAGTGCTCCTCGTCCGGCGGGCAGTAGATCGTCTGGCCCTGCCCGGCTCTGACGACCGTGCCGTCGCGGGTGCCGACGAGCGCGAACCCGTTGGTGACGTGCAGCGTCTGGCCGCGAGCGTGCGAGTGCCACGCGGTGCGGGCTCCCGGGGCGAACTTGACCTTGGCGACGACCATGGTCTGCCCGGCGTCCTGCGGGTAGGCGACGGGGTCGAGCCAGACGTCGCCGGTGAACTGCTCCGGCGGGTTCTTGGTGGTCGGGGGAGCGGTGAGGACCTTCATGGGGTCGTCCTTTCGACGGGGTCGGGGTCGGGTACGACGGCGGGGTGGCCGGGCCAGTCCTGGGAGGCGGCCCAGCTGGCCAGCAGGCGGAGGCGCTCCTCGGAGGGACTGCCGGTCTCGGCCGTGTAGATGAGGAACGACAGCCCGGGTTCGGCCGTGAGGTCCATGCTCTCGAAGGAGAGCTCGAGGTCGCCGACCACGTGGTGGTGGAAGCCCTTGGTGCCGCTGCCGTGGTGCCGCACGTCGTGCTGCCCCCACCGGCTGCGGAAGGCCGCGGAGCGCGTGGACAGCTCGCCCACCAGGTCGTGCAGCCCTTTGTCGTAGGGGTCGCGGCCGGCCTCGATCCGCAGGATCGCCACCACGATGTCGGCGGCGAGAGCCCAGTCGGGGTAGAACTGCTCGGCGCGGTCCACGTGGAGGAACGTGAAACGCGCCAGGTTCGGGGTCTCGTCGTCGCCGGCGAGCACGTCGTCGTAGAAGGCCCAGCCGAGCCGGTTGGCCGCCAGGACGTCCATGCGACCGTTGCGCACGAACGCCGGGCCGGTCGTCACGGCGTCGAGCGCGGCCTGCAGCGCCGGGCGCGCGACCCATCGTCGGTTGCCCCGCCGTCGAGGTCGGGAGGGCGCGGCGCGGTTCGCGGTCCGGGCGAGGTCGAACAGGTGCGAGCGTTCGGCCTCGTCGAGCTGCAGCGCACGGGCCAGAGCCTCCAGCACGGGGTCGGACACCCCCGCGAGGTTCCCGCGCTCGAGGCGCGCGTAGTACTCGACGCTCATGTCGGCGAGCATCGCCACCTCGCTGCGTCGCAGGCCCGGGACCCGTCGGTTGCCGCCGGTGGGTAGACCGGCGTCGTCCGGCGTCACCTTCGCGCGACGCGAGGTGAGGAACTCCTTCACGTCCTGGCGGTTGTCCATATCTCGACGGTACGAGCGGAGCGCGGGTCGCGCGAGGTACTGGCGGTACACCTCTCGCCAGTACCTCGCGGGACCGACGGATCTGTCGTTTGCTGGAGACAGTCGAGAGGAGCACCCATGACCACCTGGACACCCGAGGAGCTCGACGCGGTCGGCGACGCCGGCGAGCTCTCCATCGCCCCCGCGCGTACCGACGGGACCTTTCGCCGGCCGATCCCCATCTGGGTGGTGCGCGTCGGCGACGAGCTGTACGTCCGATCCTTCAACGGGCCCGACGGCGGCTGGTACCGACAGGCGCTGCGCACCGGCCGCGCGCGGATCGGTGCGGGCGGGGTGGACCGTGAGGTCGCGCTGTCCGAGCCGACCGGGGACGTCAACGACGAGGTCGACGACGCCTACCGCGCCAAGTACGGCCGCTACAGCAGCTATGTCGCACCGATGGTCGCGCCGGCGGCCGTCGCGTCGACGCGACGCCTCGACCCCCGCTGACCCTCCGAGAACCGCACCACCGAACCAGGAGACACCCATGACCGAGAAGGAACCCTCCGGCGCCGAGCGCATGTTCGGCGACTTCGCGCCCGGCCTCGTGCACTACACCGACGACGTGCTCTTCGGCGACGTGTGGAAGCGGCCCGGGCTGTCGCCCAAGGAGCGCAGCCTGGTGACCGTCTCCGTGCTGGCCACGAACGGCAACACCGAGCAGCTGACCTTCCACATCTGGCTGGCCAAGGAGAACGGCAACTCCGAGGAGGAGGTCGTCGAGGCGCTCACCCACCTGGCGTTCTACGCCGGCTGGCCTCAGGCGATGGCAGCCATGGCCGTCGCGAAGCAGGTCTTCCGCGGGGAGTCCTGACCCGGGTCCTGAGGACCTGACCACCGGCCGTGCGCGGCCACCGTCCTAACGAGGAGTTCGACCATGCGTGGAGCAGTTCTGCACGGACCCGGGGACGTCCGGGTGGAGGAGCGCGAGCGGCCGACGCTGCAGGCGCCGACCGACGCGATCATCAAGGTCACCGCCGCCTGCGTCTGCGGCTCCGACATGTGGCCGTACCGGGGTGTCGAGACCGCGCCCGGTCCGATGCCCATGGGGCACGAGTACGTCGGTGTCGTCGAGGAGGTCGGCACCGAGGTGCGGACCGTCGCGCCCGGCGACTTCGTCGTCGGGTCCTTCTGGGCGTCCGACAACACGTGCCCGATCTGCCAGGCCGGGTACCAGAGCCGCTGCGTGCACGCCGAGTACGTGGGGATGAACGGCGCGCAGGCCGAGTACCTGCGGGTACCGCTGGCGGACGGCACCCTGGTCGCCACGCCCGGGCAGCCCGACGAGGACCTGATCCCGTCGCTCCTGGCGGCCTCGGACGTGCTCGGCACGGGCTGGTTCGGGGCGGTCGCCGCCGAGGCCGGACCCGGCAGGACCGTCGTCGTCGTCGGCGACGGCGCCGTCGGGCTGAGCGCGGTGCTCGCCGCCAGGCAGCTCGGGGCGGAGCGCATCATCGCCATGTCCCGACACGAGTCCCGTCAGCGGCTCGCGCGGGAGTTCGGTGCGACCGACATCGTCACCGAGCGCGGCGACGAGGGGGTGGCCCGGATCAAGGAGCTCACCGACGGGCTGGGCGCGCACAGCGTCGTCGAGGCGGTCGGGACCCAGGAGTCGATGCTCCAGGCCATCCAGTCCACCCGACCAGGGGGACACGTCGGGTTCGTCGGCGTCACCCACGACGTGTCGCTGCCGGGCGAGCTGCTCTTCTTCTCCACCGTGCACCTGCACGGGGGCCCCGCTCCGGTGCGCCAGTACCTGCCCGAGCTCATCGACCTCGTCTGGAACCGGACGATCGACCCCGGCAAGGTCTTCGACCTGACCCTCCCGCTGGAGGACGCGGCCGAGGGTTTCGCGGCCATGGACGAGCGACGGGCGATCAAGGCGCTCCTGCGTCCTTGACCCCGTCTCGGCCCGCTGGTTCGTCCGGCGTGCGAGCGCCTCGCGATGCCGCCCAGGAGGCCAGCATCGCGAGGCGCTCGGCCGTCACCGAAGCTGCCGGGGCGCTGTAGCTCGTGACGGACAGGCCGGGGCTGCCGGGCACCTCGAAGACGTCGTAGGTGACCGACAGCTCGCCCACCTCAGGATGCCGGAAGACCTTGGCGCCCGTGCGGTGCTCGTGCACGTCCTGGCGCGCCCAGTCCTCCCGGAACGAGGGGCTGCGGGTGGACAGCTCGCCGATCAGCTCCGTCAGCTCGACGTCCAGCGGGTCGCGGCCGGCGGCACGCCGCAGCATGGCGGCGTTGATGCTGCGGGCCAGCGCCCAGTCGACGTAGAACTGCCGGGCGCGGGGGTCGAGGAAGATGAAGCGGGCGAAGTTCGGCCGCTCCGCCTCGAAGTGCGGTGCGTGCATCGCCCGGCCCAGGAGGTTCGCCGCCACGATGTTCTGCCTCGGGTCGACGACGACGGCCGGCACGGTCATCGAGTCCAGCACCCGCTGCACCGACTCGCTGACCCGAGTCTCGGTCCGGACCTCCGGACGGCGGGCCCGCGGTGCCCCGGCCCTGCGGGCGAGGTCGAACAGGTGGTCCCGTTCGACGTCGTCGAGCAGCAGTGCCCCGGCGATCGCATCCAGCACGCTCTGCGAGGCGCCGCCGATGTTGCCGCGCTCCAGCCGGGTGTAGTACTCGATGCTCACACCCGCCAGGAGCGCGACCTCCTCCCGGCGCAGGCCGGGGACGCGACGTTCGCCGCCGCCGTCGGGCAGCCCCACCTGCTGCGGTGTGACGTGCGCGCGCCGGGAGATGAGGAACTCCCGCACGTCGTCCTTGGTGCTCATCGTCCTCCCACGGTAGATCGACGGCTCCGAAGGCGTGCGGTGGAGCACCTGCATGCCGTCGGAGCCGGTCGGGTCAGAGGGTCAGCAGCACCTTGGTGGCGCGGCGTTCGTCCATGGCCCGGTAGCCCGCGGGCGCGTCCTCGAGCGGCAGGGTGAGGTCGAAGACCTTGCCCGGGTCGATCTCACGCTCCCACACGCGCCGGATCAGGTCCGGCAGGTAGCGGCGGACCGGGGCGGGGCCGCCGAGGGTGTGGATCCCGGCGAAGAACAGCTCGATCCCGGGGATGGTGACGTCGTAGTTGACGCCCACGTACCCGAGATGGCCGCCGCCACGCGTGGCGCCCACGGCCTGCATGAAGGACTCCTGGGTCCCCACGGCCTCCACGACGGAGTGCGCCCCGAGCCCGTCCGTGAGCTCCTTGATCCGGGCCACCCCCTCGTCCCCGCGTTCCTCGACGATGTCCGTGGCGCCGAACTCGCGGGCGAGCCGCTGCCGCTCCGGGTGGCGGGACATCGCGATGATGCGCTCCGCGCCGAGCTCCTTCGCGGCGAGCACGGCCATGAGCCCGACCGCGCCGTCGCCGACCACCGCGACCGTCTTGCCGGGACCGGCCTGCGCGCCGTCGGCGGCGAACCACCCCGTGCCCAGGACGTCCGAGGCGGCGAGCAGGGACGGGATCAGGTCGGCGTCGGGCTGTCCGGGCGTGGCCACGAGCGTGCCGTCGGCGTGCGGGATCCGTGCCCTCTCGGCCTGGGTGCCGATCGTCTGGGCCACGAACTCGGCGTGCACGCACTTGGACTGGAAGCCCGCTCGGCAGATCTCGCAGGTGTTGTCCGAGATCACGAACGAGCCGACGACGAAGTCGCCGACCCGGACGTTCCGCACGTCCGCGCCGATCTCCTCGACCACGCCGACGTACTCGTGACCCATGACCTGGTGGTCGGCGGGCTCGACGCCGCGGTACGGCCACAGGTCCGACCCGCAGATGCAGGTAGCGGTCAGCCGGACGACCGCGTCCGTGGGCTCGAGGATCTGCGGGTCCTCGCGGTCCTCGACCCGGACGTGTCCGGCGGTGTGCATGACGACGCCACGCATGGTTGTCTCCTCTCGTCGGTGGTGCTGATGCCCCCGACGCTAGGAGTCGGGGCCCGGTTCGTGGGAGTTCCTCCCAGGGCCCCCCACAGGTCGGACGTGCGCCGCAGCGCGGCAACGGGGCGCGAACGGCCCTATCTTGTGACCCATGGGCAGCACCGGCGGCCTGCTGGGTCGCGCGGACGAGCTGCGGCAGGTCGCCGCCCTGATCGGTGCTGCACGCAACAGGCACGGGGGTGCGCTGGCGGTGCTGGGCGACCCCGGTGTCGGCAAGACCTCCCTGCTGTCCGCCGCGTGCACCGACACCGACGCGCGCGTGGTGCACGTCGACGGCTTTGAGTCGGAGTCGGCGATGCCCTTCGCCGCCGTCGAGCGCCTCACCGGCGTGCTGCGCGAGTTCGTCGACGGCGTGCCCGCCCGGCAGCGGGAGGCGCTGCAGGTCGCCACGGGACGCAGCGACGGTCCGCCGCCGGACCGGTTCCTGGTCGGCCTCGCCGTGCTGAGCACGCTCGCCGCGGCGGGCACCGGGCGTCCCCTGGTCTGCACGGTCGACGACGCCCACCTGGTCGACCGGGAGAGCCTCGCCGTCCTGGCGTTCGTCGGCCGGCGGCTGCAGGCCGAGCGGGTGGCGCTGATCCTGGCCGGTCGGGACGAACCGGCCCTGACCGAGCACCTGACCGGCGTGGCCCTCCTGCGGCTGGTCGGCCTCGCACCCGAGCCGGCGGCCGCCCTGCTGAACCGCGCGACGTCACGACCCTTCACCGCGACCGCCACGACCGCCGTCGTCCGGGCGACCGGCGGCAACCCCCTCGCCCTCGTCGACCTCGCCACGGACCCCGTGCTGCGCGAGCTGCCCACGCTGGGCCTCGGACCCGACCCCGTGCCCATCGGCCGGCACCTCGAGGCCCACTACCTGCGCCGGGTCATGGTCCTCGCCGGCGACGTGCAGCGCTGGTTGCTGCTGGCCGCCGCCGACCCCACCGGTGACCCGACGCTGCTGGCCGGTGCCGCGGACCGGCTCGGCCTCCCGCCGGACGCGGGGGACGACGCCGAGACGGCCGGCCTCGTCCGCCTGGTCTCGCAGGTGCGATTCCGGCACCCGCTCGTGCGGTCCGCGATCTACACCTCGGCGTCGGGCAGGCAGCGCCGTGCCGTCCACCGGGCGCTCGCCGGCGCCGCCGACCAGCTCGGGCTGGTCGAGGCCGAGGCCTGGCACGCCTCGCGCGCCGTGCGGGACACCGACGAGGACGTGGCCACCCGGCTCGACCGGGCCGCCGAGCTCGCCGCCCGACGCGGCGGCACCTCCTCCCGGGCGAGCATCCTGGCCCGGGCCGCCGACGTCTCCCCACCCGGGCCTCTGCGGGGACAACGGCTCGTCGCCGCGGCCGAGGCCGCGCTCGCCGCCGGTGCGGCCGACGTCGCCGACCGCCTCCTCGCCGACGTGCCCGAGGCCGACCTCGACCCCGTCACCCGGGGCCGCCGGATCGAGGTGCGGGCCGGCGTCGCCCTGTTCGTCGCCGACCCGTCCGGGGTGCGGCGCACGACGGCCGACCACTTGCACGCCGCCGCCCTCTTCCGGAGCCGGGACCGCGCCCGCGAGCAGGACGCGCTCATCAAGGCGTTCGAGACCTGCCTGACCGCCGAACGCCTCGTCGACGGCGTCACGCCCGCCCAGCTCGGCCACCGCCTCGCCGCCGCCGTCGAGGACACCGACGGCACCCACGCCGCCGACGTCGTCCTGCACGGTATCTCCGCCATGATCCTCGCCCCCGCCGAGCAGGCCGTCGCACCCGTGCGGCGCGCGCACACCGCCCTGCTCGCCCTGCCCGACGGCGAGATGCTGCGCCGGGGCGGACTCCTCACCGCCCTCGCCACCTTCCTGTGGGACGACGGCGCCCGGCGCGCGGGCCTGGACCGAGCGATCCGCGCGGCACGCCGGGCCGGAGCCCTGCAGGCCCTGGACACCCTGCTGTGGACCGGTGCGCTCGCCGAGCTCTCCGGCGGCAGCGTCCGGCGCGCCCGCGCCCACGACGAGGCGCTGCACGAGGTCCGCCGCCTCATGGGGTACGACGACGTCAACGTCGTCAACGCGGCCCTGCTCGCCTGGACCGGCGCCCCCGAGGAGGCGGTCGACGCCGTCGCCGACGGAGCCGACGCCACCGGGTTCGGCGGGGTCGGGTCCTCGGCCCGCGCGGCGCTCGCGGCACGGCACCTCGCCGAAGGCCGCTACCGGGCCGCGCTGGACCGCCTGGAACCCCTCGTCGAGGCGCCGTTCCTGCACGTCACGCCCCTCTACCTCGCCGACCACGTCGAGGCCGTCGCCCGCACCGGCGACATCGCCGCAGCACGCCGCGACGCCGCCGCGCTCCGCCGTCGTGCGCACGCCACCGGTTCCGCCTGGTGCGCCGGGCTGGCCCACCGGGCGACGGCGCTCGCGGAGGACGACGACGTCGAGACGCGCTACCGGGCATCCGCCGGGGCGCTGGCGGGCACCGGTGCCGAGGTCGAGCTCGCGCGGACCCACCTCACCTTCGGCGAGTGGCTGCGGCGGCGGCGCCGACGGCGCGAGGCGGCCGTGCACCTGCGCCGGGCGGTGGAGCTGTTCGCGGCCGCCGGGGCGGAGATCTTCCTGCCTCGCGCCCGGGCCGAGCTGGACGCCGTCGGGGGTGCGCCCCCGGGACCCGAGCAGGACGGCCTGGACCTGACGACGCAGGAGCGTGTCATCGCACGGGCGGCCGCGGCCGGCCGCACGAACGCCGAGATCGCCGCGAACCTGTTCCTCAGTCCCAACACGGTCGACTACCACCTGCGCAAGATCTTCCAGAAGCTCGGGGTCACGTCACGGCGACAGCTCGCCGACCGCGTGATCGGTTGAGTCGCGCCGACGGACTACGTGCCGCACGTGGTCCGCACCCGAGGGCCGCGCGGCACGCTCGAAGGGTCATCCACCGTTCGAGCCCTGGGAGGCCGCCATGCCCTACGTCACCACCGACGACGGCGCCGAGATCTTCTACACCGACTGGGGGTCCGGCGGCACGCCCGTCGTGCTCAGCCACGGCTGGCCTCTCAACTCCGACGCCTGGGCGGCGGCCGCGCTGTTCCTCGCCGAGCACGGCCATCGCGCCGTCGCCCACGACCGGCGTGGGCACGGCCGGTCCAGCCGCACCTGGGACGGCAACGAGATGGACACCTACGCCGACGACCTGGCGTGCCTGCTCGACACGCTCGACCTGCACGACGTCACCCTGGTCGGTCACTCCACGGGCGGGGGAGAGGTCGTGCACTACATGGCCCGGCACGGCTCCGCGCGGGTCGCCCGCGTCGTCCTGGTCTCCGCCGTCCCGCCGCTGATGCTGCGCACGGACGACAACCCGCAGGGCCTGCCCCTGGAGGTCTTCGACGGGTTGCGGGCCGGCGAACGGTCGAACCGGGCGCAGCTCTACCGCGACCTCGCCGACGGGCCGTTCTTCGGGCACAACCGCACCGGCGACGTCGACCAGGGCTTCCGGGACGCCTTCTGGCTGCAGGGCATGGCGTGCGGGCACCGCGCGGCGTACGAGTGCATCGCCGCGTTCTCCGCCACGGACTTCCGTCCCGACCTGGAGAAGATCGACGTCCCCACGCTCGTGATCCACGGCGACGACGACCAGATCGTGCCGTACGAGGTCGGGGGTGCGCGGACCGTCGAGCTGGTCGACGGTGCCCGCCTGCTGACCTACCCCGGCAGCGGGCACGCCCTGCCGGACACCGACCGCGAGCGCCTGCACGCCGACCTGCTGGCGTTCGTCGACTCCTGAACCGCACTCTCGAGAGGAATCGTCATGACCGGAACGACATCGAGCAGCAGACCTGACACGGTCGTCCTCGTCCACGGGTTGTGGATGACGCCGCGCAGCTGGGAGCACTGGGTCGAGCACTACGAGCGCCAGGGCATGACCGTGCTGGCGCCGGCCTATCCCGGGTTCGAGGTGGAGTTGGAGGCCCTGCGGGAGAACCCGCAGGTCATCGCCGACCTGGGCGTCCCGGAGACGGTCGACCATCTGGCCGGGGTGATCGGGGCGCTGGACCGTCCACCGATCATCATCGGGCACTCGTTCGGCGGCACCCTGACCCAGCTCCTGCTGGTACGGGGTCTCGGGGCCGCGGGGGTGGCGATCGACTCGGCCCCGCCGGAGGGGGTCCGGGTCACGCCGCTGTCGCAGGCGCGGTCGCTGTTCCCGGCGCTGAAGAACCCTGCCAACCGGCACCGTGCCGTCGCGTTCACGGCCGAGGAGTTCCACTACGCGTTCGCCAACACCTTGTCCGCCGAGGACTCGCGGGCCGCCTGGGAGCGGTACGCGATCGGGGCGCCCGGCCGGTGGATCTGGGACTACGGCCTGATCGCCAACTTCAGGCCCGGGCACCAGGAGACCTGGCTTGACTTCAGTGCGGACAGGGCGCCGCTGCTGTTCATCGCCGGGGAGAAGGACCACATCATGCCGCCGGCGGTGAACCGTGCGAACGCAAAGCACTGGGAGAGGTCCCCGGCGCTGACGGAGTACGTGGAGCTGCCCGGCCGGGACCACTGGACGTGCGCGGCGCCGGGCTGGGAGGAGGTCGCTGATCGGGCGCTCACCTGGGCGTTGGAGCACGCGAACAGGTCGGAGCCGGCGCCGGCCTGACCGGACCGCGTCCGGGGTGGACGGTGGACGCCGTCCACCCCGGACTGCCAGGATCCGGCCATGACGACGACGGTGCCCGGCCCCGGTCCGGCCGGTCAGCCCCCGCCCGCTGCGTCGTCGCCTCCGCCTCCGCCCTCCGTGGCCGCGCCGCCGTCGGGGGGCCCGTTCACCCCGGACCGTCCCCGCGCGTCCTGGTGGAACCGGGTGCTCGCGGTGCTGCTGGACTCGGCCGTCGTCGCGAACGTGGCCTGGCTCGCGACGGGCGGCGCGCCGTCGTTCGCCGCCCTGCCGATGTGGGGCACGCAGGATCCGCCCCTGGCCCCGGAGGCGACCTGGTGGACGGCCGGCACGCTGCTGGTGCTCGGTGTCCTGCAGGCCTACACGGGCATGACGCCGGGCAAGCGGGTCGCGGGGATCAGCGTCGTCGACGCCGGGTCGGGGCGCCCGATCGGCTTGCCGGGGACGGTGCTGCGGTTCCTGGCGCACCTGATCGACGCGATCTTCATGCTCGGGTACCTGCGGGCTGCCTGGCATCCCGAGGGCCGGACGTTCGCCGACTCGCTGCTGGGCACCGTCGTCGTGCGCACCACCCGGCCCGTGCCGCACCGGTGGGTGGCGTGGGTCCGACGACGGCGGGACGCCCGGGTGCCGTGGCTGCGGTGGCCGTCGGTCGTGACCGGGGGCGTCGCGCTCGTGACGTGCGCCGCGGCTGCTGCGGCGAGCCTGGTCCAGGGTGGTGGTGGCGGAGAGGTGATGTCGACCGAGGAGACGTCGTGCACGAGCGACGGGCCGTACGTCGCGACGGCGCTGGTCGGCAGCTCGTACCGGAGCACGGGTGAGACCCGGCTCGGGGTGTGGCGGGCCACCGACGAGTCGTGGCGCGTGGTGGTCGGCTGGTCCACAGGGCTCGGCGCCGACACCGCGGACAACCCGGCCGTCGAGCCGGCCGAGGCCGCGCTGAGCGTCCGGTCGCCGGCCGGTGAGTCTTACGCGTCGGAGCTCGACCCGATCGACGGACCGACCGAGACCGATCCGCTGTGGTGGTCCATGCCGGACATGGTCGCGGCGAACGGTCTCGACGTTTCGCAGGACGTCTCCGGTTGGGAGGCACGGGCGATGCTTCGCGACGCCGACGGATCGGTGCTCGCCGAATGCACGACGACGGTGCCCCCGGTCGGGTCGGATCGCGACCGGTCGGGGCGTTGACGTTCCCCGACCGGGCCGCATGACGACCGGGCGTGGCTACTGCAGTCCGAACCCGCCGTCGGACGTGATGACCTGGCCGATTCCCGGGGCTCGTGCTCCTCCGAGGACCGATCTTCACCCAGTCCGCGAGATACCGGCTCGTCGCCGAGATACCGATGCATCGTCGAGTCGGCCGGCGACCAACCGGTACCTGGGCGACCGATCGGTACCTCGGCGCGGGCGGGGACGGCGTGAGAGGGTCCGGGCATGGTGAGCTGGCCCCGCCCCCTGCAGCCCGGCGATCGCATCGGCGTGACCGCGCCGTCGTCCGGCGTGCCGGCACCGTTGCGACCGCGGCTGGAGTTCGCCGTCGCGTGGCTGAGGGACCGCGGCTACGACGTCGTGCTCGGCGACTGCCTCGACGGCTCCTCCCACGTCAGCGCTCCGGCGCAGCGGCGCGCCGACGAGCTCATGGCGCTGCTGCTGGACCCGCAGGTGCGTGCCGTCGTGCCGCCGTGGGGCGGGGAGACCGCCGTCGACCTGATCCCGCTGCTGGACTTCGACGCGCTGCGCGACGCCGAACCGACCTGGGTGGTGGGGTTCTCCGACATCTCCACGCTGCTGACCCCGCTGACCCTGGTCTCGGGCTGGGCGACGTTGCACGGCACGAACCTCATGGACACCCCGTACGAGCAGGTGCCGACGCTGGCGCACTGGCTCGACGTCGCCACCGGCCCGGCCCGGCCCGACGGCGTCATCAGGCAGTCCGTACCCGGCGTCCACCGAGCTTCCGGGTTCGACCGGTGGGAGGACGACCCGACCGTGACCGCCTACACCTGGGACGGCACCGGCTCGTGGCGCCGGCTCGACGGCGACGCCCCGGTCGACGCGTCCGGCCGGGTGATCGGTGGGTGCCTCGAGACGCTCGGGCCGCTGGGCGGCACCCGCTACGCCGACACGTCCGCGCTGCGCGGCCCCGACGGTGACGACCCGGTGCTGGTCTACGTCGAGGCGGCCGAGGCCGACGCCTACGCCACGTGCCGCACGCTGCACGGCCTGCGCCTCAACGGCTTCTTCGACGGTGCGACGGCGGTCATGGTGGGCCGGACGAACGCTCCCGACGGCGCGACGCTCACCCAGGACGAGGCGGTGCTCGACGCCCTCGGTGGGCTCGGCGTGCCGATCCTCGCCGACGTCGACTGCGGGCACGTGCCCCCGCACATGACGATGGTCAACGGGGCGTGGGGGCGCCTGGTGCACGACGGCGGCACGTCCGTCCTGGAGCAACGCCCCGGCTGAGCACGTCTCGTCTCAGCCGCGCCGGGAGCCGCCGCCGGCCAGCGCGGCCAGCTCGGCCCGGTTGGCCGCACCCACCTTGCGCAGCAGGTTCGCGACGTGGAACTTCGCGGTGTTCGCGCTGATCGCGAGCTGCTCGGCGATCTCGCCGTTGCGGCGCCCGGCGGCGACGAGCGTGAGGACGTCCCGCTCCCGGCGAGTCAGGGCGACGTCGGCGTCCAGGCCGAGCTCCGGCGTCGGCGGGTCCAGCGGCAGGGTGATCGCCAGGTTCGATCCCCAGCCGCGGGTCGCGTCGACGAGGAACGTGCCGTGCAGCGCGCTGACCCGCTCGGCGATGGGCCGCAGGCCGTCGTCATGGACGTGACGATCGCCGGAGCCGTCGTCCCGGATACCCATCAGCAGGTTGCGCCCGTCGCAGTCCCAGTGGATGCGCACCCGCCGGGCGTCCCCGCGGTCGAGCAGGCCGAGGACGGCGTTGCGCACGATGGCGCGTGCCTCGTGCGCCACGACCTCGGGCAGCGCTCGACCCGTCGGCGGGGGCTCGACGAACTCGACGTCGAGCTGACCGAAGCGGACGAGGGGCTGCAGGTCGTCGCGCAGGAGCGCGAAGGCTCCGACCACGGGCTGCAGCAGGTTGCCGACGTGCTCGTCGGCGACGGACCGCAGCGCGACCAGCGCGGACGAGGCGACGTCGACCGCGGTGGTCCGGGCGACCCGGTCGTCGAGCCGCCGCGAGCGCAGGACGGCGAGGATCGACTCGAGCTGCACGGCGTGCCGGTCGGACTGCTCCGCCAGGGCGCGGCGGTACTCGTGCACCTCGGCGTCGGTGGGGGATGGGGCGGTGTTCACCCCCGAACGCTACCTGCCGAACCTGCCCGAACGGGTAGGTCAGCCACCCACCCGGGGCGATGTCACGGCCTCGTCGCGAGACGCACGATGGCGGCATGCCCGACACCGCAACCATGCTCGACACCCGCTCGACGGCGGCCACCGCCGTCGACCTCGTCCTGGGCGAGGTGCATTCCCTCCTCACCCGGATCCAGCAGGAGCAGTCCGGCCGGCTCCAGGAGCTGACCGAGGCGGTCTCCGCGGCGGACCGCGTCTTCGTGCACGGCGCCGGCCGCTCCGGCATCGCCGTGCGCGGCCTGGCCATGCGCCTCATGCACCTCGGCAAGCCCACCTTCGTCGTGGGCGAGACGACGACGCCGGCGATCGGTCGTGGCGACCTGCTGCTGACCGTGAGCGGCTCGGGCAGCACACCCGGCGTCCTGCGGGCCGCGGAGTCGGCCTGCGCGGCCGGCGCCCAGGTGGCCGCCATCACCAACAACGCCTCGTCCCCGCTCGGCCGCCTCGCCACGGTGACCCTGACCGTCGGCGCCGCGTCCAAGACCGACCACTCCGGGACGGCCTCGGCCCAGTACGCCGGGAGCCTCTTCGAGCAGGGCGTGGCCCTGGTCGGGGACGCGCTGTTCCACGACCTGTGGCAGCGCTCCGGCCTCGGCGCGGCCGACATCTGGCCGCGGCACGCCAACCTCGAGTGAGCGGCCGGCGGCCGGACCGCTCACCTCACCACCCCACTACCTCGCACCTCCGTACGACCGAAAGGCACGACCATGAAGCTGCAGTTCGCCATGGACACCCTGACCACCACCCAGGCCCTGGAGTGGGCGGCCGCCGCCGCGCCGCACGTCGACATCCTCGAGCTGGGCACCCCGCTCATCAAGAGCGAGGGTCTCGCCGCCGTCACCGCCGTCAAGGACGCGCACCCGGACAAGACCGTGTTCGCCGACCTCAAGACGATGGACGCCGGTGCGCTCGAGGCCGAGATCGCGTTCAAGGCGGGCGCCGACCTGGTCACCGTGCTCGGCACCGCCGGTGACAGCACGATCGCCGGTGCCGTGCAGGCCGCCGAGACCCACGGCAAGGGCGTCGTCGTCGACCTCATCGGCGTCGCCGACAAGCCGGCCCGCGCCCGCGAGGTCGTCGCCCTCGGTGCGACCTTCGTCGAGATGCACGCCGGTCTGGACGAGCAGGCCGAGGAGGGCTACTCCCTGGAGACCCTGCTGCGCGCCGGCGCCGAGGCCGGGGTGCCGTTCTCCGTCGCCGGTGGCGTCAAGGAGACCTCGATCGCAGCCGTGCAGGAGTCCGGCGCGCAGGTCGCCGTCGCGGGCAGCTCGATCTACAGCACCGACGACGTCGCCGCCGCGGCCGCCGCGCTGCGTGCCGCCATCGTCTGATCGGTCGCTGCCACCCGCGAGATACCGGTCGGTCGGCGAGATACCGATGCATCGACGGGTCGGCCGGCGACCGGCCGGTATCTCGGCGACGGGTCGGTATCTCGCGGGCCGGTGATGTCCCGGTGGGAAGGAGGGAGCGAGCTCGGACGGACCGTCCGGAATACGGGACGCTTGACCGGGGCTTGTGATCGACGTGCCCTCGACGACGACCTCGGTCGGCCTGCGCTCCGAGCGCGGCCCCATCCTGCTGTCCCTCATGCTGTCCACGGCGCTCGTCGCCCTGGACGCGACGATCATCGCGACGGCGTCGGCGACGATCGCGAGCGAGCTGGGGGCGTTCGAGCAGGTGCCGTGGCTGTTCTCGTCCTACCTGCTCGCCCAGGCGGTGAGCACCCCGTTGGCCGGACGCCTCTCGGACATCTTCGGGCGCAAGCGCCTGATCCTGGCCGGTGTCGGGCTGTTCCTCGTCGGGTCGATCCTGTGCGGTGCGGCCTGGTCGATGGGCGCGATGATCGCCGGGCGGGTGCTCCAGGGGCTCGGCGCGGGCGCCGTGATGCCGGTCTCGCAGACCATCGCCGCCGACATCTACACCCTGGAGGAGCGCGCGAAGACGCAGGGCTACCTGGCCTCGGTGTGGGCGATCTCCTCCGTGGTGGGCCCGACGCTCGGCGGCGTCTTCTCCGAGTTCGTGTCGTGGCGCTGGATCTTCTGGATCAACATCCCCCTGTGCGCGGTGGCCGCCTGGATGCTGATCAGGCGCTACCACGAGTCCCCGCTGACCGGGGAGCGCGAGCCGATCGACTACGTCGGCGCCGTCCTGCTCACGGGCGGCAGCACCCTGCTCCTGCTGGGCCTGCTCGAGGGCGGCACCACGTGGGCCTGGGCCTCGGTGCCGTCCGTCGTGATCCTGACGACCGCCGTCGTGCTCACGGCAGCCTTCGCCTGGCACGCCCTGCGCGCCACGCACCAGATCCTGGACCTGCGGCTGCTGCGTCGCCGGGTGATCGGCGTCGCCACCGCGATCTCCCTGGTCGTCGGCATGGTGGTGCTCGGCCTGGCGACGTACGTGCCGATCTACGCCCAGGGTGTCCTCGGCTTCGGGCCGCTCATGGCGGGTTTCGCGCTGGCCGCCATGATGGTGGGCTGGCCGCTGTCGGCGTCGAATGCGGGGCGGTTCTACCTGCGTCTGGGGTTCCGGCTGACGGCGATGATCGGCTCGGTGCTGGTGATCCTGGGGACGGCACTGACCCTGCTGCTGGGCGACGCGTCCCCGCTGGTGGCCGTCATGGGCACGACGTTCCTGGTGGGCACGGGGATGGGGCTGACGGCGGTGCCGACGCTCATCGCGGCGCAGTCGTCGGTGGGGCACACCATCCGCGGTGCCGTAACCGGCGTGAACATCTTCGCCCGCTCGCTCGGTTCGGCCCTCGGGGTGGCGGTCTGCGGCGCGATCGTCAACGCGGTCGCCACCGTCGGCCCGGACGGCGAGCCGACGGGTCCGGCTCTCATGGACGCCATCCACCTGGTGTTCTGGGTGGTCGCGGTGTGCGGCGTCGTGATCGCCGCGCTGTCGGTGTTCATGCCGGCCGACCGGCAGGCGGCCCGGGAGCGGCGTGCCTCGCTGCGGTAACCGTCAGGTGGGCTCCTCGCCGCGGTAGCGCAGCTCGCGCACGGTGACGCTGCCGGTGGTGACGCTGATGCCGACCGTGCGGCCGGTGAACCCGCCGGCCACCTCGGTGGAGAGGTAGCGGCCGTCGAGGCGGCCGAGCTCGAGCGTCCCGTCGGGTCCGTGCACGACGGCGAGGATCTCGTCCGGTCCGCGCTCGCGCGGGAGGGTCGACGACGCCGGTGGCCGGGTCCGCAGCTCCAGCGTCGTCGCGGCGTCGTGCCGGGCGGTGCCCAGGACCTGCTCGAGCGATCCCACCCGCGCGACGGCTCGCACCTGGTCGCCGGTGACCTCGAGCGCGACGGCGTGGCGCGGGTCGATGCGGATCTCGAGCGCCCCGCGCCCGTCGGGCACGTCGAGCCGGGCCGTGACGGTGGCGTCGGTGTGCTGCTGGCGCCGTCCGACGAACACGGGCCCCGTGACGTCGTCGGGCCGGGTGAGCACCCAGCCGTCCGGGCCGGGCCGCAGCGCCTGGCCGGGGTACGCGCCGACCCCGACCCACTCCGGGCCGAGCCGGACCCCGGGCAGCGCGGTGTCCGGATGCGCAGGGTCCGGCAGCGCGGTGTCCGGCACCCCGTCGGCGCCGTCCCCGGTGAGAGGTTCGAGGGCGGCGCCCCGGCGGGGCCATCCGTCGGTCCAGACGATCTCGGTGCCGAACGTCTCGCGTCCGAGCACGTGCCAGCCCGGGAAGGTCCCGCGGTGACGGACTCCGAGGTACAGGGCGGCCCAGGTCCCGTCGGGTCGCTGCACGAGGTCGGCGTGCCCGGTGTTCTGCACGGTGTCCGAGGTGCCGCGGGCGGTCAGCAGCGGGTTGTGCGGGCTGGGATCGAAGGGTCCGGACGGCGTGGGGCCGCGCGCGATCGTGACGGCGTGGCCCAGGCTGGTGCCGCCCTCGGCGATCAGCAGGTACCAGGTGTCCCCGACCCGGTACAGGTGCGGTCCCTCGGGGGCGTGCCCGCCGGTGCCGCTCCACAGGCGGCGGGGTGCGGTGAGGAGCCTGCCGGTGGCGGGGTCGAGCTCGGCCTGCCGGATCCCGTCGTCGGACCATGTGAGGTAGCAGGTGCCGTCGTCGTCCCAGGCCAGGTCGGGGTCGATCCCGCCGGCGTCGGCGATGCGCACCGGCTCCGACCAGGGTCCGGCGGGGTCCTGGGCGGTGACGATCAGGTGTCCGCCGCCGTCGGAGACGTTGGTGGTGACCAGCCAGAACCGGCCGTCGTGGTGGCGCAGCGTGGGGGCGTAGATCCCGCCCGACGGCGGAGCGCCGGCCGGGAGCTGGGAGCCCCGGTCGAGCGCGGAGCCGACCTGCTCCCAGTGCACCAGGTCGGTCGAGCGGAACACCGGCACGCCGGGGACGTACTCGAAGCTGGAGCAGGCCAGGTAGTAGGTGTCGCCGACGCGGCACACGGTCGGGTCGGGGTGGAACCCGCTGACGACCGGGCGGACGGCGTGCGGGGGAGCGGACGGGACGTCGTCGGCGGTCATGGCACGAGCGTGCCACAGGCACCCGATCCGGGCGCAGGGCCTTGTGGTGGCGCCCGGACGTCGCTACCTTACATAGTAAGGGGCGCCCGCCCCGGAAGGTGAGGAGCACCATGTGGCAGTGGATCACCGGGATCGTCGGGGGCGCGTTGGCGCTCGCGGTCGCCGCCGGCGTCGGCCTGGTCGTCACGATGCGGACCAAGTGGGACCCGGGCCTGCGCCTGGTCCGCCGCGTCAACAAACGGTTCACCAATCCTCGGGTGCTGGGCAGCGCGGGCGGGTCGGGGGAGTCGACGGCGGTGATCCACCACGTCGGACGCCGCTCCGGGCGGGAGTACGCCACCCCGATCGGCCCGGCGCGCACCGACCGCGGCCTGCTGGTCACGCTGCCCTACGGTCCGACGACGGACTGGGTGCGCAACGTGCGTGCGGCCGGCTCGGCCCGGCTCGACCTGGACGGGGCGACCCTGCGCGTGACGGACCCGCGCCTCGTCGACCTCGACGAGGCGGCGCCGCTGCTGCCTGCGGGGGAGCGGCGGGTCGCCCGCATCTTCGGCGCGACCGACTTCCTGCTTCTGACGGTCGCCGCACCGGAGGGCGCCCCGGGTGCCGAAGCAGCATCGGACGCCGAGGGCGCCGGGCCGTCCTGAGCCCGACGCCCTCGGCGTGGTGTCGGTCGGGCTAGAGGCCGGCCTTCGCCAGGCCCTTCTGCCAGTCGACGAGGTCGTCGATCTTGTCCTCGAGCTCGTCGCCGGCGTCGCCACGCACGAGCGCGTCCGCGAGCACCGCCGTCGGGCGCAGGATGAGCGCCGACTTCCAGGGCTTGCCGTCGTCGGCGGCCTCCTGGGCGCGGTCGAGACGCCGCTCCAGGATCCGCACGGCGGCGCGGTCGCGACCGGAGGCGTCGGGGAGCTCGTCGACGAGGCCGTCCACCTCGGACCAGGTGACGCAGTTGCCGCCGCCGTCCAGGTCGCCGGCGGTCCAGCGGATGCCGCGCAGCACGGAGGTCAGGAACGTCGGGTCGGACCACGACTCGTCGACGTGGCCGGCGCCCTGGTGCCAGGAGCGGCCGCCCTCGAAGTTCTGGCACCAGGCGATCGGGTGGTCCTCACCCATGGTGCCGCCGGAGTAGGTGGACTCGTCCAGCGTCATGAGGACGTGGACGTCGCCGCGCGGGTTGAGCGTGTAGTTGTACCACTCGTCCCAGCGCTCCCACTCGAGCGGGACGCCCTGCATGGAGGGGTGGGCGGGGCTCTCGACGCGCATGGTGGCGGTCTGCTGCTGCGGGTGCCCGGCGAACCGTGCGCCGCCGCCGATGAGCTGGGTGAACCAGCTCGAGGTGTGCATCGTGTCGGTGGCCGCGTGGATCCCGACGACGCCGCCGCCGTCGTGGACGTAGCCCTGCAGGGCGGTGAGCTCGGCGTCGTCGAGGAGCCGGGGCTGGGCCGGGTCGAGGTTGTTCGTGTTGTCCACCGGCGAGACGAACACGATCGAGTCGTACTGCTCGAGGTCGTCGGCGGTGGTGAACGGGGTGGAGTCCATGGTCAGCTCGGGCTGGCCGGGGGACCCGGGGCCCCACCAGCCCCCGGAGTCGTTCGGCGGGTCCCAGACGTCGACGTCGTAGCCGTGCTCGTCGCCGAGGTCGATGAGGGCGTGCGTCGTCTCGTCGATGTGGGAGTGGCGGAACCCGAGGGTCTTGCCGACCACCAGGATCCTGTCGAGGTCGACGTCGCCCTCGGGGCCGTCGGCGGATGCCGGCGCAGCCACGGTGGCCAGGCCGAGCGTGAGGGTGGCGGTGGCGGTCGCTGCCACGGTGCAGCGGGCCGCGCGGTGTCGTGTGCTCATGACGCTCCTTCGCGCATGCGACATATGTTGGCCCGTTCAACTTAACCCCGCCCGGGCCAGATGTCAGCAGTAGAGCGAAAGTCGTGTGCTGATCAGCAGAAGTGCACGGCGCCTGGTCCGTCGCACCCCTCGCGATGAGGATCCGGCGGTTCCGTGCCAGACTGCCGGACACACCACACAGGAGTTCGCCACGGCGGGGTCAGCCCTGCCTCCTCGACGCCTGTCGACCGCCAGGAGGAGGAACGGACGCGTGAATGCAGGTTCCCCGAGCGGGGGCGTGAAGGTCGCGCGCGACGGTGCGCTGTGGGTGATGTGGGGTGAGGTGGACTTCAGCGTCACGCACCAGGTGCGGGACGAGCTGGCCGCCACGCTCGACGGACGCCCCAAGACCATCGACCTGTCCGAGGTCACCTTCATGGATTCCTCGGGACTGCACCTGATCCTGATGAAGGTGACCCCGGAGACCCGCCCGCGGCTCGTCGGCACCCCCGAGGCCGTGCTCGAGCTGCTGGAGATCAGCGGTGCGCGCGAGCTCGTCGAGCTCGTCGCCGATCAGCCGCCGGAGGAGACGTCATGAGCACGCCGCTGGATGCCGAGCTGCCGAACACGCCGCCCGCAGCCCACTTCACCGAGATCGCCCGGTGGACCCTGACCGACGTCGAGGAGGTCGCCGACCTGCGGGCGGACCTCCAGTCGCGGCTCGGCACCGACGGCGCCGGCGACCTCGAGTCGACGGCGGAGAAGCTCGTGCTCGTGGCCTCCGAGCTCGCCACCAACGCGATCCGGCACGGACTGCCGCCCACGGTCGTGCGCCTGATGGTGGGCGACGGCGCGTTCCTGCTGGACGTCGCCGACCACGACATCTCGTCCGCACCCCTGCTCGCCCCGGACCGCGACGCGGGACACGGCGGCCTCGGCCTGCGGATCGCCCGGCGGCTGGCCCTCGCCGTCGGGTGGTACACGACGACGACGGCCAAGCACGTCTGGGCCACGGTGGCGGGGCCGGCGGAGGAGCCCGGCGCCTGATCCTCAGGCGTGCCGCAGGCCCAACCAGGGTGCCAGCACGTCCTCGCCGCCCAGCCAGGCCAGGCCGCCGTCGGCGAGCTCCTCGTCCGTCGCCAGCGCGGCCCGGAACGCCGCCGTGAGCCGGGCGCGCGCCGACTCGCCCTCGGCGATCGTGCCCGCCCCGACGACGACGACGCGGGTGTGCGGCTCGCGGCCCGCGGCGACCTCGTTCCAGGTGCCGAGGTCGGCGATGCACAGCTGCCCGCCGGCGCCGTCCCACAGGCACAGCGAGTCGGGGCGGTTGGCCACCCAGAACGCTCCGCGAGCGCGCATCTCGCCGGTGCCGAGTGCCTCGACCTGCTCGAGGAGCCGGTCCGGGTGGAACGGGCGCGGTGAGGACAGCTCCAGGCTCCAGCTCCGGTCGACGCCGGCGGTCCGGGCCGGGGATCCGGGCAGGAGAGCGCCCCGAGCTCCCAGCGGGTGAGCGCGCCGCTCGGCGTCCTCGGTGCGGTGGGCGAATGCCGCGAGCTGGTCGATGCTCAGGGCGTGCAGGCCGTCGACCCG
>Ga0207735_100064_pt1 | contig 30659 bp, 26 predicted proteins | sample TtaePargueraPR_9_FD_187280 | JGI IMG/M metagenome (GOLD analysis project Ga0207735, IMG submission 187280) | Aerobic enrichment media microbial communities from Bioluminiscent Bay, La Parguera, Puerto Rico - Tt and E2 (1) (SPAdes) | ecosystem: Environmental > Aquatic > Marine > Unclassified ... | reverse complement strand
CCGCCGGTTCCAGAACAAGACAGCGTGCGATCGCAATACGCTGTTTCTGGCCGCCTGAAAGTTGACTGATCTGTTTGGGACCTGAGTCCGGCAGTCCGACACGTGCCAGCGTATCATTGACCTTCTTCTCGATTGTCGACCGGTCAACACCGCGACGTTTCAAGCCATATGCCACGTTTTCCGCAACATTCATCATCGGAAAAAGTGCCAGATGCTGGAAAACCATATTCACAGGCCGACGGTTTGGCGAGACACCCAGCACCGATGAACCATTAATCAGAATGTCACCGGATGTAGGTGCCTGAAAACCGGCCAGCATGCGCAATAGCGTTGTTTTACCGCAACCGCTGGGACCCAGAATGGAAAAGAAAGACCCTTTGGGGATCGCGAGTGAAATGGAATCTACCGCGGTAAAAGCATCAAATTTTTTGACCACGTCGCGACATTCAAGGTCGAATTGATCTGCCATGGGAGCCTGCATGAAATGAATTGCCGATGTCCGCCTGAAACCGGTCATCGCAGAAAGGAAAAAAATGCAATGTCCCCGGCACCTTCTGCCGGGGACAATATCATCCGATCCAAACAGGACCAGAACATCTTGGCTTAGGACTGTGCTGCTTTCACACGGTCAAGCGTTTTGCCTTCAAGGGTTTCCAAACCTGCAGGAACTGTCGGATACCATTTAATGTTATCAAGAGCTTCGGCCGGGAAGCTGCTCTGGAACTGTGCCTTCAGCTTATCATCGGCAAACTCGTCTGCACCTTTCGATGCGGTAAAGTTACCGGCACTTGCCGTAATTTTCGCAGCAATTTCAGGCTGCATAACGAAGTTGATCCACTTGTAAGCGGCATCTTCGTTTTCGGATTTGCGCGGCAGCACGAAGGTATCGATCCAGCCCAGCGCACCAGATGCCGGGGCAACAAACGTGATATCGGCGTTGTCGTTATTGAGCTTCCAGCCACCGGTATCCCATGCCATTGCAGCAACCACTTCGCCCGAACGCACAAGGTTCAGAAGCGCATCGCCCCCTTCCCAGTAGGTTTTGACGTTCGGTTTGCATTCGACCAGTTTCTTTTCAACAGCATCAAGAATTTCCTGATACTTCGCTTCGTCGCCATAAGCCGCGAACGGGTCCATCCCCATTGCAAAGGCAAATCCGATCAGTGTCGGACGTTTCAGGCGATAGGAAACCTTGCCAGAAATGTCGGCATTGCAAAGATCGGTATAATCCTTGACGTCACCAGCCTTGAAAGTGTCAACGATCAGGCCGCTGGTGCCCCATACATGCGGAACACCATAAACCTCACCCTCAAGCGTGGTGTTTTTCTTGGTTGCTTCAAGCATCGACGGAATGAATTTGGCGGCATCAATCTTGGAAAGGTCGATCGGCTTATAAATGCCGTATTCAAGCTGTGCACCTGAAATGCGATCCTGTGACGGCTGGGCGAGGTCAAAACCGCCGCCACCCGTTGCACGCAACTTGGAAATCATGTCTTCGTTGTTCGAAATCGTGACTTCAACGTCGATGCCCGTCTCTTTTTCAAACATCTCGACGACGTCATCCGGTGCATACCCGCCCCAGGTCAGCAACCGAAGTTCTTCGGCCTGTGCGGTTTGGCCAAGCATCACCATTCCGGCAAGGGCGGTAAGCCCAAGCAGAGAACCGCGCAGTGCGCCATGCTTTTTCGACATTATTTTACCTCTCTGTTGACGTGACGGCACTTCCCCTGTCCGGCGTCAATGTATTCTGTGACATTGCAAACGTTCCGGGACCGCACCAGTATCGCAAGAAACTTTGTTGAAACGAAAGCAAAATCGATCATTTTGCGTTCTTTTGAACAATTCATTTCAATTCTCGCTGCGAAACCAGACTTTCCGCAAGTTAAACTTCTGCAACAATTTTTCCGGGTTTCAGCACCGAAAGGTATCTGTTTGCGAATAAAAAAGGGGCCGCCAAACCGGCAGCCCCTTCATATCTAAATATCTGGAAGCTAAACCCTATTCGTCGGCACTATATTCCGCTGGGCATTGAAGCTTGTCATAGGCCTTTCCGTTGGCATCAAACAGGTGAGAAGCCCCGGCTTCGGCTGCTGCACTGACAGTTTCGCCAATTTTAATACGGCTGTGGCCAGGCGCGCGAACTGTGAAGCGGTCCCCGTTCGCCAGCTTGAGGTACAGATAGGTAGAGTCGCCGAGCTTCTCGACAACATCGACCTCGCCGGAAATCGACAAATCCCCCTGCTCACCCGGTGAAAGATGCTCCGGCCGGACTCCCAGTTCGACATCCTTGCCGACATCACCAGCAGGCACGTCAAACGGCAGAACAGCCTTGGCGCCTCCCGGCACGGTGACGGTTACCCTGCCCTGTTCGACGGCATCAATATGAACAGTCGTGAAATTCATCGCAGGCGATCCGATAAAACCGGCAACAAAGCGGGTTTGCGGATGATGATAAAGTTGCATCGGCGATCCGACCTGCTCGACATTGCCGGCATTCATCACAACGATCTTGTCGGCAAGCGTCATCGCTTCGACCTGATCATGCGTGACATAGACAATCGTCGATTCCAGTTCCTGATGCAGCTTGGCAATCTCGATGCGGGTCTGCACACGCAAGGCAGCATCAAGGTTCGATAGCGGTTCGTCAAACAGGAATACTTTCGGTTGGCGCACAATCGCACGGCCAATCGCCACGCGCTGGCGCTGCCCACCCGACAATTCAGACGGACGGCGATCCAGAAGCTGGTCCAGTTGCAGGATACGAGCGGCTTCGCGCACCCGTTGATCAATTGCCGACTTGTCGTGATTGGCCAGTTTCAGACCAAATGCCATGTTCTTATAGACTGTCATATGCGGATAAAGCGCATAGGACTGGAACACCATGGCGATCCCGCGGTCGCGCGGGCTTTTGGTATTCACGACGTCCCCACCGATCATCAGATCACCACCGGTGATGTCTTCCAGACCGGCGATGATGCGAAGCAACGTCGATTTTCCGCAGCCCGACGGCCCCACAAAGACGACAAACTCGCCGTCCTTAACATCCAGATCGATGCCATGCAGCACATCAACAGCGCCATAGCTTTTTCGGATCTGGTCAAGTTTCAAATCAGCCATTTAGGTAAGCTCCTGTCACACCAATACTCATTTCACCGCGCCAGATGTCAGGCCGCGAATGAGTTGTCGGGAGAAAATCAGATAAAGGATCAGGATCGGAATGATCGCGAGGCTCAGCGATGCCAGAACCGCGTTCCAGTCGGTAACGTACTGACCGATGAATTGCTGGATCCCCAGCGTGATGGTTTGCTTGCCATCACCCGGCGCCAGGATTAGCGGGAACCAAAGGTCATTCCAGATCGGGATCATGGTAAATACGGCAACCGTTGCAACAGCCGGCCGGATCAGCGGTAGGATAACCGCAAAGAAAATCTTGAACTCACCAACCCCGTCGCAACGGGCGGCTTCTTTCAAATCCTTGGGTATCTGGTGCATGAATTCGGTCAGGATAAAGATCGCCAACGGCAGTCCCTGCGCGACATAGACAAGGATAAGAGCAGTCAGCGTATTGATCAGGCCCAATTCAACAATCAGGTTCAGGATCGAAACCGAGCCCAGCCGGATCGGCACCATGATGCCAACCGCCAGATAAAGCGCAAGCCAGGTATTGCCGGGAAACTTGTATTCCGAAAGCGCCCAGGCAGCCATGGAAGCAAGCAGCAGAACAATAACGATTGTCACGACCGTGACGGTGAAGCTGTTAAAGAAAAACAGCTCGAAATTTGATCTCGCCAGAACCTTGGTGAAGCCTTCAAGGCTGAAGGTTTCAGCGTTCGGCAGGCTCATCGGGGCGCTAAAAATCCCCTTGCGGGATTTGAAGGCGTTGATGATCACGAGAAAGATCGGATACAGCGCCACCAGCGTGTAGGTCAGCAGGATCGCATGCACGATCACGGCACGCGACATGTCTTCACGACGGATATTTTTAGTCATCATGATCTTGCCGCCTCCTTACAGCTGGTAGCGCGCCAGACGGCGCTGCACGGCGAACAGATAGAAAAGAACACCGGCAAGAATGATCAGAAACATCAGCGAGGCAACAGTGGCACCAAGGCTTGGATCGCCAAGCTGCAACTGGTAGCCAAAGAATGTGCGATAGAACAGCGTACCCATGATGTCGGTCGAGAAATTCGGGCCCGCCAGCGCACCCTTTACAGCATAAATCAGATCGAACGCATTGAAGTTGCCAACAAATGTCAGGATCGATACCATCGCAACCGTCGGCAGAACCAGCGGCAGCTTGATATGCAGGAACACCTCGAAATGGGTTGCGCCGTCGACAATTGCCGCGTCGACAAGATCGTCGGGGATCGCCAGAAGTGCCGCATAAATCAGCATCAATGGAATACCGACCCACTGCCAGACCGAGATAAAGGAAAGCGTGATCAGGGCCGAACCTTCCTTGCCAAGCCACGGACCAAACAGCGATTTCAGGCCAAAAATATCAAGGATATCGACGCCAACACCCCATACAGGGCTCAGGATCAGTTGCCAGATGAAACCGACAATCACCACCGACAGCATGGTTGGCATGATCATCATCGTGCGATAGGTGTTGCGGAACCTCAGTTGCGGCAGGCTCAAAATGCCTGCAAGCGCGATCCCGATCGGGTTCTGAACCAGCATGTGAACCGCAAAGAATTTCATATTGTTCCAGAAACTGTTCCAAAACGTCGCAGACCAGTCCGGATCGCCCAGAATGGTTCGATAGTTATCGAAACCGACAAAGGCCATCTCCCCGCCGCTTGGCGTGGCATAAAAACTGAGGCGAATGGAATCGATTAGCGGATAGATCATGAACAATGTGTAAATGATCGTCGCAGGTGCCAGAAAGGCAAACACAGGCAGTTTTGCCTTGCGCCAATCGGTCATGGGCCCGGAATGCGCCATACCTTATCCTGTCTTTCTGAGATTAAGCGTACGGGGAGCGCGTCCCCGGTCGAAAGCGTTCATCTGAGCGCCTGATTGCAGTCCTGTCCGCCCCGTTTGTCAATCGGCGTGATGTTCGAAACTGCAAGATACCCGGTAGATACAAGGATGGCAGGCGCAAGAAGTCACCTGCCATCTGTAGTCAGGTCTTACTGATGCGGCGCATACCACTTCGCAAGTCCGGATTCAGCGGCTTTACCGGCTTCTTCCGGAGTAACAGTTCCGTTGATAACCTGTGCGGAAATATTCCACAGTTCGTTTTCAAGGTTCGGCGTGCCACGCGACAAAATCTGATACGAGTTACGAATGGTTGATTCGCATTTCTGACGCCAGCTCACGAACTCGTTGGCAACCGGATCGGTGATTTCGACCTTGTGGTTCGACAACGAGAAGAAGCCTGGAAGCGCGTTGGAGTAAAGCGACGCAAATTCCGAACCGGTCATCCATTCGAGGAAGACCTTTGCCTCTGCCGCATTCGGCGATTTGGCATTCAAGCCCAGCGCGATATCGGTGTGGTCGCTGATATAGCAGGTGTCCGAACCTTCTGCCGGGGGCGGCGGAAATGCGCCAAATTCAAATTCGGCCTGGCTGTTAAACAGCGAAATGTCCCAGGAACCGGCCGGATAGACAGCCGCACGGCCAAGCGAGAACAGGTTCTGCGCATCCGGATAGGAAATGGCTTCATAACCGTCCGGAAGATAGTTTGCCCAGCTTGCCAGTTCGGTAAAGGTGTCAACATACGGTTTATCGGTGAATTTCTGGCTGCCATCGATCAAGGCTTTGCGGCCCTCTTCGCCTTTCCAGTAATTCGGACCAATGTTCTGGAAGCCCATTGTTGCGGCTTCCCACTGATCGGCAGTCCCCATTGCCATAGGGATATAGCTGCCTTCTTCCTTGATTTTATCAAGGGCAGCATAGAATTCTGCACGGGTCTTCGGCACTTCTACACCGGCTGCCTCAAAGGCTTCCTTGTTATAGATGAAGCCATGAATAACCGACGCCATCGGCAGGCAAAAAGTGACGGAACCATCATCCGTCTGCCATGCGGATTTCGCAACATCGGAGAAATTATCCATGCCCGCTATATCGTCAAGAGGAGCAAGATTGCCCTGCTTGTAAAGTTCAAGCGACGCATCGAACGGACGGCACGTGATCAGATCACCAGCCGTGCCGCCAGCGAATTTCGCATTGATCAGCGCGTTGTAATCGGTCGGCGGGGTCGGCGAGAAAGTCACCTTAATTTCCGGATGTTCCTTGTTAAAGGCCGGAATAATCTGATCATTCCAGATATCGATATCGTCGTTACGCCAGCTCTCGATCACGAGTTCGCCAGCAGATGCCATCAACGGAACCAGGGCGACACTTGCCGCCAGAGCCGCTGCCAGGCCTTTTGCAAACACTTTATTCGACATTTATGCCTCCTCTGATCAATGTCGGTGGACTGCTATCTCTGCAGATGTCAGTCCTTATACTCAAGCGCTGCCCGGAGATTTCCGTTAAACATCGCAAGAATTTCTTTGGCTTTCGCGGTCTCGTGCCCTTTGGCAATCAGGACTGCGATGCGGATATCAAACTGTGCTTTTTCAAGGGCGCTTTCGGCCTTCTGCGCATCACAACCGGCAATATGGCTGGTAATGCGGATCGCGCGACCATGTAACTTGATGTTTTCGGCACGCATGCCGACCATCAAGTTGTCGAAAAGACGCCCAAGCTTGTTCATGACAAGCGATGAAAGGATATTGATGGCGGCCTTCTGCGCGGTCCCTGCCCCCATGCGGGTTGAACCGGCAATAACTTCGGGCGCACTATCAAGAAAGATACTGCACGCTGCCGCGGTCAAAAGCTTGCCATCGGGATTGTTGCAAAGACCAACTGTGTAAGCACCGCGCTCGCGCGCCAACTCAACTGCACGCAGTGTATAAGGCGTCGAGCCGCTGGCGGCAACGGCGATAACCGCGTCACCTTCACCTATGCAATGTCGGGTAATTTCGTCTTCGGCGGCTTTGGTATCGTCTTCGGCGGAATTGAATACGCCCGGCTCGCTTTGCAAGCCACCGGCCAGCATGACGATGGTCATGTCTTCAGGCCAGCCAAACGTTCCGCCAAGTTCCTTGGCATCCTGCCATGCCACCGTGCCGGAAGTTCCGGCACCAACATAAACGAGACGCCCCCCGCCCCCCAGGCGACGTGCTATCCCGTTTGCGGCTGTCGCCAGATCCGTCAGGACCGGCCCTAGCGATGCGACCGCGCGCATCTGGCCTTCCCACAAAGCCATAAGGAAATCGGCGTCGGACCACTGATCCAACCCGGCAAAGCGCATATCAAATTCTTCGGTGCGTGATGCCATTTTCCAATCTCCCTCCACTAATTAAATACCATTATAATACCAGCAAGGCAAGGCACTTCCTACACGCCTCTCGAAATTTATATAACTTCACCTCATTTATTACTTATTTTCAAATATATAACAGGCACATTCAATTTATCACTGTGGCATCGGCTTCATCTGCACAATGCCAAAATGGGACCAGAAACAACATTAGTGGATTTATATTGGTATTGCTTTTTAAGATACCACTCTGCTATGATCCCATCAGTTAGGGATGGTCGGAATGCAAAGCGCACAAAAAGAAAAGCTTTACCTTGGCATTGATGGTGGCGGCACGCGCTGCCGCGCACGCATTGTAAATGATGCAGGCGCCATACTTGGTGAAGCCGTGCGAGGTGGTGCGAATACCCGCCTTGGAATCGATCATGTCTTTGGCGAAATCATTGCCGCAGCAACCATGGCACTCGAACAAGCCGGGCTTTCGGATCGTCGCCTTTCGGATTTGCATGCCGGCCTTGGACTGGCCGGATTACCGTTAGAGCGCGAACGCAAACTTGCCGAATCCTATGCTCACCCGTTTGCCAGTGTTTGTTTTGCGACCGATGCCTATACCGCGTGTCTTGGCGCACATGATGGCGCAGACGGTGCTATTCTAATAGTCGGAACCGGCACCTGTGGCCAAGCGATTGTTGCCGGTCGCGAACTGGCGCTTGCCGGTTGGGGTTTTGAAATTTCCGATATCGGAAGCGGTGCCCGTATTGGGAGAACAGCCATCGAAACCGCCCTGCTCGCCCACGAGGATTTAGCTCCGTCATCCGAACTGACGCGCACCATCATGTTGCATTTCCATAACAGTCCCGAAGAAATCGTTGCCTTCGCCGAGAAGGCCCGACCGGCGGATTATGGCGCATTTTGCCCGATGGTTTTCGATGCCGACAGCCATGGTGATACCATTGCCGCTGGCATTATCAATGTCGCCGTAACCGCCAATCGCAACATCCTGCACAAGCTTCAGGAATTTGGGGCAAAACGGCTGAGTTTGATGGGGGGCCTTGCCGAACAAATGGCAAAACGCATGCCCGATGATATCCGGTTCGATCTGGTTCCGGCGCAAAACGATGCCCTGCATGGGGCAATCCTGATGGCCAGGAAACATCAAAAGGTGCACGCATGATCAGTACAGCCGACGTCATTGCAAGCCTGCGTGCCCGAGACATCGAAAATATCGGTCATGGCCCGCTTTATCGCCGCCTGCAAACGGCCATCAAGGCCGTTATTGATGATGGTATCCTGAAAGTAGACGACGCACTGCCAAGCGAACGCGATCTGGCCAATGAACTCGGCATCTCACGCGTTACCGTTCGCAATTCGATGCGGGCCCTTGTTGAGGAAGGCGTCCTTGTCCAGCGTCACGGCGCAGGCACCTTTGTCGCCCCACGTGTTGAACAGGCATTGTCACGCCTGACCTCCTTCACCGAGGACATGATCACACGCGGCATGAACCCGGGGGCAGTCTGGATTGAAAAGACCCTTGGTCATGCGTCGCCCGAAGAAGCTATGGCGTTAAACCTGTCACCCGGCACCGAAGTAACCCGGCTACGGCGCCTGCGTACAGCCAACGAAAAACCAATGGCACTTGAATATGCGGTCGTGCCAAGGGCTTTTCTGCCAAGCCCCGATGAAGTCGAAAAGTCGCTTTATGATGCGCTGGCAAAATACGGCAAAAAGCCGGAACGCGCGCTTCAGCGTCTACGGGCTGAATTGTTTGACGGGGAAACCGCCAAAATCCTTGGCGTTCCCGATGGCAGTGCCGCCCTTTACATCGAACGGCGTTCCTTCCTTGCCAACGGCACACCGGTCGAATTCACCCGTTCCTATTATCGCGGCGACAGTTACGACTTCATTGCCGAAATGCAGGTCGACGCACGCTGACAATTATCTCGTCTTGCGCCACCTCAAAAAGCTTTAAGGAAACCAAGGATATGAGCACACGCTGGACTCCAAAAACCCAGATGGGCCGCGAACTGGCTGAAGCCCCGGTCGTCGTTGCCAAGCAGCTTGATCACAACAAGGCTGCAATTGATGCTCTGGTTTCTGATCTGCGCGCCAATCCGCCGAAATTCGTTGTGACCTGCGGACGCGGCAGTTCCGACCACGCAACGCTTTATGTAAAATACCTGATCGAAAGCCAGCTTGGCATTCCCGTGGTGTCAGCGGCCCCGTCTATTGTTTCGATTTATAACCGGTCGGTTGCCAGCAAGGACGCCCTGTTCATTGCCGTATCCCAATCAGGCAAAAGTCCTGATTTGGTTAAAAATGCCGTGGCCGCCCGTGATGCCGGTGCCCGCACGGTTGCATTGGTCAATGTGACCGATTCCCCGTTGGCCGATACGGTCGATCACGTCATTCCGCTGATGGCGGGCCCTGAAACCAGTGTTGCCGCGACCAAATCCTATATCGCAACACTGTCTGCCATCGCACAGATCGTTGGCGGATGGACGCAGGATCCGGCATTCAACAAGGCACTTGTCACCTTGCCCGCATCACTTGAAAAGGCGCTTGGCAAGGATTGGCTTGATGCTGCCGATGCGATTGCAAAATCAGACGGTCTTTATGTGATCGGTCGCGGCCCTGCTTTTGCCATTGCACAGGAAGCTGCCCTTAAATTCAAGGAAACCAGCAGCCTGCACGCCGAAGCTTTTAGCGCGGCCGAGGTCAAACACGGCCCGATGGCACTGGTGACCAAGGATTTCCCGTTGCTTGTCTTTTCCCAACAGGATGCGTCGCGCGAAAGTGTCGAGGGTTTCCTCGAAGAAATGCGGGCGAAAACCGATAACCTGTTTGCGGCCGAAACCGGCCATGCCGATATCAAAGGTCATCTTCCGGTGGTCGAGGATATCCACCCGCTTCTGGCCCCCATCGCGATGATCCAGACATTCTATACGCTGGCAGAACATGTTGCTCTGGAACGTGGTTGCAATCCTGATGCGCCGCCACACCTGTCCAAAGTCACGGAGACGCACTGATGACCGATTTTGCCATTACCAATGCACGTATCTTTGACGGTACAGATTTCCATAACGGCAAAGCTGTCATTGTTCGGAACGGTAAGGTCAATGCGATTGTCGAAAGCCGCGATATCCCTGAAGACATCAATGTGATTGATGCGAAAAATCAGACACTTGCACCGGGCCTTATCGATGTTCAGGTCAATGGCGGCGGCGGTGTATTGCTGAATGACGAACCGAATGTCGACGGCATTCGCGCGATCATGGCAGGTCATCGCAAATATGGCACAACGGCCATGCTGCCGACCCTGATCACTGATCACCGCGACAAAATGGAATCCGCGATTAAGGCCGTCACCGATGCAATCAATCAGAACATTCCGGGTATTGTCGGCATTCATCTTGAAGGTCCATATCTGAATGCCGAGCGCAAAGGTGTGCATGACGCCAACATTATCCGCCCGATGGAGGATGACGCGATTGACCTTCTGACCCGCCTGCCCAATGGCCGCGTTCTGGTGACCATGGCCCCGGAAAAAGCTGCCAAAGGTACAATTAAAAAGCTGGCGGATCGTGGCGTTCTGGTTTGCGCCGGTCATACTGCGGGCACTTATAGCCACATACAGGCTGCCATTGTCGAAGGCATGCGGGGCTTCACGCATTTGTTTAATGCCATGAGCCCGATGACCCACCGTGAACCCGGTGTTGCCGGTGCTGCGATGGCCGACGACAGCACTTGGTGCGGCCTGATTGCTGATGGCTATCATGTTCATCCCGCCGTTCTGAAAGTTGCCATCCACGCCAAGGCAAAAGGCAAGATCATGTTGGTGACCGACGCCATGCCAACGGTCGGAGCAGACGAAAAACGTTTTGTTCTGGGGGGCGAGGAAATCATTGCCGCCGATGGTCGCTGCGCATTGGCTGACGGTACATTGGCTGGATCAGACCTCGATATGATCGCCGCAGTTAAAAACTGCGTTGAAATGGTCGGCATCGATCTTGGTGAAGCCCTTCGCATGGCATCCCTCTATCCGGCCACATTCCTGAAACTTGATGATATCATGGGACGCATTGCACCGGGCTATCAGGCCGATATGATCCTGTTTGATGACGATTACAACGTCACGCGCAGCTGGATCAAGGGCGCGGAATAATCTCAGCATAACAAAGTATTAAAAACTTATCAGGAGGCACAGCATGAAGCCGGTTCGTATCCTTGTCGTCGGTCTTGGCAATATGGGTTTGTCCCACGCCAAGGCCTATCATGCGCTTGACGGCTACGAAATTGTCGGACTGTGTGCACGCTCCGAAATCCCGGCAGAAAACCTTCCAGATGGTTTTGCCGCCTACCCGCAATTTACCGATTTTCACACTGCGTTGGCGGAAACCAGCCCCGATGCGGTCTCGATCAATACCTATACCGAAACCCATGCCGAATTCGCCATCACGGCGTTTGAGGCGGGGGCGCATGTCTTCATTGAAAAGCCATTGGCAGCGACCGCCGAAGATGCCGAACGTGTAGTAAATGCCGCCAAAAAGTATGATCGGAAGCTGGTGATTGGCTATATCCTTCGCCATCATCCGTCTTGGGCAAAATTCGTTGAAGTTGCAAAGACACTTGGCAAGCCGCTGGTCATGCGCATGAACCTGAACCAGCAAAGCAGCGGCGCCTTTTGGGAAACCCACAAACGGTTGCTTAACAGTGTTTCCCCGATTGTTGATTGCGGCGTGCATTATCTGGATATGATGTGCCTGATGACCGGCGCGAAACCGGTATCGGTCAGTGCCATCGGCGTACGTCTGTCTGACGAAGTTGCACCAGAAATGTATAACTATGGCCAATTGCAGGTGCGCTTTGATGACGGATCGGTTGGCTGGTACGAGGCCGGTTGGGGCCCGATGATCAGCGAAACCGCCTTTTTCGTCAAAGATGTGATCGGACCCAAGGGTTGCGTTTCCATCACCGACGTTGAAGAAAAAGGTGCCGGTTCGGCTGATATCGACACTCATACAAAGACGAATGCCTTAAAGCTTCACCATGCTGCCACAGATGCTGCCGGAAAATTTACACAATCTGACGAAATCATCCGCACAGACGACGAGCCCGATCATGACGGCCTGTGTCTGCGTGAACAGCAATTTTTCCTAAAGTCTATAACGGAAAACCTTGACCTTACGCAGCATATGGAAGATGCATTGGGCTCCTTACGGATCGCCCTCGCTGCGGATCAGTCGGTACGCACGGGGGAAACAATAATACTCTGACCCCCAGGAGGAGTACCCACATGCCTTCCGTTAAACCCGGTGTTGTTACCGGTTCTGCCTACCGTGATCTTGTCGCTGCCTGCAAGCAGGACGGTTACGCCCTTCCCGCCGTCAATATCACATCGTCCAGCACGATGAATGCCGCCCTTGAAGCCGCTGCAAATGCCGGTTCTGACATCATCATTCAGCTTTCGAATGGCGGTGCACAGTTCTTTGCCGGCAAGGGCATCAAGGACGCTGCAGCAGCCCGTGTCGTGGGCGCTGTATCGGCAGCACGTCATGCCCAGCTGATGGCTGAGTATTATGGTGTTGCTGTCGTCATGCATACCGATCACGCAAACCGGAAATTCGTTCCGTGGGTCGATGAAATGCTGAAATGGAGCGAAAAGGCCTATGCCGAAACCGGCAAGGCGCTTTACAGCTCCCACATGCTGGACCTGTCCGAGGAATCGCTCGAAGACAACCTGTCGACTTGCGAAGAATTCCTCAAACGCATGGCCAAAATCGAAATGAGCCTGGAAATTGAACTTGGCGTGACCGGCGGTGAAGAAGACGGCATCGGCCATGATCTTGACACCAGTGTCGAGGAAATCGATCCGCGTCTTTATACCCGTCCCGAAGAAGTCGAAGAAGCATATCGCCGTCTTGCTCCGCTTGGCCATTTCTCGGTCGCGGCGGCATTCGGCAACGTTCATGGCGTTTACAAACCGGGTAACGTAAAACTTCGTCCGGAAATCCTTCTGGAATCCCAGAAATACGTTTCGGAAAAGCATAATCTTGGTGACCGTCCGCTGGACTTCGTGTTCCATGGCGGTTCGGGTTCGGAAAAAGAAAAAATCGAAGAAGCAGTCGGCTATGGCGTCTTCAAGATGAATATCGATACCGATACCCAGTTCGCCTATTCGCGCCCGGTTGGTGAATATGTCGAAGCCAACGCACGTGCGTTCAAGTATCAGGTCGATCCGGATACCGATCAGCCCTACAAAAAACAGTACGATCCGCGCGTCTGGATCCGCGAAGCCGAACTTTCGATGGCAGCCCGCCTCGAAGAAGCTTTCAAGGATCTTGGAGCAACCGGTCGTTCGGTTACCAAAGGCTGATCGTTCAGGATTGCAAAAGCCAGATCAACCCGCCGGTTTGTCCGGCGGGTTTTTTCGTGCATTGTCTTGCGCTACGACAAAAACAAACTACTCCTGACAGATACTGACAGGAGCTGTCAGGGGTGCGCTTGCGTATCAGGTTTGGCTCCTCTATACCTTTTCCCGAACATTACAGGAACAAAAGGCCCGACATGCTGACGAAAATTTCGGTTCGCGGTGCGAAAGAACATAACCTGCAGAATATCGATGTTGAACTGCCCCGCGATTCTCTGGTGGTGATCACAGGTCTGTCTGGGTCGGGTAAAAGTTCGCTGGCGTTCGATACGATTTATGCCGAAGGACAGCGTCGTTATGTCGAAAGCCTGTCAGCATATGCGCGCCAGTTCCTTGAACTGATGCAGAAGCCCGATGTTGAATATATCGACGGCCTGTCTCCTGCCATTTCCATCGAACAGAAAACCACATCGCGCAACCCACGTTCGACCGTGGGAACGGTTACCGAGATTTATGATTATATGCGTCTTCTTTGGGCGCGCGTCGGCATTCCCTATTCCCCGGCAACCGGTCTTCCGATTGTCAGTCAGACCGTATCACAGATGGTTGACCGCGTTATGGAAATGCCCGAGGGCACGCGACTTTATCTGTTGGCACCGTTTGTCCGTGGCCGCAAAGGGGAATACAAAAAGGAACTACGCGATTTGCGCACGCGTGGTTTCCAGCGCGTCAAGATCGATGGCGAAATGTATGACATCGACGAAGCGCCGGAGCTGAACAAAAAACTCAAACACGACATTTCGGTGGTCGTGGACCGCCTGATCGTCAAGGACGGGATTGCAACTCGCCTTGCAGACAGCTTTGAAACTGCCCTTGAACTGACAGATGGTATCGTGCTGACCGAAGATGCCAAAACCGGCGAAACAACCGTGTTCTCGGCAAAATTCGCCTGCCCGGTTTCCGGGTTTACGATCGAGGAAATCGAACCTCGCCTGTTTTCGTTCAATAACCCGTTTGGTGCCTGCCCGGCCTGTGATGGTCTTGGTACCCAGATGGAATTCGATCCGGAACTAGTGGTTCCCGACGAAGGCAAAAGCCTTGATGATGGCGCTGTTGCGCCTTGGGCCAGCACCACGTCGAAATATTATTTGCAAACGTTGCGCGCAGTTGCCAAGCATTTCGGCTTCAAAACCAATGTCGCATGGGAAAAGCTTCCGAAAACAGCACAGGACATCATCCTGTATGGTTCGGATAATGAAGACGTCACGGTGACCTATGATGACGGTTCGCGCAGCTACAAGGTTTCCCGCCCGTTCGAAGGGGTCATCCCCAATATGTCGCGCCGCTGGCGCGAAACCGATAGCCAGTGGGCACGCGACGAACTGTCGAAATACCAGACAGTTTCAAGCTGTCCGACCTGCGAAGGCCACCGCCTGAAACCCGAAGCGCTGGCCGTCAAGATCGATAAATGCACGATTTCGGAAATTACCGACCTTTCGATTGGTAAGGCTGCCGACTGGTTCCAGGCGCTTGAAGGCAAACTGAATGAAAAAGAAACCGAAATCGCGCGGCGTATCCTGCGTGAAATCAATGACCGCCTGCGATTCCTGCGCGATGTCGGGCTGGATTATCTGTCGATGTCACGCACATCTGGCACCCTCTCGGGTGGCGAAAGCCAGCGTATCAGACTGGCGTCGCAGATCGGGTCGGGCCTGACCGGTGTCCTTTATGTTCTGGATGAACCATCCATCGGCCTGCATCAGCGCGACAATGATCGGCTGCTTGATACCCTGAAACGTCTTCGCGATCTGGGCAATACCGTCCTGGTTGTCGAACATGACGAGGATGCCATTCGTGCCGCCGATTATGTCGTCGATATGGGCCCCGGGGCCGGGATTCATGGCGGACGGATTGTTGCCGAAGGAACCCCTGAACAGATCCAGCAAAACCCGAATAGCCTGACCGGCAAATACCTTGTCGGGGTCGAACAGATCGCCGTTCCCAAGGAACGCCGTAAAGGCAATGGCAAGTCGATTGCGGTCAAGGGGGCACGCGCCAACAACCTGCAAAATGTTGATGCCGAATTCCCGCTGGGTAAATTCATCTGTGTTACCGGTGTTTCGGGTGGTGGCAAGTCGAGCCTTGTTATTGAGACGCTGTATAAGGCGCTAGCCAAACGGATGCACAATGCGCGCAATCATCCCGGCGCCCATGACACCATCACCGGTATCGAACATATCGACAAAATCATCGATATCGATCAAAGCCCGATTGGCCGCACCCCGCGTTCCAACCCGGTCACCTATACCGGGGCCTTTACACCGATCCGTGACTGGTTCGCGCAATTGCCCGAAGCCAAAACGCGCGGTTACAAGCCCGGGCGTTTCTCGTTCAACGTCAAGGGCGGACGGTGTGAAGCCTGTCAGGGCGATGGTGTGATCAAGATCGAAATGCACTTCCTACCCGACGTTTACGTCACCTGTGATCAGTGCAAGGGCAAACGATATAACCGTGAAACGCTGGAAATATCGTTTAAAGGCAAATCGATATCTGACATTCTTGACATGACAGTTGAAGAAGGTGCCGATTTCTTCAAGGCAGTTCCGTCCATTCGCGACAAGATGGAAACTCTGAAACAGGTGGGGTTGAGCTACATCCATCTAGGTCAGCAGGCAACAACACTTTCAGGCGGCGAGGCACAGCGCGTGAAGCTGGCCAAGGAACTGTCAAAACGCGCAACAGGCCGCACACTTTATATCCTTGACGAACCAACCACGGGCCTTCACTTCCACGACATTCGCAAGCTTTTGGAAGTGCTGCACACTATTGTCGATCAGGGTAACACTGTGGTTGTGATCGAACATAACCTTGATGTCATCAAAACCGCTGACTGGATTATTGATATCGGTCCCGAAGGTGGCGATGGTGGCGGAAAGCTGGTTGGTTCCGGCACGCCCGAGGCTATTATGGCTAACGAGGTAAGCTATACCGGCAAATACCTTAAACGTCATCTTGGCCTGAAATAGTGCCGTAAAACGAAGCGGGCACCCTAGCCCGCTTCGACCCGATCCTCGACCCGTTTGACCAGTGCCGAACTCAACCGTTCGCTAAAACCTGACAGGAAGGCCAGCACCAGCACGATGGAAATCTGCTGTCCGGCACCGGGGATCGTTCCGATCTGGTCCATGTCGGAAATATTGTGCAACTGATCCAGCGGGATCGGCAGAATACCGGCACGCAGTGCCAGTAATACGATCAGCGCAAAACAAAAACCAAGGCAGGGTCGAAACAGGAAATTGAAGAAAACCGACGCCGGTTCCATTTCCGCCCAGTCGACATCCTTACCCAACCGCATCATCATGCTGACCAGCGCCCCTATCGCGCCGAAACTGCCGACAAAAAACAAAAGGTCATAGCTGAACCCGAACAGCTTACCATTCCCGGTGCTAACGATCTGGTCTGCCTGCAAAAACAGCATCACTGAAACGACAAGCAATATCGGTGACAGGGCAAGTGCGATTGCGGCCACGCGCATTGATCGGAAAAATGCTCGCTGTGTGCTGTCCAGATGATCGCGCCCGCCTGAAAGGTCGGAAAGGTAGCCATGGACAAACCCGTCACGTCCCTGATTGAGCGCCAGCAACATAACAATGGCATCTGATGTTTTGCGCATCTGCGCATCGTCATCAAGCCCCTCATCCCTGCGCCACCAGCGTAGAAAAGACCGCATGACAAGCGAGGCCCGCCATCCCTGCCTTGTGGCGACAACGTAATCAATCATGTTTTCGACATCAGCGCTGCCAAACTTGTTGGCGCCGATATCGCCAAAAGGAAAGGCGATCCGTCCGATTGCCGCAGCAGAACTGTTGCGGTTCGAACCATCGCTGTTCGGGGCACCATTTCCGCCATCCGTATCAGGGGTGCAGTCAATGGTCATCACCTGTCGGGATCGCCGGATCGGAACAAGTCCCATCACGGGGCAATGGGCCGGATCGTAACCATAGGGTCGATGCGGATAGCTCATGATGCCGTCCTTGTGATGGATGTGTATGGGATCAAGGACGCAGAAGCGGACAATTTGTGAATAATTTGTCGCCGCATGGGTGATATGAGACAGCGAAATGGTGCAATTCACTTGAAATCAAACCATCAGCACCGCTATGTGTGTGCCAGAAAGTTTAACCCCGTTTTGCTGAGGAGTTCGCAACCGTGAGCACGGTCAAACCCGTCCATATCATCGGCGCCGGTCTTGCCGGTAGCGAAGCCGCCTGGCAGTTGGCCGAGGCCGGCATTCCGGTCATCTTGCATGAAATGCGGCCGACCCGCCCAACCGACGCCCATCACACCGACAAATGTGCCGAACTGGTTTGTTCCAACTCGTTTCGGTCTGACGACAGGGAATATAACGCGGTCGGCCTGATCCATGATGAAATGCGCCGTGCCGGATCGCTGATCATTCGCTGTGCCGATGCGCACAAGGTCCCCGCTGGTGCAGCCCTTGCGGTTGACCGCGAAGGTTTCTCGCAGGCAGTTACTGATGCACTGATGAGCCATCCGCTGGTCACCATGGAACGCGGCGAAGTTGATGGCCTGCCGCCGGTCGAATGGGAAAGCACGATCATTGCAACCGGCCCGCTGACCTCAAGCGCACTGGCCGAAGACATTCGCAAGGTAACCGGCGAGGAAAGCCTTGCCTTCTTCGATGCGATTGCCCCGATCGTCTATAAGGAAAGCATCGATTTTTCCAAGGCATGGTTCCAGTCGCGTTATGACAAGGGCGATGGCAAGGACTATATCAATTGCCCGATGAATGAAGAGCAATACAACGCCTTCATCGATGCCCTGATCGATGGCGATCAAACCGAATTCAAGGAATGGGAGAAAGACACCCCCTATTTTGATGGTTGTCTGCCGATTGAAGTTATGGCCGAGCGCGGTCGTGAAACACTTCGTCATGGCCCGATGAAGCCTGTCGGCCTGACAAACCCGCATGATCCTACCCGCAAACCACGCGCTATCGTACAACTGCGCCAGGACAATGCGTTGGGCACGCTCTACAACATGGTGGGTTTCCAGACGAAACTGAAATATGGCGCACAGGCCGATGTGTTCCGCATGATCCCGGGGCTTGAAAATGCGGAATTCGCCCGTCTTGGCGGCATTCATCGCAACACCTTCCTGAACTCGCCCCGCCTGCTAGACGGCACGCTCCGCCTGAAGGCGCGTAACGACATCCGTTTTGCCGGGCAAATTACCGGTTGCGAGGGTTATGTGGAAAGTGCCGCTGTCGGTTTGATGGCTGGCCGCTTTGCTGCGGCAGAAAAGCAAGGAAAATCCATCCCGACCCCACCCTTGGCAACCGCGATGGGTGCGCTTTTGAACCATATAACCAAGGGTGCAGATGAAAGTACCTTCCAGCCGATGAATGTCAATTTCGGGCTTTTCCCGGAACTTGAACTGACCAAACGGGTCAAGGGCCGTGATCGCAAAAAACTTTATAGCGACCGCGCCATTCCGCTGTTTGACGAATGGCTTGCCGATATCAACGCTGCATAAAAAACAAGGCCGCATCATCCGATGCGGCCTTTATCGATTTAATACTTGCTCTGGCGTTTGAGCTTGCCAGTAACATCGCGGATCGGTTCCCCATCTCGGAACCGTTTGAACACCAAATCCATGTCGCCATTTTCATCAAGACTGCGTTCATAGACCTGCATTTCGTAACCACCGTCATCGGTAATGTAAAGCGCATGCACGGTCAGGGTTTTGTCAACGATACGCGCCCAGACAAACGGTTCACCCTGCAACGGATCATTGGGTACACGTTTGCCAAACAGGCCTGATCGCATTGCGCTGCCGTAAATGTCCGGGCGATCGGTGGCATAAAACTCGATGCTAAGCGATACGTTCTTTTCACGACCATCTGCCTTGTGGATCACAGTTGACCAATCGATGGTAAATCCGCGGCCGGTTTCCGTGATCTTAACATCGAGATCGCGCGCTTTAAGCTCTTCCTCGGCATTATAGATCGACGTTCCGTGATAATCGCCGACAAACGGCCCAATACTTCCGGCATGGCACGGGGCTGGAACGACAAGCCACACGATCAAAAGCACACCAAACAGCCCCAAAGCTTTCATCGGTGCATGCAAATTCATCATGTTCGACCTCGTTATGTTCATGTCCGTAGCCCCGTTTGAAGCCAATAGGCAGCAGGGTCAAGCAACGCTACCACAGACCTTACGAAAATATTGTATCCATTACATCTATTTAGATGAGATTTTGCCAATATCTAGGGCACGAAATCAGTATCGATGCAGCATGGCCTTCACGGTCAGCCGGAAACTTGCCGGACGGGCAAGACCAAACTCGGCACTGAAGGGATCAAAACCGGCTTTTGCGAGCTTGCGCAAATAACCATCCGCCAGAACCACCGGCAATGCCGCAGCCAACGCATTTGATGGCAGTTTTTTTCGAAACTTCCGGGCTTCGGCAATCCGGTCTTGCGCCAGATCGGCGATTTCACGTGTCAGCGATTTGACCGCGTCGGTTTTTCGAAATTCGAAAATATCGCCCTGCCCGACACCATGCTTTTCCATCCGATCCTGCGGCAGATAAAGCCGTTTTGCCCGACCATGGAAAACCATAGCGCGTAAAATCCCGACCAGGCCATAGGCATTTCCGGCAAGCCGCGCGGCATGCCTTGCATCGTTATCAGTTACACCAAGCAGCTCGGCGACCATAACGGCAAGATGCCCAGAGGTCTGGTCAATATAGTGATCCAGTTCCGCCTGATTTGCCGGTGCCTTGTCGGCAAGGTCAAATTCGCGTGCCGCAATCAGTATCTCCAGATCGCGTGGTTCAATCTGTCCGGACTGGATCAGAACCGACAGCGGCTCGACAACCTCGTGTTTACGAATTTTGCCCTGCTCGATCTCCGCCAGTGTATCACGCCACCATTGTAGTCGAATGTGTCCCAACATGGTTTCGCTAACCATTTCACGGGTTTTGGACACTTCCTGATTAAAAGCGTAAAGCGTAAAAAGACCTTCACGTGTTTCCGGGGCAGCAAATAGCGAGCATAAAAAACGGTCTTTGTCATTCCGACGGACATAATCGGCGCAATAGGAAAGCTTTGGCGTATCAGTCATCGCGCATCATCCGATTTGTCGCGTTGTTTTGGCACGGTCATCATTGGCTTTGTTCGCCATGTCTTCAGGCATTTTTTCCGGCAGGGTTTCGACATAAAGTGACTGCGACGGGAAAGCAAACGCGGCGTCGTTATCTTCGACAATACGCTTAAATGCAATGATATGGCGATTGCGAATATCACGCCATTTCACCCAGTCAGTGGTGGTTGTAAAGTAATACAGATCGATATTGATCGAACTTGCCCCGAAATCCGATAAATGCACCATCTGCGCAACATCGGTTTGTGCGACGTCATCATCATTTTTCAGAAATGAACGGATATCCTCGACAATCTTTTCAATCTGATCGGCAGTGGTACGGTATTCGACACCGATCAGCATTTTGATCCGGCGATGGGTCATTCGTGACCAATTGATCACTGGGGAATCGACAATCTGCGCATTCGGCATGGTCACCAATGCCTTGGCAAACGTACGCACCTTGGTCGCGCGAAGACCGACAACCTCAACGGTCCCTTCGAAATGAGGCGTTTCGATCCAGTCTCCGCGTTTGTAAAGATTATCGGCAAGAATGGTTAGCCCGCCGAAAATATTGGCGACCGAATCCTTGGCAGCCAGCGCCACAGCCATCCCGGCAAGACCAAGACCGCCCAGAAACGCCGAAACATCAATGCCCCAGTTTTCCAGCAGGACAACAACACCGATCACAACGATCAACGTTTTAACCGCCCGGATAAAGAACTGGCGCAAATCATCGCCAAGACCGCCACCAAACCGACCTGCCAGATTGTTGAACGACATGGCAAGCGGCTCTATCGATCTGAACAACGCCCAGAAAACCGAGAAGGTTGCAAATATGCCGATCAATTCGAACAGAACGGCATCAACATTTTTCGGCAGATCAAGAATTTCGACGGCAAAATACACGCCACCAAGAATAACCAGAAGCTGAACCGGGGCCTCGAAGGCATCCAGAACGTGGGCAGCGGTGCTGTGTTTGCGCTGATGAGCCAGCTTCCGCAGCCCGCCAATTACACCGTGAGCCAGAACACGCTTCAGAACGAATACGAACAGCAGGACAACACCAGCAACAACATATCTGCCGATTTCACCGCCCCCCAGCATATCGACCCAATTGGTCATATGGTCAATGACTTCGCTATTCAGGCTGTCAATCTCGGTTGTAATTTCATCCATGACTTCACGTGTAATCTGCTGTTAAGGTTTCCGTCCAAACAAAGACTTAACGGTTACCGCTACGGATTGTTTCTTGCGGCCCCTGTATAGCAACTAAAACAGGACAGGCATATGGCATCCTTTGCTGCACCAAGACTTCATGTCATTGGAGCCGGACTGGCCGGGTCCGCACTTGCAACTCAGATGGCGCAGGATGGTGTATCCGTAACGCTGTACGATTCCGGTGAACCATTCGCCAGTCGTTGGACACGCGGGATGAAAACCGCCCCCGAAGACCACAAGGTTGCCGAACCGGAAATTTTCTATGATCCAGAGGATCTGGTTAGGCATTTTTTCGCTCAGTGGCCGGAAATACCGCGAAAACTGATAAGGCCTGCGCATGCGGTTATCGGTCTTAAACATCCTGGACGCAGCCCGGCCATCATTGACCTTGATCATGGTATTGCCGCGGCTTTGATAGCACGCAGACCAACAATCTTTGCCCGGTTGTTCACGGCCTGGAATTTATGGTTTTCACGCTATGCCAGCGAAGACAAGCGTGTTCGTCAACATGTCAGAATTGCCGCTGATACCATCGAGAACCAGCAGGCACCGACAGCGACCTATCATCAGGATGCACTTGCGACGCTGGCCGAAGTCCTGTTTTCGATGCCGGCACATAATTGCTCGGCCTCGTTGCTGGGGCGTGTTTTGCTGCCAACTTGGCGGGAAATGCAACGCCATAATGCGAGTCATGCCTTCGCGGCTATTGATCCGATCATTCTGAATGATATTGCACTGCCTGCCCTGCGTGATCACTTTATCGCTGCCGGTGGCGACATCATCAGCGGCATGGAACTTGGTGATATCGACAGTACGGCGGATTTCGCGACCGACCTGTTTTTCGGCGATGAACAGATTGAAGTTCGTCCACAGGATGCTGTGGTACTTGCCCTTCATCCACGACCGCTTTGTGATGCAGTGCCGGATATCGGCATGCCACCTGCCCCGGCTCATCGGCGAACATTTGTCTTTCAGGCCAGTAAAAGCTTTGCCGAACCATGTTGCGTTCTAGCTGACGATGATCTGGTGCGCGCGATCTATTGCAATCGGCGTCACATACAGGTCAGCATGAACAGCAGTCTGATCCTGCCAAGTGACGGAACAGCGGATCAGTTGGCAGCAACCATCTGGCAACGCGTCACGGAATTATGTGACCAGCACTTAAATCTTGATCTGTCCCAGCGCACAAAAATCGAAAGCAACGGCGAGTGCCCGGCATTCAGTTATGTCGATTGTGAAGCACCGTTTCCGGAACTAAGCCCCGGCGTCGCAGCCCTTCGCCACCGGTTGACTCCCCCTTGGCGAAACCTGTTCTTATGTGGTGATGCCTTTCCGCCTGACTATCCGCCCGGACCGGCTGCTGTTATTGCGAGTGTAAGGACGGTACGCGCACAGTTGCACGAATATATGAAACTGCGCGACTTGTAGCAGGATTGGTGAGGATTAAACTGCAATCAGCGCCGCAGCAACTCGGCGGGCTTCCGATACCAGCACGTTATAGGTTCGGCACGCTGCCCCCGTATCCATAGGCTCAATTACGATACCATACTTGCGCAATGCAATACGCCATTCAGTCGGCAGCGGTTTCATGCCACTTCCCATACCCAACAGCAAAATATCGATCTCGTCTGATGCATCAATGACACGCTTGAAGGCATCGACATCAATCTGATCAATACTTGCATAAGGCCAGGAATAGACATTCTTGGGAAACAGCAAAACCGACCCGGTGACAGTTTCCTCACCGAACCGAAACAGGCCATCACCATAGCTGGTAACGATTTTTCGGCCCTCGGCGACCAGCGGACTTACTTCCAAAGACATATTATTCCCTTTTGACGTAACCTAGAATTTTCTTCGGGTTAGCTGTGTTCCAGCGCAGTCGCATCTGCCTTTACTTTTTTACCGCGCCATAAAATAAACAACCCGGAAAGAACAACGATGCTACACCCGATCAACATCGGTATGTCGAGTTCCTCGCCGAACAGGAATACTCCCAAGGCAAGACCGAACAAAAGCCTTGTATATCTGAACGGCGTAACCGATGAAACATCGCCGCTGCGCATTGCCTTCATCAGGGCGGCATAGGCAAAAATTCCCATCATGACCGCCCCCGCGAAATAGAAAAGACTTTGACCATCCGGTGTCGTGAAAGCTTTTCCATCCCAAACAGAAAATACGATACCAGCTATGATGACGGCGATAAAACCGTAGAGTCCAAGAATGGCTGTTCCAATTGATATCGGCGCTGCACGACTGGCAAGATCACGCCCGGCAAATCCGATTGTCCCGATTACAGCAAACATCGACAACGCAGAAAAACCATCCGCGCTTGGACGAAGAATAATAAGGACACCGATCAAGCCGATAAAGATCGCCAGCCATCTTCGCCACCCAACCTTTTCCCCGAATATGACCGCCGCACCAAGAACCACGATTAGCGGTGTCGCCTGCAAAATGGCCGTGGTCGAAGAAAGAGGCGTAAGTGCAAGGGCAAGCACATAAAACAGACGCCCGACAACCTCAAACACGATACGTATGCACATCGGGCGCGAGAGAACGGCAGGGTCCAGCAAACGCTTGTTCTGCACCTTGGCGGTAATTGCAAACAGAACGGCACCGCCAATACCAAACAGGATCAATACCTGACCGACAGGATGCGATCCAGAAACAGCCTTTACAAATGCATCTTCGACGGCGAAAGCCGCCATTGCCGTCATCATCCAGAGGCTACCAAGCACATTTGCACGATTACCATTAGTCGCGTCGACGTTTTGCGCCACGGGCAGGAACCAGTTTTCAAAAGGGTTATTCAGCCTGCAAAGGTCTCGCTTGCCTTATTGGGCCAAAAGAAAAGGCCGGGTTGTTTTTGCACAAACCCAGCCTTTTTGTAAATGTCTCTCAGCAGATCGGAGCGATCAGGCACCCGCTTCCTGGGTTTCTTCGCCTTCCGGGATCTTGCGGCGCAGACGCAGCACCATCAGCAATGGCGATGCTACGCAGATTGACGAATAAGTCCCGATCACAATACCGAAAATCAACGCCATCGTGAAACCGCGAATCGCTTCACCACCGAACACAAACAACGCGATCAGCGCCAGCAAAGTGGTAAACGAGGTCATAGTGGTACGCGAAAGGGTCGAATTGATCGAAAGATCCAGCAGATCGGGAATGTCCATCTTGCGAAACTTGCGGAGATATTCACGAATACGGTCAAACACAACGACCGTATCGTTGATCGAATAACCCGCAACAGTCAGAACCGCCGCCAAGGTTGCCAGATCAAACTGAACCCCGGTGATGACAAAGAACCCGATCGTAATCAGAACGTCATGCAGAAGCGCCACAACCGACGCTACGGCAAACTGCCATTCGAATCGGAACCAGATATAAATCATGATCAGCAGCAGCGATATGGCAACCGAATAGACCCCGGCTTCCTTGAGCTCGTCACCGACTTTCGGCCCAACCAGTTCACTGCGACGAATGGTAACATCATCACCAAGCGCCTTGGTTACTGTGGCAAGCGCTGCCATCTGGGCCTGTTCATCACCGTCCTGACGCTGCAACTGGATCAGAACATCATCGGGCTCACCGAATTCCTGGATCGAAACATCGCCAAGACCAAGCGAACCAAGATTGTCACGTAGCGCGCCAATATCGGCCGGACCGTCGGTTTTGATCTCAACCAGAATGCCACCCCGGAAATCAATCCCGAAATTCAGCCCCTTGGTCAAAAACAAACCAACGGATACCAGCACCATGGCCAGCGAAACGATATAGAAAATTTTCCGGAACTTGAGGAACGGGACGTTCACGTCGTCCGGAACAAGATGCAATGGTTTCATATTCTTCCTGCTCCCTTCCTCAAATTACCAGTTCCGTCGGGCGACGACGTTTGACCCAGACCGCAATCAACAGTCGGGTCACCCAGATTGCCGAGAACATCGACGTGACAATGCCAATCGCAAGTGTCACGGCAAATCCCTTGATAGGACCGGAACCAAAGCTGAACAGCACAAGCGCTGCAATCAGCGTGGTCAGGTTGGCATCAAGAATTGTCGACATCGCACTCCGATAACCGGCATCAATCGCATTGATAATGGTGCGGCCATTGTTACGTTCCTCGCGGATACGTTCAAAAATCAGCACGTTCGCGTCAACCGCCATACCAACCGTCAGAACAATACCGGCAATACCCGGCAGGGTCAGGGTCGCCTGCAAGACCGACATCACCGCCAGCACAAGGATCAGGTTGATCAAGAGCGCGATATCGGCATAGACCCCGAACCGGCCATAACTGATCACCATAAAGGCAACGACGAAGACCAGACCAAGGATCGCTGCAATTTCACCGGCTTCGACCGAATCCTGCCCAAGGCCCGGACCAACAGAACGTTCCTCAAGTATCTGCATCGGTGCCGGCAATGCACCAGCACGCAGCAGCAGCGAAAGATCGTTGGCTTCCTGGACACTGAACTGGCCGGTAATGATACCGTTGCCACCAAGGATCGGCTCGTTGATCCGCGGTGCCGAAATCACCTCGCCGTCAAGAATAATGGCCAGTCGACGACCGGCATTTTTTGACGTCATATCGCCAAAACGTGCCCCACCGGCGGCATCAAAGCGGAACGAAACAACCGGCCGGCCTTCGTTGAAGGTCGGCTGCGAATCAACGAGGTTGTCCCCCGAGACAACGACACGGCGATCAATAAGATATTCGTTGATACCGGCAGCCCGGTCACCCGCATCGGCCGATGGCAGGATCATCGTTCCCGGCGGCAGGCCCGTGGCACGGGCCTCGGACGCGGTCTTTTCCTCGTTCACAAGGTGGAAGTTCATCTTTGCGGTGCGGCCAAGGATCGCACGCAAACGCGACGGATCGTCAAGACCAGGAACCTGAACCACAATGCGGTCTTCACCCTGGCGCTGGATCGACGGTTCGGTCGTTCCCAGTTCGTCCACACGACGGCGAACAACTTCAAGCGATTGGCTGATTGCGCGATCAACAAGCTCTTTACGGGCTTGATCGGTATAAGAAACGACAATGTTGTTACCCTCGCCGCTCATTACGGTATCCGGTTCGACATTACGGATCAGATCGCGGGCTTTTTCAACCTCGTCGGAGTTGACCACGGTGACCTCGGCCCCGTTCAGGCCAGCATCGCGCGGACGGTAACGAATGCGTTCCTCGCGCAGGGTTGACCGGATCGTATCGCCAAGTGCCTCATAGCGCTCGCGAATGACGCTGTTGATATCAACTTCAAGCAGCATGTGCGAGCCACCACGCAAATCCAGACCAAGATTGATCTGTTTACCCGGCAGATAGCTTGCATCCGTCGCGAATGTGCCCTTTGGCAGGAAATTCGGTGCGGCGTATATAACGCCCAAAGCACACACCAGAAGAACCAGTGCTGCTTTCCATTTCGTAAAATAAAGCATGTGTCCTTTAACCAGATTTGTCTGGAAAACCTAGGTCTGGTTCTATCGAACATCGGGTGCTGTTCGCCCCGCAGGCCACCGGCTGGAAACAAGAAGGCGGAGCATTTTGCCCCGCCTTGCAAGTCATCAAAGAGATCAGTCTTTTTTGGTCTCTTCAGCTTCTTTTGCGTCGTCTTCGTCTTTATCGTCGCCTTTGGCTGGCTCGGTTTTCGACAGAACGGTCGAAACCATGCCGCGTGCAACCTTGACCTTAACGCCTTCGGCGATCTCGACCGAAAGCTCGTCATCCCCAACAACCTTGGCAACGGTACCGATCAGACCACCCGCAGTGACAATCTTGTCACCACGACGAACAGCAGCGAGCATCGCTTTATGCTCTTTCTGTTTTTTCTGCTGCGGACGAATAAGCAGGAAATAAAAAACGACAAAAATCAGGATCAGCGGCAGGAAGCTGGTAAGCATATCTGCACCACCTGCGCCACCAGCGGCCTGCGCATAAGCCGGCGAAATCAACATTAGGAACTCCTAATCCCATACAACAAAACAAATCAACTGCCGGAATATAACGGTGTGCTACGTCAACGCAAGGAAGAACAGGATTTTTATCGGTTTAATCCCGTATTCTGTGGCTCTGTTCACGTCAATGAAAGCAAGCTACATCATATGGCACTGTTATTGCCAGTTCGCCTTGTGATAGCGTTTTGCATGCATATGCCGCCACCACGACAAAAAGAAATATTCAAGAGGCTTTGATGACCAACGATTTCGATAATCTTTTGCCTGCACTGGAACGCATTGCCGACGCACTGGAACGCATGGCCCCACCTGCGCGCAAATCCAACGATCTGTCGGCTGCCGATGCTTTTGTCTGGCAGGCAGAAAGCGGTTATTTGCAACCGGTCCGAAATGTGAACCGCATTGAAATCGGTCTTTTGCAGGGAATCGAACAGCAAAAGACGATTCTTTATAACAATACCAAACGGTTCGCCGATGGCCTTCCGGCCAACAATGCCCTGCTTTGGGGCGCGCGTGGCACAGGTAAAAGTTCGATCGTCAAGGCAATGCACGCCAGGATCAATGCCGAACGGGCCGGTGCACTGGCGCTGGTCGAAATCCATCGTGAAGACATCCCGACCCTGCCCCATCTTTTACATATTCTGGAGGAAAGCGGGCGCAAGACAGTTCTGTTTTGCGACGATCTTTCATTCGATATGCAGGATGAATCCTACAAGTCCCTGAAAGCAGTTCTTGAAGGTGGAATTGAGGGTCGCCCCAACAATGTGATTTTCTATGCCACCTCGAACCGCCGCCATCTGATGGCACGCGATATGATCGAAAATGAACGCTCAACCGCGATCAATCCCTCTGAAGCCGTCGAGGAAAAAGTATCTCTTTCGGACCGTTTCGGCCTGTGGCTTGGGTTCCACAATATCTCGCAAGATGTCTATTTCGAGATTATCGAAGGTTACGCCAAGGAATTCGGACTGGATATGCCAGTTGAAGAACTGCGTGCACGCGCCAAGGAATGGACGGTTACACGCGGCAGCCGTTCGGGCCGCGTGGCATGGCAGTTCATTCAGGAAATTGCTGGTGAAATGGGCAAAAGGCTTGGCTGAGTGAATTAACTGACCTGAGCGCACTTAGGAAAAGAAACGCCCGGACTGCTTGGTTCCGGGCGTTTCTTTTACCGTGATACCATCATCTGTGGCAGATATTTCATCGGGTCGGCGGATTTGCGTCCGCGCCGGATTTCAAAATGCAGTTGCGGCTGGTTAACCGCCCCCGTACTGCCGACACTTGAAATCTTTTGACCGCGTTCGACCATATCCCCGCGCGCCACCATCGGGTTTTCTGTGTGCGCATAGGCCGTCACATAATCATCGGCGTGCTTGATAAGGATCAAATTGCCAAATCCGCGCAGTTCGTTGCCGACATAGGTGACAACACCATTATCTGCTGCAAGTATCGGTGTACCGCGATCCGCCTTGATATTGATCCCGTCATTGTAAAGTCCGCCCGCGCTGGCACCGTATTTCAGCACGATATCCCCGTGCACCGGCCAGACAAATCCTTTGCGGTTTTCAGGTTCGGCAATAACCACATTCTTGCGAACCGCACTGCCCTGTCCAGCGACCGGCGTTGTTGTTGGCATTTCACGTGTATCGGTTTTCCACGTATTGACCGATGCATAACGCTGTTCGGCGCGTGCGGCAAAGTCCTGTGGCTTAAGTCCTGGTGTCGGAATACTGCCACCATTGTTCGGGCTCACGCGGGCCATCTGCACCGTTGTCGAGCGTTCCGGCGCAACGGTTGGTTCCGGCGTCCCTAGTGGCACGCTGACAACTTCGCGCTTGCCGCCAATCGTAACCGTCTTGCTCGGCGCCGAACTTGTCGTGCCTGACGATGAACGGCTGGCAACTGCGGTCTGGCTGTTGCTGTCATAGGATGGATCCCAAGGCGGCAGGACAAGACGCTGCCCAGGATATATCACATAGGGCTGTTCAAGCCTGTTGCGCGCGGTAAACCGACCAAAATCGGTACGGTAACGGCTGGCAAGTGCAGAAACAGTGTCGCCCGGCTCGACGGTAATGACCCGTTCGCCGTTATTGAGTTTCGGCATACTGTACGGGCTATATGTCGCACCGTCGCCGTAAACCACCGGCACAGGGACGGAATTCAGCAAACAGCCCCCGAGCACCGCCGTTGTCCCACAGACAAACGCCAGCGTCCGTATTCTTCGAACTGCCTGTTTGACACTATTTTCCATCATGTAAAGGATTGTCTGCGATCAGCCGTTAACAATCCGTAAGCAGATGCAATAATCGGCTCAGAATTCTTCGGTGCCCGGCAACATCGGCACAAACCGTACTGGCATTAGTTCGGTCACATCAATCCCTGTAGGGGTGCGTAGAACACGCAACAACAATTGGGTATGGGACACCTCGCCGACCGGCACGACCATGATCCCGCCAATCGCCAACTGATCGACCAAAACCGGTGGCACGTCCTGGGCTGCGGCCGTAACGATAATACGATCAAACGGCGCCTGTGCCTTCCAACCAAGCCCGCCATCGCCATGCAGCGTCGAAATCGTATGCAGGCCAAGCTCGCGGAATTTGTCTTCGGCCTCACGCAGGAGCGGCTT
>Ga0207735_100063_pt1 | contig 30833 bp, 26 predicted proteins | sample TtaePargueraPR_9_FD_187280 | JGI IMG/M metagenome (GOLD analysis project Ga0207735, IMG submission 187280) | Aerobic enrichment media microbial communities from Bioluminiscent Bay, La Parguera, Puerto Rico - Tt and E2 (1) (SPAdes) | ecosystem: Environmental > Aquatic > Marine > Unclassified ... | reverse complement strand
GAACCACCTGATCCCATCCCGAACTCAGAAGTGAAACCTGCCTGCGCCGATGGTACTTTGTCTTAAGGCACGGGAGAGTAGGTCACCGCCGGGCCTTCCAAACACAGCAATTCATATTCCCTGTTCAACGACTTCATGAAACCCCTGACCTTAAATGGTCGGGGGTTTTGTCGTTTCACGCATCCGTGATGAAATGCCGGAAAACTCTCACACTGACTTGATGTTTCGTGTGCCGAAGTTGCAATGACGGTGATCCGTTCGCCTGTTACCAGAAAGACATCGCCAGACAGGCGATCAGGTTTCACGCAACAAGGATGACATCATGAAAAACGCATTGGTTCTGGGCGCGGCACTTTCGGCGGCGGTTTCACTTGCGGCGGTTGGTCAGGCGCAGGCACAGGGTGCCAAGGAAAAATGTTTCGGTGTTTCACTTGCCGGGCAGAATGATTGTGCGGCGGGGCCGGGCACCACATGTGCCGGCACATCGAAAGTCGATTATCAGGGCAATGCCTGGAAGCTGGTTCCGGCCGGGACATGCGAGGATATGAGCTTTACGACGGCGGATGGTCGTGAAGTGATGGGCAGCCTTGAGGCGCTTGAGCGCGATCTTCCGAAATCCTGACGTGATGGTGCCGACCGGTCTGGCCGGTCGGCATATTCTTTTTTCCGGGAGGTTTTCGATGATCAGTAACCCGCATGGCACCAGATTGCCCGACCGGGCCGGTGTCGGTTTCAAGGGCGCGCATGCCGATGATGTGATCGGCAAGCCAAAACAGGTCGGCTGGTTTGAAATCCATCCGGAAAATTACATGGTGGCCGGTGGGCCGCGCCTTGCGGTGCTTGAGGCATTGCGCGCCGATTATCCGATATCGATGCATGGGGTTGGGTTGTCACTTGGCGGCGGGGAAGGGCTTGATCCCCATCATCTGGCTGATCTCAAGCGGTTGGTGGATCGGTTTGAGCCCGCCATGCTGTCGGAACATATTGCATGGTCAAGTCATGACGGGCTTTATATGGCCGACCTTTTGCCAACACCGATGACGCAAAAGTCGCTTGATCAACTGGTTGAGGCGATTGACGAGGTGCAGACGGCAACGGGGCGGAAAATCCTGATTGAAAATCCGACGTCCTATCTGGCGCTGCCGCAAAATTCGATCCCCGAAATTGATTTTATTACCGAGGCCGCACGGCGTTCGGGCTGCGGGCTTCTGATTGATGTAAACAACATTTACATTTCGGCCTGTAATCTGGGTTTTGATGCCGGCGATTATGTCGATGCGATCCCCGGTGATCTGATCGGGGAAATCCATCTGGCCGGGCATGAGGCGGATGCCAATAGCAATGAGAAGGTTCTGATTGATACCCATTCGCGCCCGGTGGCCGATCCGGTCTGGGATTTGTTTGACCGCCTGATTGCACGCATCGGGGCGCGTCCGACCCTGATTGAATGGGATAATGATGTACCCGACTGGGCGACGCTTCGGGCCGAGGCGGCGCTTGCGGACTTGCACCTTGAGGGGCGTCCTCAGCGGTTTTCGGGTGCCGATCCCGTGCGGGCGGCGTCATGAGTGAAGCAGGGGCCTTTCAGGCGGAATTTTCCCGCGCCCTGATGGCAGCAGACCCGTCGGCGCGGCCCGATGGCCTTGACCCGGCGATGGAGGGACGGTTTGCGATTTATCGTAACAATGTCCATCGCGGCCTTGGCGATGCGTTGATCGCGGCCTATCCGGTGGTGGCGAAGCTGGTGGGGGAGGATTTCTTTCGGGTGATGGCGCAGGGGTTTTTCCGGGCAGAGCAGGCACGCACCGGATCACTTGCACTTTATGGCGCCGGTTTTGCTGATTTCATTGATGGTTTCGATGCCGCCGCGTCAGTGCCGTATCTTTCCGACATTGCCCGGCTGGAACGGGCGCGGCTTGAAGTGCTGCATGAGGCCGATGAGGTGGTGCTGGATGCCAATTCACTTGCGGCTTTTGGCGATGATCTGGCGGCCTGCCGTTTCGTAGCGCATAGCGCCTGTCGGTTGGTGAACTCGTCCTTTCCGATCCATGCGATCTGGTTGCGGCAACAGGCGGACAGCAGGCAGGCCGAACCGATTGTGCAACAGGCGGAAAATGTCCTGATTAGCAGGCCGGATATGACGGTGCGCCAGATTGTGCTGGATGACGCGGGCGCGGTATTTGCCCGATGCCTTCTGGACGGCATGACGGTTGCCGAGGGTTATGGCGCGGCAATCGAACGTGATCCGCAATTTGATGTGACATCCGCGTTCGCCCAACTGATAGCGGTCGGTGCGTTTGCCGGTTTGAGGGAGTGAAAAATGCAAATAGCGATCAAAAAAATGACCGACCTGCATGCCAACCTGTTTGGTGGTCTGGAGGCGCGGACCGATGGCTGGTTCATCGGGCTTTCGGCACGGTTGTGGTTTGCCGCGATTTTGCTGCCTTATTATTTCAACAGTGCGATGACCAAGGTGGCGGGGGATAGCTTCCCCAGTGCCGGGGCATTTGCGCAGATCGTGCCGTCGATTGCCGATCAGTATTTATATGACACGGCGGCCATTCCGTTTTTCCCGTGGCATATCATCGTGATTGCCGGGACTTTGGCAGAATTCATTTTGCCGGTTCTGATCGTTCTGGGCCTGTTTGCGCGCCTCGGCGCGCTTGGCATGATCGGGTTTGTGGTGGTGCAAACCGTGGTGGATGTCACAGCCCATGGTGCGGAGGCGGGCGCGCTTTTTGACGGCTTGCCCGATCAGTTGATTGATCAGCGGATGTTGTGGGTTTTTGTGTTGCTGATGCTGGTGATCAAGGGGGCGGGTAAATTTTCGCTTGATCATGTTTTGGGGCGGCGTGCGCGCGACGGATGAGGTTATTTGGCGATCAGAAGGGCGCGATGGTCGCTTTCGGCGCGGAGTGTCGCCAGATATTCCTGACTAACGTCATGGACTGACATGATGTGGGCATATAGCAGTTCTTCGGCGGCCTTGTGATCGCCGCGCAGGATGGCATCGACGATGCCCTGATGTTCCTCGTGCGAGGAGGCAAGGCGGGGCAGGCTGTTGAATTGTACCCGGCGAAAAGGGGCGACGCGCCGGCGCACGGCCTGGGTGACTTCGACCAGAACGTCATTGTGCGTTCCGGCATAGATCGCGTTGTGAAATTCGCGGTTCTGGCTTTCATAGGCCGGGCTGTCGCCTGCGCGCATGGCATGGGCCAGTTCGTGATGGAGTTGTTCGAGTGCGTGGCGTTCACCACTTGTCATGCGTTTGGCAGCAAGTCGCCCGCAGGTGCCTTCGAGTTCGGCCATGCTTTCAAACATCGCGGTCAATCGTTCCGGCGTTGCAAGCGAGACATAAACCCCGCGATTGGGGATTTTTTCGGCAAGTTCGGTCGCGGTCAGCAATTGCAGGGCTTCGCGGACCGGGGTGCGTGACACGCCAAAGCGTTTTGCAAGCTGGGTTTCTTCGAGCCGGGCACCGGGAACAAGCACGCCGGTAACAATATCGTCTTCGAGGGACTGGCAGAGTTTTTGCGCAATGCCGACCGGTTCGGGCGAAGGTTGCTGGGCCTGCTGCAGATGGATCATGTGCCGTTTCGACCCTTTGATCTTGTTGTCGATTGATATTCAGATGCTCTTTCGGGGCACCCTATACAACCGATGTATACATGATATTTCCCGTAAAATCCAAGCGCAACTGTCGCGTGCGGGATTCCGTCCCCGGCGACCATATGCAATATGTTTAATTAATATGCATATATGCAGTGCAGCAATTATATATGATTAAAAAATGAACATTAAAAGTGACTATATTGGGAGTGAGAATCAGTTAAGTTATTGAAATACAACAAATGGCACGTCGGTTGCACGGTGTATACACAATGCGGGCCAAGATCCGTTCGATGATATTATCCGCGTATTGCGCTTTCTCTATCAGGGAGACACCGATGACCAACCTTAAAAGACGCGACTTTTTGACGAAGTCGGCACTCGGCACTGCGGTAGTCGGGGCAGCCGCCGGGGCGGCTGTTTTTGCCACGCCGCATATCGCGCGTGCCCAGGAGAGCTTCAACTGGAAAATGACCAATGCCTATGGTCCGGGTTCACCGTTCTACGTGACCGGCCCGGGCAGCCCCGAGGATTTCTGCAAACGTGTTACGGAAATGTCGAGCGGGCGTCTGAATATCCAGCATTTTGCCGCGGGTGAACTGATCCCGGCACTTGAGGGCTTTGATGCCGTTCAGGCCGGTACGGTCGAGATGAATGCCGCCAATGCCTATTTCTGGGCGGGCAAGATTTTTGCCGCACAGTATTTCACCACTGTTCCGTTTGGCCTGAACTTCCAGGGCGTCAATGCGTGGCTGTATCATGGCGGCGGGCTTGAGCTTTGGCATGAGCTGTATCAGCCCTATGGCCTGATTGCGTTCCCGATGGGCAATACCGGCGTTCAGATGACCGGCTGGTTCCGCGAGCCGATTGAAAGCCTTGATGATTTCAATGGCCTGAAAATGCGTATTCCGGGCCTTGCCGGCAAGGTCTATCAGCAGATCGGGGTTGAGGTGAAACTGCTTCCGGGGGGCGAGATTTTCCCGGCCCTTGAACGTGGCGTGATTGATGCCGCCGAGTTCGTCGGCCCGTATCAGGACCGTCGTCTTGGTCTTCAGAAGGCAGCCAAATATTACTACACCACCGGCTGGCATGAGCCGTCCAACGTGACCGAACTTCTGATCAATCAGAAAGCATGGGAAAGCCTTCCGGCCGATCTTCAGGCGATTGTCAAAAACGCCGCACAGGCGTGCAACCTTGACAGTCATTCCTGGTGCGAGGCCAACAATGCCGCGGCCCTTCGTGATCTGGTCGAAAACGAGGGCGTTATCGCCCAGACCCTTCCCGATGATGTCGTCAACAAGCTTAAAGGCATCACCAACGACACGCTGGAAGCCGAAGCGGCCAAGGATCCGCTGACCAAAAAGGTCCATGACGCATTCATGGCGTTCCGCGATACGCACCGTGAATGGGCGGCGGTGAGTGAAAAGCCCTATCACGGCATCATTTCATCCAAAGACGGGATGAGCTGATATGAATTCGACCCGTGCAGAACCGTTGTCAGAACCGCTTCCCGAACCATTTCCCGACCGTGTGTTGGGATATATCGTTGATTTTGCCGGATGGGCGGCCGCGTTAAGCGGTCTTGCGCTTGTTCTGGTGGTCGGCGGCAATGTGCTGCTGCGCTATGTGTTCAATACCGGCAGTGTCGCCATGCAGGAACTTGAATGGCATCTGGTATCACCGATTGCCCTTCTGGGGATGGCATATGGCATGCGGCATGGCGGCCATGTACGGGTCGATTTCCTTTATGACCGGCTAAGTGACCGGGCCCGCGCCATGATTGATCTGTTTTCGGCGGTGCTGATGGTCATTCTTGGTGCGGCGATCATCTGGTTTGCCATTCCCTATGTTAGTCAGTCGATCATGATGGGCGAAGGATCACCCGATCCGGGGGGATTGCCGTATCGCTTCCTGCTTAAGGCATTTATCCCGGTCGGGTTCGGGTTGCTTTTCGTGCAGGCAATTGCGCAGGCCCTGATCAATTTCCGGCAGGTGACCGGAGCGGCCCAAACCGCGGAAGATGCCGGATATGCCACCCATAAAACCGCCACCGAAGTGCCTGGGGAATAATCGAACATGACTGGTAATGAATGGCTGGCCATTGGCATGGTCGGCGGCTTTTTCGGCTTCCTTGTTCTTGGGGTGCCGGTGGCGATATCGCTTGCGATTTCGGGTTTTGCCTTTGGCATTCTGGGATTTGGCACCGGGCTTTTTAACCTGCTGCCCGCGCGCATTTACGGGGTTGTGACCAACTATACGCTTCTGGCGCTACCGCTTTTCATCTTCATGGGGGTGATGCTTGAAAAGTCGAAACTGGCCGAAGAACTGATTGATGTGATCGGCCATGCCATGGGCCGCCTTCGCGGCGGCATGGGGCTTGCGATCGTGATTGTCGGGGTTCTGATGGGGGCGTCTTCGGGTGTGGTCGGGGCGACGGTTGTGACGGTCGGGTTGCTGTCGTTACAGCCATTGATCAATCGCGGTTATAACAAGGGGGTGGCGTGCGGTGTGATTTGTGCATCGGGGACGCTTGGGCAGATCATCCCGCCAAGCCTTGTCCTGATCCTGCTTGCCGATATCCTTGGTGAGTCTGTTGGGACGCTGTTTGCCGCTGCGATGGTGCCGGGGCTGATCCTTGCCGGGATGCTCGCCCTTTATCTTGTCCTTCTGGGAATTTTCAAACCCGACATGGTGCCCGCGATCCCGCAGGATGAGCGCGATGCGCTCGCCACCCGTGACCTTATGCTGAAGATCGCCAAGGTCGTGCTGCCGCCGCTGGCACTTGTTTTTGCGGTTCTGGGTTCCATCGTCGGCGGGATTGCCGCCCCGACCGAGGCCGCATCAATGGGCGCGCTTGGCGCGCTGCTTCTGGCGCTGTTTACCGGGCGGCTTAATTTCGGGGTGATGCGCGATGTGTTGCGCGATACCCTGATCACCAGTGCGATGGTGTTTTTCATCCTGATCTGTGCGCAGCCCTTTGGCCTTGCCTTCCGCGGGCTTGGTGGCGAGGGACTGGTGCATGCCATGTTTGAATGGGTGCCCGGTGGTGATATGGGCAACCTTCTGTTCATGATGGCGGTGATCTTTGTTCTTGGGTTCTTCCTTGAATGGATCGAGATTTCGTATATCGCGCTGCCGATGTTTTTGCCGGTGTTCATGAATAGCGGCATCGATATGGCGTGGCTTGCGATCCTTGTGGCGATGAACCTGCAGACCAGCTTCCTGACACCGCCCTTTGGCTGGGCCTTGTTCTTCCTGAAAGGGGTGGCGCCAAAATCGGTATCGACCATGGATATCTATCGCGGGGTCATTCCGTTTATCGGTATTCAGGCGCTGGCCCTTGTGCTGCTGTTCATCTTCCCGGAACTGACAAGCTGGCTACCGGATCTTATCGGCTGGTAGGCAACAGGTGGGTCCTGATCCGAAATATCAGGCGATTTGTCCACGATGTGAAAATCGCCTGATACCCGGATCATTTTCACGATAGATTTCAAAGAACAACAGGACATGCCGGACACACGGCATGCCAAAGATTTTTGCGCCATCAGGAGGCACCGAAATGCTCAGAACCAGAACAAGCCTTGGCGGGATGGTCACAGCCCCGCATCATCTGGCAGCCCAGGCCGGGCGCGATGTTTTGCGCGATGGCGGCAACGCGGTCGAGGCGATGATTGCAGCCGCCGCCACCATTGCGGTTGTCTATCCGCATATGAATGCGATTGGCGGGGATGGGTTCTGGCTGATTGCCGAACCGGGCAAGGATCCGATGGCGATCCGGGCATGCGGCGGGGCGGCAGGGCTGGCGAGCCCGGAATTTTACCGTGACCTTGGCCATGACAAAATCCCGGCGCGCGGGCCGTTGGCTGCATTGACCGTGGGCGGGGCGATTGGCGGCTGGATGGAGGCCGCAAAAATCGCACGGAAACTGGGCGGGACATTGCCCATCGCGCGCCTTGTGGCCGATGCGGTGCATCATGCGTGCACGGGTGTGCCGATCACGAAATCGCAGCATGAACTGACGCGTGACAAGCTGCCGGAACTTCGCGATGCGCCGGGTTATGTTGCGGCTTATGCCGCGAATGGCGTGCCCAAAATTGGTGATGTGTTGAAACAGCCGGCCCTTGGCGCAACGCTGGAACGGCTTGGCGCCGTCGGGCTTGATGATTTTTACCGGGGCGATATCGCGCGCGCCAATGCCAAGGGGCTTGAGGCGGCGGGAAGTCCGCTTCGGTTATCCGATTTCGAGGGCTATCACGCCAAAACCACCACGCCGCTCTCGGTGAAGCTATCAAGCGGCACCGTTTTCAATATGGTGCCACCAACGCAAGGGGCTGCGTCACTTATGATCCTTGGCCTGTTTGATCGGCTGGGCGTGACGGTGGGCGAGGGATTTGATCATATCCATTGCGTGATCGAGGCGACCAAACGCGCCTTTATCAAACGTGATGCCCATATCGGTGATCCGGGGCGGATGGATATTGATCCGATGTCGCTTCTGAGTGATGCGATGCTGGATGCCGAGGCAGTGAAAATCGATATGAAAACCGCACTGCCCTGGCCGCATATCGCCAAGCCGGGTGATACGATCTGGATGGGGACGACGGATAAAAACGGCACGGTCGTCAGTTATATCCAAAGCATTTTCTGGGAATTCGGATCTGGCGTTGTCGTGCCCGAAACCGGGGTCCTGTGGCAGAATCGTGGGGCAAGCTTTACACTGCATGACGGTCCCAATCAGCTCGGCCCCGGCCGATTGCCGTTCCATACACTCAACCCGGCGATGGCACGGCTGAACAACGGTGATGTCCTGACCTATGGCACCATGGGGGGCGAGGGACAGCCGCAAACCCAGGCGGCGGTATTTACCCGCAATGTCCTGTTCGGGCAGGATTTGCAGGCCGCAATCACCGCACCGCGCTGGCTGCTGGGCCGGACATGGGGGGCGGAAACCACGACCCTTAAACTCGAAAACCGGTTTGATCCGGCCCTGATCACGCAGCTTGAAAAAGCCGGTCATGCGGTTGAGGTGGTGGGTGATTTCGAAGACATGATGGGCCATGCGGGCGGCATTTTGCTGCGCGCCAATGGCGTGATGGAAGGGGCGACTGATCCGCGTGCGGATGGGGTGGTTGCGGGGCTTTGATCATATCACTCAGGCCCTAACAAACCGGTAGGCATTGCCGTGGCGTTCGGCGTGGCCGACGCCGGGATAGGTCCAGTGATAGCCCAGCATTTTGATTTTTTCCGAGGCGGCGCGGTCAAGCAGCATCTGCCGGTTGGCAAGGGCCTGTTCCGGGTCGGTGTCAAAGCCGAAATGCCAAGCGGGATGGGCAAAAAAGATGATGTCGTTTGTGCAGGCATCCCCGGTGATCAGAAGGTTGTCATCACCGGCCAGTTCGAGCGAGATGTGGCCCGGTGTGTGGCCTTTGGTGTCGATGACCTGCATACCCGGTACGATTTCGTCACCGGGGCGAACAAGGTTCAGGCGATCCCGTATTGGGAGAAGATCGCGTTTTGCACCCGTGGCAAAGCCGTGCAGTGCCTTTGGCATGCGGGTTTCGAAATTGCGGTCGGTCCAGAACATCCATTCAGCTTCGGATATGAAGTAATCTGCGTTGGGATAGCGAACATTGCCGTCTGCGGTTACCGTTGCGCCGGAATGGTCGGGATGGGCGTGGGTGAAAACGACTTTGGTGATATCGTTTGGCGAGATACCGATGGTCGCAAGGTTGTGTTCCAGCATCCCGGCACTTGGCTGAAAATTGCCGCCCGATCCGGTGTCGATCAGGATCAGGTCATCGCCATACCGGATCAGGGGAATGTTTGTCTGTACCGGTGCGCTTTGGGCATCCCCGCCCATCATCTGCAGGATGGCCAGTCGTTCGGTGTTGCTGGCATCGGGAAGCAGTATTTCGACCGGCAGGGTGAGAAAGCCGTCGCTTAGTACCGTGATGTCAAAGGCACCATGACGAAACCGGTAAAAGTCGGTAGCGGCAAATGCCCTGTGCGACAGCACGGATATTCCGGCGACTGCCGAGGTCGCAGCAGTACCGATCATGAATTTTCGCCGTGTGACCGGCATCGGGGTAAATGCCGCGCGGATCATGCCGGTTCACCAGCTTTAGTGCGGTTTGCATAACGCGGTGCTGGTTGGGCGAGGGACAGGAATGGGGTAATCGCATGGCGGGCGGTTTCCATGGCATCCCACATCGCCGGATCGGCAAGGGACGGGATGGTGATCAATTCACCCTGATCAAAGCCGGCAAGGGCAGCATCGACCATGTCACCGGCATCCATCATCATTTCCGGCGGGATCACGTTGATATCGAGCCCGGCGCGTTCGAAAAGTTCGGTGCGGGTAAAGCCCGGGAGAACCGCCTGCATCTGCACCCCGCGCGGGCCGATTTCGGCGGCAAGGGACTGGGTCAATGACAGGACGAAGGCCTTGCTGGCGCAGTAGGATGCATTGAAACGTTCGGGCATCAGCGGCACAACCGATGCGATATTGATAATCGCGCCGCGACCGCGATCTGCAAAATTGTGGGCGGCGGCAAGTGTCAGCCGGTGCAGGATATCGACATTCAGAAATACCAGTTGGCGCAGGCTGTCCTGGTCGGAAGCCAGAACATTTGCATTCGGGCCAATACCGGCCGAATTGACAACCAGTGTCAGGTCGTCGCCGGTGGCGAGCCCTGCTGCGACATTTTCAAGATCGTCATGATTGGTCAAATCCGCCGAAAGGGCCGTGACCGCGACACCGTATTGCGTGGAAAGATCGGTGGCAAGCTGGTCAAGGCGTCCGGCATTGCGTGCAACAAGCACAAGTTTATAGCCGCGTTTGGCAAGCCGGTCGGCATAGACGGCACCAATGCCCGACGAGGCACCGGTAATAAGTGCGGTTCCCTTTGACATGGCGGGCTCCTGCTTTCTGAGGTTTGAAACACGTAATGGGATGGGCGAAAAAGCGATGAAGGCAAACCGGGCCGGTCTGCCTTCGTGATGATCAGGCGGCCTTGGCCGCGGATCCGATGTAATCATCTGTCGACATCATGGTGGCATAGGCAAAGCCCAAGGCAGACATGAAGGCCGCATGGGCATATTTCGCAGGCACCGTCACACCATCAAATTCAAGATCGCGCGACGCGCAGGCATCATGGATCACCGTTACAGGATAGCCGAAATCAGCAGATGCACGGGTGATGGCATCAACGCACATGTGGCTCATATTGCCGCAAATCACGACTTCGGTGATGCCGTTACGGTTCAGGTGTTCCTTTAGGTCGGTATCGCGATAGGAATTGATCTGGTGTTTGAGCACCACATGTTCGTTTTCAAGGCTCATCACGCTGGGATGAAGGGCGGCACCCTTGGAGCCCGGCTTGAAAAACGGTGCGTCGGTGTTTTGGAATTCATGGCGGATATGGACCACCAGATCACCGGCCTTGCGGGCGCTTTCGATCAGACGGGCGGCATTCTTGGCGGCGGCTTCAACACCGGAAAGAGTCCATTTCCCACCGGGGAAATAGTCGTTCTGAATATCGACGACGATCAGGGCTTTCTTGGTCATGGTTCTGTTCCTTTGTTTCGAAACGGGGCCGCTTTCCGGGTTGCGGGCAGGGGGAGAGATGCATGGGTTGTGAGGGCGAGGTGCCTCATCCGAACCCGGAAAGCGGTTCTGTTCTGCCTGGTTTTTCAGGCAATCGGTGATGACGGAATGTCAGGCCCGGATGAAATCGAGAACATCCTGATTGAAGCGTTCGGTATGGGTTTGCGAAAGGCCGTGATCGGCACCTTCATAAATTTTCAGAACCGATCCCTTGACGATTTTCGAGCTTTCAAGCGCGGATGCGACAATCGGAACGATCTGGTCATCATCGCCATGCACGATCAGGGTGGGTTTATCGATCTTGCGAAGGTCTTCGGTGTAATCGACTTCGGAAAATTCGCGGATGCAGTCAAGCTGGCCCTTGATGCCACCCATCATGCCCTGTGCCCAGAAACTTTCGCGTACACCCTCGGAAATTTTCGCGCCTTCGCGGTTATAGCCATAGAACGGAATGGTCACATCGCGGAAGAATTGCGACCGATCTTCAAGCGTGCCCTTGCGAATGCCGTCAAACACGTCCATCGGCAAGCCGTTGGGGTTTTTGTCGGTTTTCAGCATCAGGGGCGGAACCGCGCCGACCAGAACGACCTTTGCAACGCGTTTGGTGCCATGACGGCCCAGATAGTGCGCCACTTCGCCGCCGCCGGTCGAATGGCCGATCATGATCAGGTCCTTCAGGTCCAGATATTCGATCAGTTCGGCCAGATCATCGGCATACTGGTCCATATTGTTGCCATCCCAGGTCTGGGTGGAACGGCCGTGGCTGCGGCGGTCATGGGCGATCACGCGATATCCCTGCTGGCCAAAAAACACCATCTGGGCATCCCATGCATCGGCCGATAGCGGCCAGCCATGAGAAAACAGGATCGGCTGACCCTTGCCCCAGTCCTTGTAGAAAATTTCGGTGCCATCCTTGGTTTTGATAAACGACATGCTCTGTACTCCTGATTTTGTCGGGTTTGGATTGGTTGCGGCAAAGGACATTTTGGGAAGTGCGGTGGCCGCGACAGCCGCCCCGCCTGCCAAAAGAAGGTTTCGCCGTGATGTTTCCATCGAAAACGCACTTGACTGTTCGTTCATGATATCTGCTCCTGCTGATCTATCGTTTCTGATGCCGTGCCGATGTTGTGCTGATGGCGGGCATTTGTTTGTCGATGAAATCAGCTTGGGGGAGTTCGGTCGCGAAAACGAGTTAAGCGTCGTAAATTGATGCAAATCGGAATTTCGGCTGCTTTGCATCGATAGTCAGTCGGGCAGGGGCGGTAATCGTGGGCCGAGCTTTTCTTTGACAATCCGGATCATCGCGCAGGCGGCAAGCGAGGGGGAATCATCGGAATTACCGATGATCAAAAGTCCGCGTCCGGCGTCATTTGCTGTGATCTGAAGATCGTCCGCGTCAATGAGGGCGACGGGCTTTTTTTCGGCAAGGAAAGCGTGCAAAACGGGTAACAGGCCGCGGCTTTCATCGTTCCAGATGTGACTTGAAAACCCGACGCAAAAGGCCGCGGCAAAATCGCAAACCGCGATCTGATCCAGACGCAGCGTATCGGCAATATCCTCGCGGGCAGCGCGGTCGGACTGAAATCGCAGCATTGCGGTTCTGACGGCGGAGGAATGGGCATCCGCGTGGTCGGGTGGGGTGATGGTTATTGCCGGAAACCCGCCACCGGGAGATGCCAGAACGACTTCGGCCGGCATGTCGCGGAACAGATAATAGGCCGGGGCAATCCGGGTGATATTGAGACGATGATTGCGGATCGCGTCATCTTCATCCCCGGCGATTATCATTAAAAAGCGGACGGGAAAATTCTGGTCCATGGATGGTCTCCTCTTCCGGGATATGATCAGCGGATCGGAGACATTCAGCGAGTTGCAAGTTGTAAATCGTTGTAAATCGAACGATGGTAAACGCCCGGTTTCAGGCCATTATGCGGTCTGGCAAAGTGCGAATGCGGCCATGTCCCTGCGGATGCGGTTCTCCCAGCCGATTGCGCCATCCTGACGGGCGAGTTCGAGAGCAAGTGTCAGGCTGGTGCGCCCCTGTTCCAGATTGTTCTGGGTATTGTGTCGGATCAGGATCGCACCGCGTACCCGGTGAAGTTCGGCCAGACACCATTTTTCGCCGGATTGCGCGCAACCGGCAATGGCGGCATCAATGGTTTTGATCGCAGCGTCATAATCGCCAAGAGCTTCCTGTGCCTGTGCCATGATGGATTGAAAATAGGATTGAAACAGCACGAAGCCACCATGTTGCAGGGTCGTAAGACATGATTGCATCAGGTGCAGGCAATCCTTGGGCCGACCATTAATCAGATGCAGTTCCGCATCAAAACAATCCGCATAACAGTGCCAGACATCCAGCGATAGCGCCTTGGTATGGTCACGCAGAAGCGCGATATAGTTGGCGGCCAGATCATATTTGCCCGACAGAATGGCAATCGGGCAGCCTGCCTCCGCCAGAAGGGTGCATAGCGAAATGTCGTGCGAAATGTCTGTCAGATATTCAAGGGTTTCGGAAATCTTGCCAAGTGCACCGTCGGTATCGCCCAAAATCCATGAAATACGCGCCAGAATGATGATTGCCGTTACCCGCTGATCAAACTGGAATCGGATCGAATGCTGACCTGCCGAGAGGGCTTCGTAATCGGCAAGCATTTTGGTCAGGATGCATTGTGCATCCCTGTGCTGCCCCAGCCAGTGCAGGGTTGCACCATGCAATCGCTCTCCGATGACCCTGTCTGCGATATCGGGCGACGTTTGCGCCAGTTTCTGAAATTTTTTGGCCAGTTCAAGGCCAAGCCTTGGCTCTGCACGGTTGATGGCATCGACCCATAATGCCCAGATCGCCCGAAGCTGATAGTCAAGGTCGCCGAGATCTTCGGCAATGGCAAGGGCGGTGGACCATGCGGCGATGCCATGTTCCGGCGCATTGATGGCACGTAATTGCGGCCAGCCAAGTGCGGCATAAAGCTGCATGCGGCTGCGTTCGTCACGTCCCGGTTTGGCATCAAGATATGCCAGCGCCTGTGTCACGTGGCTCAGACATTCATCGAGAAGAGACAGGCGGAAAAACAGCGGCAGGGCCACCACCGTCAATCGTGCGCCAAGTACCGGATCGCCATCCTCGCCAAAGGCCCATTGCAGGGCGACCCTTAAATTCGCGACCTGTTGGAAATCCTGATATTCCTGCCTGGCGCGCGCGGTGGCCGAGAGTTCGTAGCTCTTGCCATCGTAAAGATCGCATATATGACAGACGAACTTCTGCATGACCTGAGTCTTTTCGTCTTCGTCGTCGAGCTTTTGCAGGGCATAAAGACGCGTGGTATCAAGCAGGCGATAACGGGTTTCGGCGGGGGCCGCATCGGCAACGATCAGTGATTTGGCCACAAGCGATGGAAGAATATCGTGGGCATCGCCGTTGCTTAAGATCGCGTTGGCACTATCAATGGTGAAGGGCCCGCGAAAAACGGACACTTCCCGAATTGCGCGTTGTTCGGCGGCGGACAGGATCATATAGCTCCAATCCAGGGTCGCGGTCAGGGTCTGATGACGTGGCAGGGCGGTGCGTCTGCCGCGTGTCAGAATGCGAAAACTGTCGGCCAGTGATTTTTCAAGGGATTCCAGCCCGATGGTTTCTAGCCGTCCGGCGGCCAGTTCAATCGCCAGCGGAATTCCATCCAGCCGGGCACAGATTTCAACAATATGTGCGAGATCGGCATCATCGGGGACAAAGCCGCCAAGGAACCCGTCAGCGCGTTCAATGAATAACTGCACCGCCGGGGACTGCCGGGCGGTCGCAGTATCTTTGACATCGGGCAGGTTAAGGGCGGGAAGCCGGTGGACCCGTTCCCCATAAGCCCGCAGCGGTTCGCGGCTGGTCGCGAGAATGCGAAGACCCGGTGCCCGGTCGAGAAGTTCTTCGGCAAAGCTTGCGGCACTTTCGATCAGATGTTCGCAGCAATCGAGAACCAGAACGGCCTTGCCCGAATGCAGGTTGGCGGCGATTTCCCCGATGATATCATTGCTGCGTGGCAGGATGCCGATTGCCGATGCGACGACGGTTGGGACCAGATTGCCAAGTTCGACTTCCGACAAATCAATCCAGATCGTGTATTCGGGGGCGGCTCCATTTGCCACGACCGCGCGGGCGACAATCGATTTGCCAATTCCGCCGGGGCCGACAATGGTCAGCAGCCGGGAGACGGATAATTGTTCTGTCAGGCTTTCAATCAGCTGATCACGACCAAAAACGCGAGATAAGGGCCTTGGCATGACAACAGAAGAGCGGGCCGGGATGATATCGGATGTCGGCAGGATGATGTTATCGGCGGGCGTACTGTTGCCATGGCCGGTATAAGGCGACCTTGTGCCGTGTTGCACCGTTGCGATGAAGGTGTATCCGCGTCCGGGGATGTTGGCGATGAAGGCTGGTGCCTGTTTGGTGTCTTCCAGTGCCCTGCGCAGGGCGGATATATGCACCCGCAGATTGGCTTCTTCGACAAAGGTGTCGGGCCAGACATGCTTGACGATATCGGCATTGGTGCGCAATTCACCGGCATGGCCTGCCAGATAAAGCAGGATATCCATGGCTCGGCTGCCTATGGGCACAGCTTTTCCGTCACGCAAAAGAGCGCGCCGGGTAGGCAAGATCGTGAAGGGGCCGAATGAAAGCTCTTCTTCCACGCAACGATCACCCTGCGCACATTCCGCGAGGTGTGCCTCCAGATGGGTTTCTCAAATGGAATGACTATAAGGTATCACAAAAGTTGTTTTACACCAGCGCGTTATTGCGCTGCGTCATACAACTTTCGATGATATTTTAATGACCATGAGCCGGAGGCAGGAGCTGTCTTTGTTATGAGAATTCCCACTCGATCACGTGCTTATATGTCTCGCCCGGATTGAGCCACGGGCTTGGGAAGTCCGGGCGGTTGGGGCTGTCGGGGAAGGTTTGGGGTTCAAGGGCGATGCCGCCTGATTTGTGAAGGCGTTGGCCGTCGGGCGTTTTCATCGCATCGGTGAAATGCTGCGATAGGTAGAATTGCAATCCGGCCTCGGTCGAGAACAGTTTCATCGTCCGGCCGCTATCGGGATCGGAGAGGGTTGCGATCTGTTTAAGCGGTCCGCGCGCGCCTTTGATGCAGAAATTGTGATCAAAGCCCTGATCGGCATTCAGAAGGTTCTGTGCGATCACGGCGGGGTTTCGGAAATCATAGCTGGTTCCGGCAACGTCGCGGCGCCCGGCAAGCGGGATCAGGCGATCATCAATCGGAAGATAGGCATCGGCATTGATTTGCAGGATATGCAGGGCCGCGCATTTATCAAACCGCCCTGTCAGGTTCCAATAGGCGTGGCTGGTCATATTGACCGGGCAGGTCTGATCGCAGGTTGCCGTGATTTCAAGGCGCAGGCGATTTTCAGCGACAATCGAATAGGTCGCGGTGGCCGCGAAATTCCCCGGATAGCCCTGATCGCCATCCGGGCTTTCGAGGTGGAAGGCGATTTTGTGATCAGAGTTTTGCATAACCGACCAGTCGTGTCGATCAAAGCCGGTGATGCCGCCATGCAGGTGTGTGGGGCCTTCATTGGCGGCCAGTGTCACCCGGTCACCATTCGGGGCGATGTAGGCCGAATTGGCAATGCGGTTGGCATAGCGCCCGCAGACCGCGCCGATATAGCTGTCATGGGTGGCGTAGGCATCATCATCGGGCAGGCCGACAGTGATATTGGTTTCCGTGCCGTCGTCATTACGCAGCCAAAGCGCCCGGATACGTGCCCCATAGGGGGATAGCAGGATTCGCATTTTTGCGGTCCTGATTTGCAGGGTTCCTGCCGGTGCCGGGTTCATCGGGATTGCTGTCGGGTTTTTCGACATGTCGCCTCATTTTATCTGCAAATAGCTGTTTTATTTAGACTTTGCGGTTTTTTCATCCGCTGTCAACCACGCTTTCTACGCGAAAGTGGGGAGGCGCATTTAGGCCGTTGAGTTCCTTCAAATCATATTGTATTACTATATGGCTTTTAGCAATAAAACAGCCTTTAGGGAGGAAATAATGAAAAGTCTCAAGCAGCTTGCAGTTTCGACAGCAGCCCTTGGTGTTGCACTTGGTCTGTCCTTTGCGGCACAGGCCGAAATGATGATCGGCTTCTCGCAGATCGGGTCGGAAAGCGGCTGGCGTACGTCCGAGACGGAATCAATCAAGGCCGAAGCGGAAAAGCGCGGCATTGATCTGAAATTCTCGGATGCGCAGCAGAAACAGGAAAACCAGATCAAGGCAGTCCGTTCCTTCATCGCCCAGGGCGTTGATGGCATTCTGCTGGCACCGGTTGTTGAAACCGGCTGGGATCAGGTGCTTCAGGAAGCCAAGGATGCCGGTATTCCCGTCGTTCTGGTCGACCGTGGGGTTGCGGCCGATGAAAGCCTGTATCTGACCAAGGTTGCATCCGACTTCGTGGTGGAAGGCGCGCTTGCAGCCGCATGGCTTGCAGCGGAAACCAATGGTGTCTGCGATGTTGTCGAGCTGCAGGGCACTGTTGGCTCGTCGGCTGCCAATGACCGCAAGGAAGGTTTTGAGTCCGTTGTCGGCAACTTCCCGGGCATCAGCATCATCCGTTCCCAGTCGGGTGATTTCACCCGTTCGGGCGGTAAGGAAGTCATGGAAAGCTTCCTGAAAGCCGAAGATGGCGGCAAGAACATCTGTGCGGTTTATGCGCATAACGATGACATGGCGCTTGGTGCGGTTCAGGCGATCAAGGAAGCCGGTCTTAATCCGGGGGATGACATCCTGATCGTATCGATCGATGCGGTTCCTGATATCTTCAAGGCGATGGCCGATGGCGATACCAATGCCACCATCGAGCTGAACCCGCATCTGGGCGCACCGGCCTTTGACGCGATCAAGGCATCCATGGACGGCCAGGAAGTGCCGAAATGGATCAAGGCCAATGGTCCGCTTTATCTGCCTGATACCGCTGCCGAAGAATACAAAATGCGCAGCAAGTAAGGCCGTTGTCCGCAACCGTGCGCCTTACCGTGCGGTTGGGATGACGCAACTGGCGTGATGTCTGAACGCATCCCCGTCTGATGGCGGGGGTGCGTTTGGACGCATCCGGGCATGAATTTCGTGCCGTGTATGATGTGTCAAAGCCAGTGAACATAAAGGGAGAGGGGCTATCCATGTCTGAGAAGACGCAATCCGTGCTGTCAGTACGCGGGGCGGGAAAGTTTTTTCCCGGCGTCAAAGCCTTGCAGGATGTCGATTTCGATTTGCGATCCGGTGAAATTCACGCGCTTCTGGGTGAAAACGGTGCCGGGAAATCGACCCTAATCAAGGTGATTACCGGGGTTCATCCGCGCGATGCCGGTACGGTCCTGCTTGACGGGCAGGAAATCCATCCAAACCATCCGGGCGACGCACAGGCGCTTGGCATTTCGACGGTTTATCAGGAAGTGAACCTGGTTCCCACGCTGTCGGTTGCCGAAAACCTGATGCTGGAACGCCAGACGTTGAAATTCGGGTTTATTTCGTGGAAGAAAACCGAAAGCGACGCCAAGGCCGCACTTGAAACGCTGGGTCTTGATATTGATGTCAACCGGCCGCTGGGTTCCTATTCCGTGGCGATCCAGCAATTGGTCGCGATTGCACGTGCGGTGGCACTGGATGCGCGGGTTCTGATCCTTGACGAACCAACCGCAAGCCTTGATGCCGAGGAAATCCGCACCCTGTTTCGCATCATGAACGAACTGCGTGCAAAGGGGCTTGGCATTGTCTTTGTCACCCATTTCCTGGATCAGGTTTACGCGATTACGGACCGCATCACGGTCCTGCGCAACGGGCGGCTTGTCGGCACGTTTGTGACCAAGGAACTCGCACAGATTGACCTGATCAATCATATGCTGGGCCGGGAACTGGCCGAAGTCAGTTCGCATCGCCATCAGGATGAAAGCAATTTCACCGGCAAGGGCCGCCAGATCCAGATCAAGAATCTGGGCAAGAAGCGCGTGCTGGAGCCCGTGACGCTTGACCTTTCGGGCGGCGAGATTGTCGGTTTGGCCGGGCTCCTGGGATCGGGCCGGACGGAGCTTTCGGAGCTTATTTTCGGGGCGAAAAAGGCCGATAGCGGCCTTGTGTTCCTTGACGGGGAGCCGGTGATGCTGCGATCCCCGCGCCATGCGATCCGGTCGGGTTTCGGGCTTTGCCCCGAAGACCGCAAACAGGATGGTATTGTGGCGGAGCTGAGTGTGCGTGAAAACATCATGCTGGCCCTTCAGGGGCGGCGGGGCTGGCTGCGCCCGATTGCACGCGCCGAGCAGCAGAAAACCGCCGATGAGATGATCAAGGCGCTGGGGATTGCAACACCTGATAGCGAAAAGCCCGTCGGGCAACTGAGCGGGGGTAACCAGCAGAAGGTCATTCTGGCGCGCTGGCTGGTGTCCAAGCCGATTTTCCTTATTCTTGACGAGCCGACACGCGGCATTGATGTGGGCGCACATGCCGATATCATCAAGCTGATCAAGGAGCTTTGTGACGAGGGGCTGGCGCTGCTGGTGGCGTCATCCGAGCTTGAGGAAATCGTTGCCTTTGCTGACCGGGTTGCGGTGATGCGCGACCGCCAAAAGGTTTCCGAACTTACGGGTGCCGAAATCACGCAGGACAGGATCATCGAGGCGATTGCACGATGACCAGCTTGCAGGACAAAAAGAAATTACGGGAAAGCAGCACCATGTCTGCATCTTCTTTGCTGAGCCGGCAGTGGTTTGGCCCGGTGGCGGCCCTTGTGCTGATCATTCTGGGTATCGGGATCATATCGCCGGACTTTTTTGATATTCGCATCGTTGACGGGCATCTTTACGGATCGCTTGTTGATGTGGTGCATCGCGGCGCATCGACAGCCCTTGTGGCTGTCGGCATGGCGGTGGTCATCGGCACGCGGGGCATTGACCTTTCGGTCGGCTCGGTGATTGCGATTTCGGCCGCGGTGATGGCGGTTCTGATCCGTGATACAGATCTTCATCCCGCCGTCATCATCCTGGCCGCCCTTGGCGCCGGGGTGCTGTGCGGGCTTTGGAACGGGATGCTGGTGGCCTATCTTGATATCCAGCCGATCATCGCGACCCTGATCCTGATGGTGGCCGGGCGCGGGATCGCGCAGATGATCACCGATGGGCAGATCGTGACCTTCCACGGGGCGTTTTTCGAAGGGATTGGCAGCGGGTATCTGCTGGGCATTCCGTGGCGGGTGATCATTGCCGCGGTGGTGATTGGGGCCCTTTACGCCGTGATGCGCAAAACAGCCCTTGGCCTGTTTGTTGAATCGGTTGGTGGCAATGCACGCGCGAGCCGTCTTGCGGGCATTGATGCGCGCGGGATCAAGCTTCTGGCTTATGCGATTTCGGGGCTGTGTGCGGCCTTTGCCGGGATCATCATTGCGGCTGATATTCGCGGCGCGGATGCCAACAATGCCGGGCTGTGGCTTGAACTGGATGCCATCCTGGCGGTGGTGATCGGGGGCGCGTCGCTGATGGGCGGGCGGTTCTTTATCGGCATGACGGTGATCGGGGTTCTGATCATTCAGTCGCTGACCACGGGGATTTTGCTATCGGGTTTGCCGTCGCAATATACCCTGATCGTCAAGGCGGCGGTGGTGATGGTGGTTCTGCTGGTGCAGGCACCGAAATCACGCGAACTGGCGGGCAAGGCGTGGGAAAAGATCGGCAGCCGGAAGGTGCGGGGGAATTCCGATGAAAATTAATGAACGTTATTACCCGTTGCTCGCCACTTTGGCGGTGCTGGCCCTGCTTTACGGTTACGGGATTGCCGAACATCGTGCGTTTTCAGACACCTATGTTCTGGGCGCACTTCTGACCGATAATGCGTTTCTGATCATTACCGCGGTCGGCATGACATTCGTTATCCTGTCGGGCGGGATTGATCTTTCGGTCGGATCGATGATTGCCTTTGTCGGCGTCCTGATGGCCGAACTTGTCACCGGGTTTGGCATGCATCCGCTGGTGGCGGTGGTGATTTCGATTGCGGTGGGCACGCTTTTCGGGGCCTTCATGGGGGTGATTATCGCCAAGTTCGATATCCAGCCCTTTATCATCACCCTGGCGGGGATGTTTTTCCTGCGCGGGATGTGTTTCCTGATCAACCTTGATTCCGTGCCGATTGATCATCCGTTTGTCGCCGATTTCAGCGGATTTAAAATCCCGCTGCCCGGGCGTGGCTGGATCAGTGCGGCGGCGCTTTTGATGCTGATGACGGTGATTGCCGGGGTGGTGATTGCGCATTACACCCGGTTCGGGCGCAATGTCTATGCCATTGGCGGGGACCGTCAATCGGCGGAATTGCTGGGCATTCCGGTGCAGGGCACGATCATCCGGGTTTACACTTTGTCGGGCTTTTTCAGTGCCTTGGCCGGGGTTGTTTTCGCGTTTTATACCGCGTCGGCCTATCCGTTGGCAGCCGTCGGGGTGGAGCTTGATGCGATTGCGGCGGTGGTGATTGGCGGAACGCTTCTGACCGGGGGCATGGGCTTTGTGGTCGGGACGTTCTTTGGCGGGATCATCATGGGGGTGATCCAGACCCTGATCGCGTTTGACGGGTCGCTCAATAGCTGGTGGACCAAGATCATGATCGGGGCGCTTTTGTTTGGCTTTATCGTGCTGCAACGCCTGATTACACGGTCATTTTCGGGCATGCGGGCCGGGGCGGGGTGAGCCGAATTTAGCCTCTTCGGGTGGGGGAATTCGGGCCGGGGCGGCAGGGCTGCTTCGGCCCGAATTGTTTTCAGGGGCGTTCATTCCGACGGTCAGAACGTGGGTTTTGGGGGCGATTTTTTATGAAGTTATTTTTCATAATCGATCCGATTTTTCATTTTTGGTGAATAATGGATTGGCGAGGGGCGTGGCGAAGATCGTGACCATGCGTTTCAGGCACGAAAAATCGACTTTTATTTGTGTGAGGAATACGGGTTTTGGCCGTCATGAGACGAAAAACGGCTTTTTATTTGTATGAGGAATGCAAAAGGGGCTGTCATGATACAGCCCCGTTTTGTCTTTTGCCGCTGTGTGGGCGCGATGAAAGCGCCGGATCCGTCAGGCGGGATCAAAGCGATATCCAAAGCGATATCACAGGCCGGTCAAAGCAGTATCAAAGCCCGATCACGTCCCAGTCATGTTCGCTTTTCATGCCGAGCTGCTGGCGGAGTTGCAGCATGGTGCGGCTGAGCAGGTTGCGCATGGCTTCGCGGGCGTCGCCGGGTTCGCGGTGCGCGATGGCGCGGTAGACCGCGAAATGGTCGGGCAGGGATTTGACATGTGCCTTTGGCCCGCCCGAAGACAGGCGGAACGAGCCGATCAGCGCGGTTTCAATCAGCATGCCAAATGATTTCATGAAATCATTGCCCGACGCATCCAAAATCGCCTGATGGAACACAAGGTCGGTGATATAGACGGCCTCGGTCCCGAGTTCGGCATTTTCCATGCCGGTATAGGCGGCCTCGATGGTGGCGAGCTGTTCCTCGGTCGCGCGTTCGGCGGCCATGGCGGCGGTGTTGGGCTCGATAATCATGCGGGTTTCAAACAGGCCATACAGAAACGCCGGATCGGGATCGGGGAAATGCCAGGACAGAACATCGGGGTCGAGCAGGTTCCAGCTTGTGCGCGGTTTAACGCGGGTGCCGGTTTTCGGACGGCTTTCGATCAGCCCCTTCGCCGAGAGGATCTTGATCGCCTCGCGCAGGGCCGTGCGCGAGACATCAAGCGATTCACTCAAGGCCGCCTCGGTCGGGAGGACATCGCCCGGTGCCAGTTTGCCCGAAACGATCCGTGATCCCAGATCATGGGCAACGATGCTGTGCAGGCTGCGTTTGGCATAGGTTCGTGACATGGACGATGGCATTCAAATTCCTCCGGTGCGGTCTTTTGATATCTGTGTAAAGCGGTGGCTGGATCGGTGACCGCACTCTGACATTATTCATATAATATGAATTTATTTTAAGGGCAACTTCCGTGCGCCCGATAATGCCTTGTGCTGCAACGCATATATTTATTTCGGTGGCTGTGCGCCGCGGGTGATTGCACCCTATCGGAGGTGTCATTTTTATAGACCACTTATCACCAAATAAGAAGCAGTGAGTTTGGCATTGTCCCGGACCCGGATGTTGCCGGTTTGCGGCTTGACAGCAAGCCACATCCTGATAATTAATGTTATTGTATGAAGAATAAAAGAACAAGACTGTCAGGAGGAAGCACCCCATCGTGCGGCAACGGGTATTGTAAACGGGTATCATAATCCGGCCCGAAAGATGCGCGATGGTGGATTTTCGCAAAATTTGCGGGCAGGCGGGCGATGTGTTTTGCATTTACCCGATCACCTGACGTGATGCGATGCCCCTTACGTACCCCTTATCGGGTGCATCCTGCCAGTTTGAACCCTGATCCCCGATCATGGCGTGCCGGAGGGAACCGGTACCCGGATCAGGGATCGGCACACAAAGACCAGATGACGGGAGAGCCTACGATCATGTCCGATCGCATGCCAACGAACTATACCAGCCTTGCCGATAAATCGGTTTTCATTACCGGCGGTGCCACGGGCATTGGCGAGGCGCTTGTAACCGCCTTTGTCGAGCAGGGGGCGAAGGTCGCCTTTGTCGATATTGCCGAGGAAGCCGGCCATGCGCTTGTTGAAAAGCTGGGCAAGGACGCCAAGAACAAGCCGCTTTTCATCACATGCGACATTACCGATATCAAGGCGCTTCAGGATGCGGTGGCAACGGCGGCCAAGGCCAACGGCCCGATCACGGCGTTGCTTAATAATGCCGCCAACGATACCCGCCATAAATGGCAGGACGTGACGCCGGAATATTGGGATGAGCGCCAGGCGATCAATATCCGCCCGTCGTTTTTTGCCATTCAGGCGGTCGCGCCGATGATGCAGAAGGCCGGTGGCGGGGCGATTGTCAATTTCGGGTCGGTGAGCTGGATGATGGGGCAGGGCGGCATGCCGGGCTATACCACGGCAAAGGCCGCAACCCATGGGCTTACGCGCGGCATGGCGCGTGACCTTGGCAAGGATGGCATCCGGGTCAATACGCTTGTGCCCGGCTGGGTCATGACGCAGCGCCAGCTTGACCTTTGGGTTGATGAAGCCGCCGAGCGCGAGATTGACGAGCGCCAGTGCCTTAAAAACAGGGTGATGCCAAGCGACATCGCGCGCATGGCGCTTTTCCTGACCTCGGATGAAAGCCGAATGGTCACGGCACAGAACTTTATCGTTGATGGCGGCTGGGTCTGATCGCGGTCTGACTGACCGGAAAATACCCCCGATTTTACGAACAGAGACATTATCAGGACAGATTTCATGAGACTGGTTCAATACAAGGATACCGCCGGCGCGCAGCATGTGGCCGTGGTCGAGGATGCCAAAACCCTGATCCCGCTTAAGGCGGTTGCCTCCACGCGGGAGCTTGCCAGCATCGCGATTTCGCAAGGGGTGACGATGATCGAGGCGGCAAAGGCCCGCCTGGGCGACACCAACGTTGATTATGACGAGGTTGCCAAATCCGGCCGTCTGTTGCCACCGATCACCCATGCCGATCCGGCGCATTTCCTTGTCACCGGAACGGGGTTGACGCACCTTGGCTCTGCGTCGGCCCGGGCCAACATGCACAAGGCCGATAACAAGGCCGCCGACGAAACGGATTCCATGAAGATGTTTCGCATGGGGGTCGAGGGCGGCAAGCCGAAAGCCGGCGAGAAGGGCGTGCAGCCGGAATGGTTTTACAAGGGTGATGGATCGGTCGTGGCCAATCCGGGGGCGGATATCCCAAGCCCGTCCTTTGCCCTTGATGGCAGCGAAGAACCCGAAATTGCCGCGATTTACGTGATTGACCCCGAAGGCAATCCGGTACGCATCGGCTTTGCGATTGGCAACGAGTTTTCCGACCATGTGATGGAACGCCAGAATTACCTTTATCTGGCGCATTCGAAATTGCGCGCCTGCGCGATGGGGCCGGAACTGCTTCTGGGTGATCTGCCAAGCCATGTTGAAGGCACGTCGCGGCTTTATCGCGATGGCAAGGTGATCTGGGAAAAACCGTTCCTGAGTGGCGAGGACAATATGTCTCACTCTCTCGCCAATCTTGAATATCATCACTTCAAATATGATCTGTTCTGCCGCCCGGGCGATGTGCATGCGCATTTCTTTGGCACGGCGACGCTTAGCTTTGCCGATGGCATCAAAACGCAGGATGGCGACGAATTCGAGATCGAGGCCGCCCCGTTTGGCCGCGCATTGCGCAACCGGCTTAAAACGCAGGCGGAACGCAAGGTGACGATCAGGTCGATCTGATTGATCGGATCGATCTGACGCCCAAGGGATATCAGGGTTTTACCAAGGGGCCACGATAAAAGCCCCGTCTCCCTCCAGAGCACTTCGTGCCCCGGCTCAAGTTATTGGGCCGGGGTTTTGTTTTTTGAGATCGATGAAGCTGATGCTTGTCGCCAGTGTTTTGCGGCGCTGGCGTATTCAGGAATTCGAAAATCTCAGTACGGTAGGGAGAATGGTCTTTATCTTGCATAGGTTGCAGTAGGCGCAATGTAAAAATGTTTCACATGCAAATGCATAGGCCGGTATGGCTGCATTTAAATACGGGAAGATATTCATGGTCACTGCACTTAACGCTTACTCACAGGGCTTGTCGGTACAGGAAAGTGCTTTGCGCAGTGCTGGCAGGGGAGCAGTAAAGGCAGAGGCCCAAAACCAATCACCCGGCAAGAGCGGTGCGATGCCCGCCGATACGGTGGAAATATCTGCCGAGGCGCAAAAACGAATGCAGGCGGAAGAGGCACAAAATGCCGCGCTTGATGAAAAAATTTCTTACTACGAACAATTCAGGCCAACCCGAGAAGGGTTTTCTTCGCGTAACCTGGCTCAGGGTATTGTAGACCCCGGGGCGCAACCATTCTCGCAAAATCGTTCCTTTGAAGAAGTTGCGCAAGCCGCCCGTGAAAACATGGACAGCAAATATCAGCAGATGCGCGACAGTGGTGAGCCATATGGCACGGATAATTTTGAAGGGAAAGAATGGTATTCTCTCATGGGCGATTTAGATCGTCGGGCCCTTTATGCCGTGGCCAGCAATGAAGGGGGATCTTTTTCCAAAGAGGAGCAAGATATAGCGAGAAATATCATGCTCGGTCAGCAAGGTATGGCGATGGGGCTGTATAACGGCCCAACCCGTCTGGCGGGAGAGTTTACGGCTTTGCTCCCGACCTCCAATGCTGATCACTTACGCAACTATAAGGCAGGCATCCAGTTTCTTGATCAGGTGAGCATCGAAGAAAAAGCAATGAGCGTTGAATGGGCGTATCAACGGGGCAGCCTGCAATATAGCTATGAACTCATGGCGCGTGGCGAAGGGGTAACCCCGCAGAATTTCGATATCGATCATCCGCTTGTGAATCTGATCCTGGGAGCATTGGAAACATCCTCCGGCTTTAGCCGTGATGCGGATGTCAGCAGCAAGGAAGAATTGCTTGATGAACCATGGTTTGAGGGCTACGGGGATCGCCTTGATAATGTCATGGCGCAAGTGCGTGACGTATACGGCCTGTCTGAATAAGTAAGTCTCCATGCTTCAACAAGGGGGATAGAGCCTTTTTGTTGCTGATGCGGGGATGCCGTATCGGGTTGGAATTGCTTCTGGGCGATGTGCATGTGCATTTCTTTGGCACGGCGACACTTTCCTTTGCCGGTGGCATCAAAATGCAGGATGGCTAGGCGTTCGAGAGCGAGGCCGCCCCGTTTGGCCGCGCATTGCGCAACCGCCTGAAAACGCAGGCGGAACGCAAGGTGACGATCAGGTCGATCTGATTGGTCTGATCGATCTGATCGATCTGACGCCCAAGGGATATCAGGGTTTTACCAAGGGGCCGCGATAAAAGCCCCGTCTCCCTCCAGAGCACTTCGTGCCCCGGCTCATGTTATTGAGCCGGGGTTTTGTTTTTATTTTAGGTTGTATTTGGGTGGTGTTTCAATTTCCTATAATGTATATTTATATAAGCTAATGATATGGGGGTATTCTCTTTTTCCTCCTTTATTTTTCAAGTTTTAGAGATACCCAAGGCCTTCGCGACAGAATTTTCTGGTCACTTAGCTTTGGTGGCGAGGAGGTATGTAAATAATGAAGATTAAAAAGGTACGGGTTAAAGATTACCGTTCAATCATCGACAGTGGTGAATTCGAGATTGATGCAGACAAGACTATCTTGGTTGGTCCAAATGAAGCAGGGAAAACTGCACTGCTTCAAGCCATACAGTATTTGAACCCACCCGGAGGAGTCAGAAAACTTAACCCTCTTCGTGATTATCCTCGTGCTCATTTTAGCAAGATCAAACTCGGTGAAGTTGATCCATCGAAGGTACGCGTCGTTGAAGCAGAATTCGTACTCGACGATAAAGACCGAGAGCATCTTCCTGAGGAAATGAAAGACGCGAATTATGTAATGTGGCGGAACTTAGATAACTCGACAGGCCACCGCCTCTCTGGAGCACCACCCAAAACAACGTTCTTGGATATTGAAAAAGACTTGAAGCGTTTGGCCGCCCATGTTGATGGCCGCTTTGAGCTGCCTGAAGAGGGTTTCGCGGTAACGCCATCGGAGGAATTGCGCACTATCATAGAGGGATGGAATGTAAATTCGATAATTGAAGGGGAAAAAGCTGAAAGCCTTCTGAAATGGCTCGACAGTGCTCTTGTTCTTGTTGATGAAGACAACAAAAAAGAAGAAAAGCGGTTTGATACGTTGAAGCGTTTGATTGGTATAGCCGATGCTCGCAATAGCGCTGTCCAAGAGCTTCGGAAGCGTGTGCCGATTTTTGTTTTGTTCAGCAACTACTTCAGGGTGCGTCCGATTATCCATCTGCGTCAGCTCGCTTCGCGTATTGCCAACGGGTCACTTGACGATGAGCGATACGACTACGGCAATGTATGCCTTCTTAAATTGCTAGGCTTCACAGCAGCAGAATTGTCGGAAATGGGCGTTGCAGTCGATCCCGATGCTGCCAATGCTGAAGCCCTTGAGAGCTTTAGGGAAAAGCTCGATGAGCGCCACTATCTTCTAAATTCTGCAGAGGTAAATCTAACCCGCGAAATACGGTTGGTTTGGAACCCTGATGAGAAGAAAGGAGAAGCCGCCAAACTTCGTTTGCGGGCAGATGGCCAGTATCTCAAAGTTACGGTTGAAGACGACCTTGGCGTTGAAGTTGAACTAGATCAACGTTCGGAAGGGTTTCAGTGGCTTGTTTCCTTCTTCGTGGTCTTTTTTGCTGAGGCAGAAGGCGACCACAAGAACGCAGTACTGCTTCTAGACGAACCAGGCATGAGCCTCCACGCTTTAAAGCAACGAGAATTCCGAAAGACCATATCCCGCTTGGCAACAAACAACCAAACTCTTTACACAACGCATTCACCATTTCTTGTTGGACCTGATGAATTGGACCTTGTGCGCGTGGTCGAAATGGAAAACCGCGAAACGGGAACTAAAGTTCATACGTCGGTCACTGCAAATGATCCTGCCGCGCTTTTACCTCTTCAGGAAGCACTTGGCTACGACCTTGCTCAAAGCCTTTTCACGCAAAAACAAAACCTCATTCTCGAAGGTCTCACTGATTATTGGTATATTGATGCCGTTGCTGCATTGCTAAAAGATGCGGGTGAGGCAGATCTCAATAGCAAAATCGCGTTAGTTCCTTCGAATACCGCTGGAAAGGTTGTGTATTTTGCAACGATCTTACATGCGCAAGGTTTAAAAGTTGCTGCATTGCTCGATTCTGATGGAGCGGGGGAGCGTGCTGCTACGCAAAGCACGCTGATTCATGCTCTCGGAAACAAGGGTATTCTTAGGACTAAAGATTTTCTCAAAAGACCAATCAAAGCATCGGAGATTGAAGACATGCTCCGCGATACGCTTGTTGAGGTAGCGAAGTCGCGTCTTGGTTGGGACGTGAATGCTACTGCAGCCAAGCAGCCTGATCGGCCAATCGTCAATATTTTTGAGAGAGAAATCAAAAGTTTTTCGAAATATCGTTTGGCGAAAGCTTTCTTGCATTGGTCAAGAGAACATAGCGCCAGCGATTTAACTGCTGATGAGCGTGATCAGTGGAAAAAGCTTATCGCAGCTGTGAATGCTGCTGTGAAATAGCCTTATCTTCCATGTTTATAAATAAAACTACTGATCATACAATTATTACAATCAGTTTTTGAAAATTTGGAGGGCTATAAAATCTCTAGTATTATTAGGTTATCCGGGAATAATTCTTGGGGAACGGCATTTGCTGTCGAATTGAACAATAAAATCAATTTTGTTACAGCGGGACACGTCCTGATTGATTGCGGTGTAGCTGCAAACGCACATAATGCTCAGCTATTGATGTGTGATGATACGCAGCAGTTTCTCTCTGGGCCAAAACTGTTCGACCTCACCAATATTCGTTGGGAGAATAATTGCGATTATGTCGAATTCGAATCAGACTTCCCTGCTACACCATTCACTATTGGAAGTACCCCTTCTGTAGGAGATGTTTGCCAAATGACCGGCTATCTTTATAGCCTGAACCCGAGAGAATTGCCGGATTGTGGCGTCGTAATAAACCTTTCGGCAACAGTTCTAATGTTGCAAGCTTGGCAGGCTAGTAACCGGCAAGCAATTCATCTTGATGTCCAAACGCCTGTTGTCGATATGTCAGGAATGAGTGGTGCTCCTATAATCGACAGCTCTGGAAGTGCGATCGGGGTATTTCAGGGTTCTTTGAATAAACAAAATGGTGGTGCCCCTTATGTCGCCACAACACTCTAGCTTTTGGTCGGGAACGAAGGAAAGTTAGTGAGCTTTCTGATTCTAATCACGGAAGTCGAATTAAGTTTCCAAACAAAGGCCAATATGGTCGTAGCAATTTGCCATTCGAGCGAATGTTACTGAAATTATCAAGATGATGGAATGCTTGTCGATGCAGGTCTTCATCAGCGCAGTATTGGCGATATCGAATTGAGTGCCGTGATCGACAAATGTTCCGCCTATACACCGGTTCCCGGTGGCGTGGGGCCGATGACAATCGCGTCCCTGATTGCGCAGACGGTTGAGGCGGCGGAAAAGCTGGCCGGTGCCAAGGGCGATCACGTTTGATTTGGTTTTGGCCGGTTTGTGCGGCGAATGACTTGAGGGTTTGAAGTACCCGGCTCAGGAAACTAGGTCGGGTTTTGTTTTGGACCGAGCGCGCTTTGCGAGATGGATTCCCGCTTTCGCGGGAATGACGGGGTGGGGTGGCTTGGTTTGGCTCGGCTCGGCTTGGCTTGGCTTGGCTTGGCGTGGTGTCGGGATGGCTTGGCGGTTCTGGGTGACTTGCGGGGCGGTTGGGTGCAAGCTGTGTGTTCGGCCTTGGGCTTTGCTTTGGGCTCCGTTCTATGTTCCGCTTTTGGCGACACAGCGTGGCGGTTCGGGGGACTAGCCGGATGGTCGTGCGCGCGCCAGTCTGCATCATCGCCATCGGGCCGTCGCATCGGCAGGGCCGATAAAGTCGCCATACCCGTCCAAAGACCCGCAAAAGGATGAC